>PVBE012960175.1_pt1 | contig 22311 bp, 16 predicted proteins | sample 1631181 | NCBI WGS metagenome assembly PVBE01 (sample SAMN08397723, study PRJNA350692) | Marine metagenome, whole genome shotgun sequencing project. | isolation source: water | place: Pacific Ocean | collected 2012-04 | reverse complement strand
TTTACCCCCCAATTGGCTCCCGGTCGGCGTTTCCTGCTCGCAGTGTCGCGCTGGCTCATGAAGGCCTCACTGGCGACGAACGAGCGCGTCATCTTCTACAACCAAGACATCGTCGAGGCCTTCTCCCGGCTCAACATCATCAACGGCGCGACCCCGATCGAGTTGGTGTACGGGTCGGGGGTCGATCTGTCGCGATTCAGCTTCTCGCCGGCGAGGAAGGACCCGCTCCGCTTCCTTTTGGTCGCGCGACTCCTCGCGGACAAGGGTATCCGCGAGTACGCGGCGGCCGCACGCCGGCTCAAGGCCGATCATCCGACGGTCGAGTTCGGTCTGCTCGGCCCCGCCGACCCGAACCCCGCGGCACTCGATCTCGACGAGGTTCGAGCTTGGCACGACGAGGGGATTTTGCACTGGTACGGGGGCGCGGACGACGTTCGACCGTACATTCGTGACGCGAGCGTCTTCGTGTTGCCGTCGTACGCCGAAGGCGTGCCGCGTTCGACCCAGGAAGCAATGGCCATCGGCCGGCCCGTGGTCACCACCGCGGCGCCAGGCTGTCGGGAAACGGTCGTGGAAGGGGACAACGGGTTCCTGGTTCCGGTCCAGGACGCCGAAGCGCTCGCCGCCGCGATGAAGCGCTTCATCGACGACCCAGAACTGGTCACAACGATGGGGGACGCGAGCCGTCGCCTGGCCGAAGAACGCTTCGACGTGCACAAGATCAACGACTCGTTGCTTACGCTGATGCAGTTGCACTAGATGTGCTCCGCCCAGATGCCAACCCACCCCGACACGCCCCTGGACGCCGCTGGCGGCCTCGCTCCGCTCCGCGGCAGCGTTGCTGGAGCTCGGCCTGTCGGCCATTGCCAACGACGCCGGATAGACGCACTGGAGCGTAACGCCACTTCCACCGAGAACAACTAGAGCGCGAGCGTGCGCACGGCGTGCCGCGCCAATTGCTGTCAGAGAACAGAGGGATCATGCAACGGACAGAGGGAGTTCAGACCTACTTTACCGACCGCGCGCGGTTGTTCGACACGCTCTACGATGGCGACAGCCACTTCGAGCAGAGGTTCAACCGGGTGTTTCGACGAGCGATGTTCGAACGCTACGTAAGGACTCTCGACGCGCTCCGCCCACTCGATGGGCGGCGTTTTCTCGATGTGGGGTGCGGCTCTGGACGCTACGCGATGGAGCTGGCCGCGGGCGGAGCGTCGGTCGTGGGCGTCGACTTCTCGTCCGAGATGATCTCCATGGCGAATGAGCGCGCCGCCAGCACCCCGCATGCTGACATGGTCGAGTTCGAGCAGACCGACTTCATCGAGTGGGCGGCAGGGCACGAAGGCGGTTTCGACGCGGCGTTCGCCATGGGCGTGCTGGACTACGTGGACGACGCCGAGGGGTTCGTCGGCCTCATGGCCGGTCTCGCCCAGGAGGTGATCATCTCGTTCCCCGTCCCCACGCCGTTGCGGATGCCTCTTCGCAAGATGCGCTACGCGTTGCGCGGTTGTCCCGTGCACTTCTACTGGCCGTGGGAGATCAAGCGCATCTACGCGGCGGCTGGATTGAAGGATGTCGAGTTGCGTTGGATGGGTCCGTCCGCCATCTGGGCCCGAGGTAGGCACGACGGATGAGCATCGACACGCTCGGCACTCGGCACGGGCTATCGTTCGACATCGAGTGCTATCGGCAGATCCAGTGGCAGGAGTTCGGCGGTCGCACCGTCGCACCAACGGCAGAGGTCGAGCGCAACACGGCATGGATTCTGGACGAGCTCGACTCGAACGGAGTCCAGGCGACGTTCTTCGTGTTGGGGAACGTGGCGCTCGCCTTCCCCGACCTGGTCCGGCGAATGGTGGCCGAGGGGCATGAGGTGGGCGTGCACGGCTTCGACCACCGCCGGGTCACGACTTTGGATCCGGACGGGTTCAGATCCGAGATCGAGCGGGCGGTCGAAGCCATCACGGATGCCGGGGCGCCACAGCCGACCTGGCACCGAGCTCCGGTGTTCTCCGTCGTGAACGAGACGCTGTGGGCCTTGGACGTGCTTCGCGATCTCGGATTCCGCTACGACTCGTCGATCTTCCCTGTCGCGGACCGACGCTACGGCATCTCCGGGGTGCCGCGGACTCCCTATCGGCTCGCCAACGGCATGTGGGAAGTACCGCTCACTGTCGTCGACTGGCGAGGGGTGCCGCTCCGAGCGGCTGGCGGCGGTTACACGCGCTTGCTGCCGATGCGTTACACAGAGTGGGCTCTCGATCGGTGTGAGGCGGAGGGTCGGGGCGCAGCCCTCTACTTCCACCCGCACGAGTTCGAGCCCACGAGGCCGCGCACGCCCTGGCGCCTCGCGATCTCACGGCCGTCGGTTGCCTTCCGGTCCGTACGATTCAACGCCCAGCAGGGAATCGGTCGCGGTCACCGCTTGCGCGAACGGCTCCGCAAGCTGCTGCGGACACGCGAGTTGGTGCCGCTCAGTGCGTTGATTCCCGCCGACGCGTGACGCCGCTGGAGGTGCTCGGCGGAAGCGCCGACACCTCTCGGTGCACAGACCGCTGCGCCGTCGCGTGCAGTGGCGAGCCGGCGAGCGCAGGGGCGCCCGGGGAGGACGCGACCGGTCTACGGGGCGGGAGGCGGCGGCTGGCAGATTGCCGCCGCCGGAGAGGCAACAGGAGCACCAAGAGGGCTCCGAAAAGCGGGACCATCGGGGCACGATAGCGTGACAAGGTCCCGAAGTTCATCGAGGTCACCCCAACGGCGGTTCCAAACGAGAGGACGAACACCGTCAGAAACAGGAGTGTCGGTGAGCTGGTGATCACCCTCCATGTGCCGCGAATCCCTCGCCGGCGAAGGATGATCAAGGTCAGCACCAGGAAGGTCGAGGATTCGAGCGCGGCCACGAGCGACAGAGGGTTGTGCGCCTCGAAGATGAACGGGCGGTAGAGCGCGGTCGCCAAGCCCATCGGCGCGCTGAGAAGCTGTTGTATCGGGCCCCCGCCGCTAGCCATGAAATACGCGGAGTTGCTCGGACTCGTCGCGCCGTACTCCACGAGGACCGCAGCGCTCTCGGTCACGTTCTCGAGGGCGAACCGGGGAAACAGGGTGCCCAAGCCGAGCGTTGCGACCGCAACAGCGAACGCAGCGGCGGTGGCGCGGACCGGGTGATCGAGAAGGCGGATCCGCCTGCCGCGGCGGGCCGCTGCTACGCTGAACGCCAAGGCGCCGGCCGCGAACGTCAAGGGGAACAAGAAGTAGGGCTTCGTGACTGCGATCGGCACATAGCCCAATGCGCAAACGGCGACTCCCAGCGCGCGGCGGCGAGTGTGGATCGCCAGGTAACAACCGACGATCATCAGCGATAGCCCCGTCCCGGCGAATCCCTCCTTGAGGAGCGCGCTCGTCCAGAAGACCGAGGACGGCACGAGGAGGCACACGATCATCAGACGCCGGTGGTAGCGGCGCGAGAAGACCCCGCGCAGCACCCGGTAGACCAACGCTTTCCCGGCGAACGCGAAGGTCGCGATTACGGCGTTGATCGCCCAGAGCGAGCTGCCGAGCAGAAAGCAGAGCCACGCGGACATCGCCATGACCGACCCCGCGTGGCCCCCCGCTCCGTACACATGGATCGGAAGTGACGCGTCCTGTTGGAGCAGGAGTTTGAGCACCTCCGGGGCGACCGCGTCGAATCGCAGGGTCATCAGCTCGGCGAGCTCGACGCCGGACCGGTAGTACCCCAACATGTCGCCGCGCCCGTAGACTCGCGTGATGATCAGGATCTGGGCAGCAGATGCGGCCAAGTGTAAGGCGAATCCCGCCCAGAGCAGCGGTCGTTCGTCCGAGCGAAACGCCCGCTGCCAGACGAAGACAAGGAGCGCGCCTGCGACAACCACGGCTCCCGTGACCGCCAGCTCGCTCACGAGACAGCCTCTGCGCCCCGCGGCGTTCCGTCCATCAACCGCGCGTACAGCTGGAGTGTCGCCTCCCAGACCGCCTCACGACGGAAAGCACGCGACACGAATTCCCGCCCCGCGGCCCCGTGCTCGGTCCGCAGCGTCTCCGATGCGACGTACCGGCAGATCGCATCGGCGAGGGCCTCGACCTCGCCCGCCGGGACGAGGAGCGCGGTCTCGCCGTCGATGCACGCCTCCAGGCAGCCGGGCACTCGGGTCGTGACCACCGGCCGGGCCATGGACTGCGCCTCCAGCACGACCGTCGGAAGCCCCTCACGGTAGGTCGGAAGCACGAGGACGTCCGTCGCCGCATAGAGCGGGGCCACATCATCGATCCGGCGGCCGCTCACGATCACCGACGGAGCTCCCGCGGTGAGCGCCTCGCACACCTGCGGTGCGAGCCCATCGCGGGTCTCGAACGGACCGGCAACGAGAAGCCGGGCGTGCGGGTGGGCCTCGGCAACCCGCACCCAGGCCGTGATCAGATCGGCCACCCCCTTGTCCCGCGTAACCCGTCCCAGGAACGTGACCAGAACGTGGTGGTCGGCGACACCGAGCGCCTCTCGCGCGGCGGCCCACTCCGGCTCCGACCATGCGCCGGGGTCGAACTTCCCATCCACGTCGACGCCGTTGGCGCTTCCATTGTGAAGTACGTCGATGCCCCGGCCGGTTCCGATCCCCTCGGCCAACGCGACCTCCCGGATGCCGTGGCTGACGCTCAAGACATGGTTTGCGAGCGCGGCGGCGATCCGCTCCGTCGTTGTCAAGAGCGCCCGCATCGCTCCTGTCGCCGTCATCAGCGGGAGCCCGTGGATCTGGTAGACCCGCGCCGGGACTCCAGCGACACGGGCCGCGATCATGCCGAGCAGGCCGGCTTTGGGCGTGCCGGCGTGGACGATGTCCGGCTCGATCCGGCGCAGCGTTCGGACCAGCGCCCCAACCGCAAGAGCATCAGAGACGGGCGTGATGGCCCGTGACATCGGAATCCCGATCACGTCGACACCCTCGTCGCGGCCGAAGCGCTCGAGCGCCTCGCTCGGCGAACAGATGATCGTGACTTCAAACCCGTGCTCTTCGAGGTAGTGGGGCCGACCGGAGAGGAAGCACAACGACTCCGGTGCGGTCGTGATATGGACGAGCTTGGGCATGACGCGTACCGGCGGGAGCCCCGTCCCATACCGGAGTGGTCATGACGCCACAAGCGCGAACCCGGGGGTGGTCGCGTCGGAGATCGACTACCTCGACAGCCACGATCAGCGGGTGCCGCGGTCGCTCCCACCGGTGAAGAGCTCGCGACTCACCGTCCCCTCCTGGTTCACCCCCTCGCGCGAGAGCACGGTGGTGACGGTGCGGAGCAGGATCATCAGGTCGACCAACGGCCCGATGTGGTCGACGTACCAGACATCGTATTCGAACTGGGTGTCCCAATCGAGGCTGTTCCGGCCCTTGACCGCCGCGTAGCCGGTGATCCCGGGCCTGACCTCCAGCCGGCGAGCCTGCTCCGCGTCGTAGAGCTCCACGTAGTCGGCGTAGAGCGCGCGGGGCCCGATCAGGCTCATCTCGCCGCGCAGCACGTTCCAGAGCTGGGGGAGCTCGTCGAGGCTGGTGTGGCGCAGGAAGTCCCCCACCGAGGTGAGCCGGTCGCCGTCGGGCAGCGGCTCTCCATCAGGCCCCACCGCGTCCCGCATCGTCCGGAATTTCAGGATCGAGAACGGCGCTCCGCCGCGCCCGGCCCGTTGCTGTCGGAAGACGACAGGCCGCCCGACATCGAGCCACACGGCGACACCTACCGCGGCGAGCACCGGGCTCAACGCGACCAGCCCCGTGCCCGCCGCGACGACGTCGAATGCTCGTTTCACGTTGTCGTAGCGCATTGCTCAGCCTCGGCCGGGAACGACCGGTCTGAAGCACGAATCACCGGGCTGCACAAGCGTCGGCGGAGTGGTCCCGCCGGTCAGGCTCAGGCGCACGACAAGGTTGCAGCGGCTGCCATCCTCGCTGTATTGCACCGCTTTCCCCCGAACGCTGAACCGACCTTGCCAGCACAGCGACGGAAGCACGACTCCCTGCCCCCCTGGGCACGGGAGGCGACGCGGGCGATCGACCTCGGCCTCGTGGCGTTGGTCGTCGTCTCGCCGCTGCTCATCGGTGGACTGCTTCCCGCGGGACAGGTCGCGCTGTCCGCCGCCGCGGTCGGTATCCTCGCCGTCACGTTCCTGACGTATCTCGGCGCCGGCCAACAGTGGCAATGGGACAGCGCCGCGTCCGTGCTCGTCCTCGCCGCGGCGCTCACGCTGGTCCGGGCGACACCGCTCGGGGGGCTGTTCGCCGGCGATACCGAACGCACGGTCTTCGCGCTCTGGCCCGGCCTTCCGCTGCTGGGCACCGTCGCGCCGGGGCGTGCGCCGCTCGCAGCCCTGCAGTTCGTGGGCATCGCCGCCATCGTCCAGATCGCGGCGGTGCGCCTGCGGCGTAGCGGCGGCTCGGCGCGGGCGACACAGATCGTGTTGGGAACCTGGGGCCTGGTCGCCCTCACCGGGCTCGCGCACGCCGCTACGGCGGCGGATCGGATGTTCGGCGTCTACGAGCCGCTCCTGTTCTCCGGGCTCCTCGATCCCATCGCGGCCCCCTTCGTCAACGAGAACCAGAGCGGAGCGCTGTGGGCCCTGGCCGCTGTGGTCGCGCTCGGCGCGGCCCGCCTGCAGAGGGTCGGTCAACGGCGGACGGCCTTCCTGGTCTTGGGCTTCGCCGCGATCGGCGTGCTCTTCGTCGCCATGGAGGCGCACGCCGCCGAGCTCGCGTGTGGCGTCGGCGTCGCCGTCCTGGCGATCGGCGCCGTGGTCTCTCGCTCGCGGTGGCGGCACTACGACCGCTCCGTGGCGGCGGCTTCCGCGCTGGCGCTGCTCATCGTCCTCGTAACGGTCTACGTGGTGATGCCGTCCGGTGATGGAACCGGATCGATGGTGGAGAAGACGCGCATCTGGCGCGACGCCTGGGCCCTGACCGCACGCGCCCCCTTCTTCGGCTATGGACCGGGCGCGTTCCCCGACGTCTACCCGAGCGTGGCAGGCCAGGTCCGGATCGCGCGGTTCGCCTACGCCGAGTCGATGCCCGTGCAGTTCATCGTCGACCACGGGTACCCACTGGCCGTGCTCTTCCTGATCGCGCTGGGGCGGAGCCTGGGGCGCCGCGGCCGCTCGCAGCGACGACACGACACGGACGTACGCGCCGTGATCCTGGCGATCCTCGTCACGGTGGCGATCGAGGCGGTCGGCGGGATGGGGCTCGTGGCCCTGGGCTACGCGTTCCCCGTCGCCGTACTCTACGGAACCTTGGCGGGGCAATCGGCTCGACGTCGCCGCCCGTCTACCCATCCCGTCGTGCTCCTCGGCGCGGCGGTGTGGTTCGGAGTCGCTGCCGGCTCCCTTCCCGGGCTGTCCGACTCGGTACGGCTCGGCGCCCTGGAGGTACAGGTTCCGGCGATGAGCGGTCTCGACGTCGCCGCCCCGCGGGACCCGGAGCTGGACGCGAAGTTGCACCGTCTGGCCGCGCTCGCGCCCGCGTCTCCCGCCGTGATCGGGGCCGCCGCCTGGATCGACATCCTCCGCGGGGATCTGGACGCCGCGGCACCACGCGTCGACTACCTGTCGGCGCACGCGCCCGGGTGGCAGCTCACCTGGGACATCGACTTCGAGTATGCCCTCGCCCGCGGCGAGTTGCGCCGCGCGTGCGCTGCGATCGTCGCGATGGAGCCGCGCATTCACGGCACCCCCGATCTGCTCGCCGAGCAGTTGCGGCGCGTCGACGACGACGTCACCCGTTGGCTGAGCTGCTTCGACGATCCCCGGGCGATCGCGCCCGCGATCCTCCGCAGCCTCGTGCACTCCCGCGCGTACTCGGAGGCACTCGCGCTGGCCACCGCACGGCTGGCCGATGAGCCCGACGACGAGGACGCCCTGGTCACGGCGGCCGAGGCATTGACCGGTCTTGGCATTCCCGAGCTCGCGGCCGATTACGCGCGGCGGATCGAGGCGCTGGACGAGGCGAGCGCGATGTCGCATCTTCGCGCGAGCCGCACGTTCGGGGCACTCGGTGACCAGCAAGCCCGGATCGGGGCGCTGAACGCCGCCATCGATCGACACCCCGACGACGACCGGCTCCGAATCGAGCGACTCGTCGCCTTCGCGGCAGCCGAGTCGTTCCCGGGAAGTGACGAGGATCTCCTCGCTCTTTTCGTCACCGACTACACGCGACTGCGACGACACGCGGCCACGAACGACGGGATCGCCGCGCGTCGTTACCGTGCGGGCGCCCGCGTGTTCGAACGCACCGGGATGCTCGACGAGGCCGCCCGAGCCCTGCACGGCGTGCTCCGCCATCGCCCGGACGATCCCTGGGCATTGGAGGCCCTCGCTCGGATCTACACGGCCCAGGGGCGGGAGTCCGCGGCCCAACGCTACCGCGAGCGCGCCGCATACCAGCGCCAGCAATGACCGGAGGTCCCGGAGCCGCCACCGCCGACTGGGCGGCCTGGGCTGAACACACCCTGCGCGGCGAACCCGCGCCTCCTCCCGTTGGCGAGCCCCCCGTCGACGCGTTGATTCTCCAGGGGCTCGCCGCACTGGTACAGGCCGCGCTGCGCGCAACCAGGGACCCCCGATCGGCACGGTTCGGCGAGATCGAGCGCACGGTCGTCGGCCAAAACCTGTTGCGCCGTGCACAGGTGCAGCCCTACCTCGACGCCCTCGACCGGGCGGGCGTGAGGTACGTGGCTATCAAGGGCGAGGCGGCCGTTCGCCGCGACCCGACACTCGCCGTGACCCGGCCGATGAGCGATGTCGACATCCTCGTCGACCCGGCTCACTTCCGGCGAGCGATCACCATCGGCCTCGGGCTCGGTTACCAGGAGCCACAAACGCGTGAGCCCCTGTCGCAGTGGTGGAATTGCGAACGGGGGCTCTATCAGGCCGACGTCGCACCGGCACTCGTCATCGACCTGCATCACGCCCTGCATCGCCGGCCGCTGTTCGGCCGGCTGGGTCACGACACGTTGCGAACGGCCGAACGCGTCGATGGTGCCTGGATCCCCGGGGTGCGGGAATCGATCTGTGTCGCAGCCGCTCACCGGTCGAAGCACGGCTTCTTTGCGGACGCCCGCGAGCTCCTCGACGTTCGACGCCTATTGGACACCCTGGACGCAGACGGGTTCGACCGGCTGCTCGCCGACGCGAGACGCTGGGAGGTCGACGGTGGGCTATGGCTCGTGTGGGACCGTGCGCGAAGCTGGTTCGGGAGCACCGGACCCGCCGAGGACGCCGCGTTGGCCAGGCTCCACGCCTCGCTGGGCGTGGTGCGCGGACGCGGCATGGAGTGGCTCGCCGGACTCGACGGGCTCGACCACGCCGCAAGGCCCTGGTCTGCACTACCCTTCCTGCAGATGTACGTGCCGATGCCGCTCGTGACGGGTCGGGTCGTGGCGCCCGTGCGACTCGCGGCGACCCACGCGGTGCTGCGCTTCGCCGACACCCTGGTCGCCGGTCCGGACGCGGTCGGACATCTGCCGGCGCCACTGCGGCCGCTCGTCGAGGCGGTCAGCGGCGTAGTCGGGAGATTCCGGCGCCGCTGAGCCCCGGGGAGCGGCGAGGCGGCCGACCCCGGATCACTCCTCCGGCAGAGCCGGTGGTGCGTCGTCCGAGCCCGTGCCGGCGACGACCATCGCCCCCACCGGCGGCCCGAGGAGCTCGAATCGGAGCGCTCCCTCGTCGACCGTGCCACGGATCGTCCGCCCCGGCGGGTAGTCTCCCGCCAGAAGCGACCGGGCGAGCGGGTTCTGCACGAGGCGCGTGATCGCCCGCCGCAGGGGCCGCGCTCCGAAGACCGGGTCGTAGCCCGCGTCCGCGAGCAGCGTCTTCGCGTCGTCGCCCAGCTCCAGCCGCAGGCCGCGCTCGGAGAGTCGGGATTGCAGATCTCCGAGCTGGATCTCGACGATGCGGTCCATGTGTTCGCGGGAGAGCGCCTGGAAGATCACCGTGTCGTCGATCCGGTTGAGGAACTCCGGTCGGAAGTGCTCCTTCAGCTCCTCGAGCACGGCGGTCCGGATGGCGTCCGGGTTGCCGGCGAGGCGCTGGATCTCGTCGCGCCCGACGTTCGAGGTCATGATGACGACGGTGTTCTTGAAGTCGACCGTGCGTCCCTTTCCGTCGGTCAGACGGCCGTCGTCGAGAATCTGGAGCAAGACGTTGAACACGTCCTGATGGGCCTTCTCCATCTCGTCGAAGAGGACGACGGAGTAGGGTCGACGACGGACGTGCTCGGTCAGGTAGCCGCCGTCGTCGTGACCGATGTACCCCGGAGGCGCGCCGATCAGTCGCGCCACTGAGTGACGCTCCATGAACTCCGACATGTCGAGCCGGACGAGGTTCTGTTCGTCGTCGAAGAGGAACTCGGCGAGGGTCTTGCCCAGCTCGGTCTTCCCGACGCCGGTCGGGCCCAGGAAGATGAACGAGCCGATCGGGCGGCGCGGATCCTGGAGGCCCGCGCGCGATCGTCGTACGGCGTCGCTGACCGCGCTGACCGCCTCCTCCTGGCCCACGATGCGCTGGTGGAGGCGGTCTTCCATGACCAGGAGCTTCTCCTGCTCGGACTCGACCATCTTGGCGACGGGGATTCCGGTCCAACGCGCGACGATCCGGGCGATCGCGTCCTCGGTAACCTCTTCGCGAATGAACGTGCCCTGCGTCGCGTGCATCCCAGAGAGCTCGTAGCGACCTTCGGCGATCTCCTGTTCGACGGCGGGGATGTCGCCATATTGGAGGCGCCCCGCGTCGTCGTAGCGCCCCTCTTTGGTCGCCTTCTCCTGTTCGAATCGGAGCTGGTCGAGCCGCTCCTTCGCGTCGCTGATCCGCGCGTGCACCTCCTTCTCGCGCAACCACGCGGCCTTCATGCCTCCGACGACCTCTCGGATCTCGGCGAGCTCGCGCTCGACGACATCGAGCCGTTCGCGGGACGCCGAGTCGCTCTCCTTCTTCAGGGCCTGGCGTTCGATCTCGAGTCCGATGCTGCGCCTCTCCGCCTGGTCGATCGCGGTCGGGAGGCTCTCGGTCTCCATCTTGAGTTCGGCGCCGGCCTCGTCGACGAGGTCGATCGCCTTGTCGGGCAAGAAGCGGTCGCTGATGTACCGATGGGAGAGATGCGCGGCGGCCACCAGGGCCGAGTCGGCGATTCGGATTCCGTGATGCACCTCGTACTTGTCGCGGAGGCCTCGCAGGATCGTGACCGTGTCTTCGACCGACGGCTCGCCGATGTAGACCGGCTGGAAGCGGCGCTCGAGGGCCGCGTCCTTCTCGATGTGCTTGTGGTACTCCTTTAGCGTCGTCGCGCCGATCGCGCGGAGCTCGCCGCGCGCGAGGGCGGGCTTGAGCAGGTTGCTCGCGTCGACCGCACCCTCGGCGGCACCGGCGCCGACGAGGGTATGCAGCTCGTCGATGAAGAGCATGACGCGGCCCTCGGCGGCCTCGACCTCCGCGAGGAGCGCCTTGAGCCGATCCTCGAACTCCCCGCGGTACTTCGCGCCGGCGATCATCGCACCGATGTCGAGCGCGAACACGCTCTGGTCCTGGAGACTCTCCGGCACGTCGCCGGACGCGATGCGCAGCGCGATCCCCTCGGCGATCGCGGTCTTGCCGACGCCGGGCTCCCCGATCAGGACGGGGTTGTTCTTGGTCCGTCGGGAGAGCACGTGGAGGGTGCGTCGGATCTCGTCGTCGCGACCGATCACCGGATCGAGCTTGCCGATCCGCGCGAGCTCGGTGAGGTCGCGCGCATAGCGCCGGAGCGCGTCGTACTTGGACTCCGGTTCGTCGTCGGTGACGCGGTGGGTGCCGCGGACCTCTTCGAGGCTCGCCAGGACGGCTTCGTGGGTGACGCCGTTGCTGGCGAGCGTACGGCCGGCATCGCCACCACCCTCGACGAGGGCGAGGAGGATGTGCTCGGTCGAGACGTAGGCGTCCTGCATCTCGTCCGCCTGCTTCTGAGCGCGGGCGAAGAGCTTCTCGACCTCGTTGGCATAGGTGAGGTTCGTGTCGCCGGTGACGGTCGGCAGCTTGCCGAGTCGCGTCTCCAGGTCGGTCTCGATCGTGGGCAGCGGGGCCCCGAGGCGGCCGAGGAGTCTCGGTACGATCCCGTCCTTCTGCCGCAGGATGGCGGCGAGCAGGTGCAGGCAGGTGACCTGTGGGTGTCCGCACTCGAGGGCCATCGACTGGGCATCGATGATTGCCTCGCGCGACTTCACGGTCAGCTTCTCGTGTCGGATCATGGTCGGTCTCGTGGTGGGATCGTCCGCCCTGTGTCCCACGCGGGCCGGTGGCGTCGAAGCGTCGGGGTCACGGAGCCGGGCGGACGCTCGTCATAGGCGAGCGCAAGTTACGCACGACGCGGGAGCCGGCAAACGGGAGGACGCTTCGGCGGAGACGAACGGGATCGTCAATCCTCGAAGAGGATCGCGGTCTCCTCGAGGCCGACCCTGTCGATCCAGAAGCGCTTGAAGCGCTCCTTGACCACTTTCTCGACCTGGCGGATCCGTTCCCGGGACACCGAGAATTCGTCGCCGAGATCCTGCAGGCTGGCCGGCTCGTCGGCGGTGACGCGTTTGTCCCAGATCGCCAGCTCGCGGGTGTCGTCGATGCCGGCGCGGAAGGCCTTGAGGGCGTTTCGAATGCGCGTCTGCAGGTCGCGGGCCTCCACGGCCTCGTCTGGTGTCGTCGCGTTCGGGTCGGCGATGACGTTCGAGAGCGTGGTGGACTCGAAGCCCGGAGCGGGTGCATCGAGTGACAGAGCGGGCGCGTCCAGGATGCGAGAGACCTGGATGACGTCGCGCTCCTTGACGCCGAGGTGGTCGGCGAGCTGCCGCGTGGTCGGCTGCAGAAAGCCCTGCTGCACGAGCTCGTCGCGGGCCTTCGAGAGGTTGTAGAAGAGCCGCCGCCCGGAGCGCGTATTGCCGACCTTCACGAGCTGGAGGACGTTCATCAGGTAGTTCAGGATCATCGCCCGGATCCAGTATTGGGCGTATGACGTGAACTTGACGCCGCGGTAGGGATCGTAGCGTCGGATCGCCTCGGCGAGCCCGACGTTGCCCTCCTGCACGAGCTCCATCAGGTTGACGCGGCGACGGTGGTACTCGCGGGCGATCTTCACGACCAGCCGCAGGTTGCTCATGATCAGCTGCTTGGCCGCCTCGACGTCACCGTCCTCGACGTATCGCTCGGCGAGGCTCTGCTGGTCCTCGGCCGGCAGCGGCGCGAGGTGGCGGAGCTGAGCGAGGTACGTGGCGAGGGGGTCGTAGGTGACGACGGCGTCCGGCGCGATGTCCGGCAGCGTGTAGTGCGGGATCTCGCGTTTGATCTCGTCGTCGGGCAGCGGGACCGCGTCGATCGGCCCGTCATCGACCAGGAGCTCGGCGCCACCCTCGCCCTCGACCACCTTGGCGCTGTCGACCAGGACCTCGGCATCGCCGGCTGCATCGGCGTCGAACTCGGCTGCGAATTCGTCGTCGCCCTTTTCCGGGCCGAGGACTTCGGGCTCTACGGGCTTCTCACCCATCGGGGACTCGTAGCGGGGGGCGTCTCGTTATGGAGCGGGGCGTCGACGCAACGCCCGACGTAGCCGACTCGACGCGGCACGGCAACGCCAAGGATACCACGTCCGAAACCGGCTCGTCGGGCGTTCGCATTCCCCTCGGATCGGGCCGGTGAGGGCGGCACCCACCTTTACCCGTGGCAGCAGCTCTGTTAGCTTAACATCCCGCGAACGCGCGTCAATCGCGCGCACACATCCCACGCGAACCGGCGATGAAAAGGACCCCGAACCTCCTTGTGTTGGCGTGCCTGCCCCTCGCACTGCTTTTCGGATGCTCAGCGGACAGCGTGTCCAGCGTCGGTTCCGTCGGATTCGACGGAGGCGGCACTGGCGACGGCACCGGTGCCAATCCGGACGGTGGAGGCGGAGACGACGGCGTCGGTGACGGCGGCAGCCCCGGAGTCGACGCAGGCGGCGGCGACGGCGGCAACCCGGACGGCAGTGGGGGCGACGGCACGGGCTCCGACGGGTCGACCGACGGCGGCGCGGATATCCCGGGCGGTCCGGTCTGCGGCAACGGTCGCGTCGAGGCGGGCGAGGAGTGCGACGACGGCAACAACTTCCCGGGCGACGGCTGCAATGCGACGTGCACGTCGGACGAGAGCTGCGGCAACGGCATCGTCGATCCGGCGGAGAGCTGCGACGATGGCAACCTCGTGCCCGGTGACGGCTGCGACCAGATCTGCCGCCGCGAGGAAGGCTGCGGCAACGGCATCGTCGAGGTCGGCGAGCAATGCGACGACGGCAACGCCACCAACGGAGACGGCTGCTCCGCGGAGTGCCTGCGCGAGGTCTTCATCGCCGAGGATTCGGACGGCGACGGAATCGCCGACTTCGACGAGGGTAACGGCGCGATCGACACCGACGGAGACGGCATCACCGACGACCTCGACACCGACTCCGACAACGACGGAATCCCCGACTCGGTCGAGGCGGGCGACTCGGACATGAGCAGCGAGCCGGTCGACACCGACGGAGACGGGCGACCGGATTTCCGCGATCTCGACTCGGACTCCGACACGATCTCCGACCAGATCGAGGGCTTCGAGGATCCCGACGAAGACGGCTTCGGGAACTACGCCGACACCGACTCCGACGGCGACTACGTGCCCGACATCGTCGAGACGACCCGGGACTCCGACGGAGACGGCACCCCCGACTACCTGGACGAAGACTCCGACAACGACAGCATTCTCGACGAGCACGAGCTCTTCGCCGACTCGGACCTCGACGGCGTCCCGAACCGGCTCGACCTCGACTCGGACGACGACGGGATCGCCGACGCGACCGAAGCCGGAGACGGCGACCTGGCGACCTACCCGGTCGACATCGATGGCGACGGCCAACCCGACTACATCGATGTCGACTCCGACGGCGACGGGCTCCCCGACGGCAGCGAACCCGGCTGCGCGTTCGGCGGTCCCAACCGCCACCAGCACGACTCCGACGGCGATGGTTACTCGGATCTCGCCGAGGTGCTCGTCGGCTCCGATCCGTGCACGTCGACCGCTCCCTCGGAGTTCCGGGAGTTCACGGACTTCTTCTTCATCCTGCCCGCAGGCGCCCCGCCGGAGAACGCTCCCCTCGAGTTCTCCTCGAACATCGTCCAGGCCGACGTATCGATGGCGATGGACACCACCGGTTCGATGGGCGGCGAGATCGGCAACCTGCGCGCGAGGTTCTCGTCGTTCATCTTCCCCCAGATCCGAGCCCAGATCCCGAACGTGGCCTTCGGCGTATCGACCTTCGACGACTTCCCGTGCAGCGGCCACGGCTCCGGCGCTGACCAACCGTTCATTCTGCGGCACCGCGTCACCACCAACCTCGGCAACGCCCAGTCGGCGATCAACTCGATCCCCCTGCATTCGGGAGCCGACTACTTCGAGTCGGGCTACGAGTCGATGTTCCAGACTGCCACCGGCGCTGGCGTGAGCGGTTGTGGGGCCAGCGTGCCCGCATTCGACCCCGGCCGCGGCCGTGTCCCCGGAGAGGCAGACGGCACCATCGGCGGCGTCGGATTCCGCGATGGCTCGTTCCCCATCGTGATCCACATCACCGACGCGCCTGCTCACGACGAAGGTGCGTACGGCGGCTTCGCGGCAAGTCGCGACGAGGCGGTCAACGCACTGCGCGCGCGGCAGATACGCCTGGTCGGCGTGGTCTCCGGGTCGGATCCACGCGGCCAGCTGGAGTACGTGGCGCTTGAGACGGGCGCCGTCGTACCGACCTGCGCCTGGGACGGCGCCCGTCCGGGCGGATGCGGCGGTGGTCAGTGCTGCACCGGCCATGGCGGGGCCGGCCGCGGCGCCGACGGCGGTGGAACATGCCCGCTCGTCTTCGACATCGACTCCGGCGGCAACGGACTGGACATCGCGGCGGTCACGGCGATCCGAGCCCTCGTCAACACGACGACCTTCGAGGTCACCACGAACCTGCGACGCGACGATGACGAGTTCATCCTCACCGGCGTCGACACCCGGTGCTTCATCCAGTCGATCGTGCCCGATCACTTCGAGGCGCCGCCCGGCTCCTGCTCGACCACGCCGAGCGTGGCTGACATCAACCCGCCCGACGGCGTGAACGACTCCTATCGAAACGTCACGCCCGGCACGCAGCTCTTCTTCAACGTGACCGCGCAGAACGCGGGCTGCGTCGCCGAGACCGACATGCCGCAGGCCTTCACGGCGTTCATCGACGTCGTCGGCGACGGGCTGACCGTCCTCGACACGCAGCGGGTCACCATCATCGTCCCGGCCGCATCGAGCAACCCGTCGACCGTGCCCTGAGGTCGAGGCCACGGGCACGGATCAGCCAGCCGGGTCTCGGGCATCGCGGTGACGGTCGCGGCGTCAGTCGTGGATGATCTCTTCCGGAATCGGCACACGTACCTCCAACAGGAGGCGGTCGTCGAGCACGTGAAGCTCCCGCCCATCGTACAAGACGTCACGGGCATGTAGCCGAACCCGCCGGATCGGCGACGAACCCGGCAGCAGCGCACCGCCAACCGATGCGAACGTGCGGGGAGGCGCGCGCAGGCTCGACGGGACGACGGCACTCCGACCCCGCGCCGCGTTCCAACTGGCGAAGTAACGTCGCAGGAACTCGGCGAACTCGTCGGTCTGCACGCGGTCGAACGCGGGGGCTCCGTATTGGCCGCGGAGCGCCTCGATATCGTCGGAGGTGCCGGCCTCTTGCAGTAGCCGGAAGAGGGCCCGCTGGGTGGTACGCCCATGGGCGTCGACGGGGAGCCGCAGCGTCGGGTCGGCGAACTCGAGGTGGTTGGCCAGCAGGGCGGCGTCGAAGGGCTCGACGGCCCGTCGATCCAATTCGTAACGTGTCCTGGTCGCATCCTCGACTTCGAGGTCGTAGGCCACGTAGAGACGTGAGGCGAACCCCTCGCTCCCGGGCGGGCCGAAGATCGGAAGGCCGCACACGATCACGGCCGCCGACCACATCCGGTTGCGGCGTGTGAACAGCCCGGCGACCGGGCCCTTCGACCACGTGGCGTACAACAGCCCGCAGAGGGCGGCGCTCGGGAACACCATCGGCCAATCCACGACCCCGGTCAGCGAGAACGTGAGCGCCTCCCCGAACAACGCACCGCATGCGAGGGCAAGCGCCACGCGTCGATGGAAGAGCACGGCGCAGGCTCCGATGCCGAAGGCGAGCACCACGAGCTGCGCCACCGGCGCGACCGCGTCGAGTGTGCGGGCCGCGTCGAGGAGCTTGGCTGTCGGCGTGTCGTGCATCCAGCCGTTGAGGTGGGCCCCGATCAGCCGATTCCCCGGCCGATTGTTCAGCGCCCACATCGTCGGGCTCAACCCGATGCCGATCCGGTGAAACGCCGGCCAGGCGATGAACGCGGCCCACTGCATCAGGACAACGGCGGGCAAGACCCAGACCCGGGTCTCGATCACGCGAGACAGCAGGAAGGCGACCCAGAAGAGGAGCAGCAGCCCGAACGTGAACGCGAACTCGTCGCCAGGCATGGCCAGGCACGCCGGGTGGGCGAACTGGCTCGCCAGCATCGCCGCCAGGGCGAGAAAGAGCGGGACGAACGCCGGGTTGAGCAGGATGCCGGCCCAGCAGAGCACGAGCGCGATGCGGTCGAGGGAGTGCGCCTGGTCGAGGAAGAGGTTCAGGTCGTACGTGCTCAGCTGCCACATCACGGGCAGGGTGGCGACGAAGAGCAACGGGCGCACGCCCGAAGCGACGCCATCACCCCACGAGATCCGGCCGCGCCAGCGGTTCCAGGACGACGGCAATGAGTTGAGCGCCAGGGCCACGAAGGCGCTGACGACGAGGATGGCGACGCCGGGCCGGGTGATCGCCTCGGCCAGGATGCCCGGACCCCGGTACTGATCGACCGCCAGAACCCAGGGATCGGGCAGAAGAGCGGGCGGGAACAACAGGAAGCGCGCGGCGGCGAATGCCCCCAACACGGCGAGGAACGGCACCGCGAGCGCGCCGGGCGACTCGACCAACTCCGCGGCGATGCTCTTCGACCGCCCCACCCCTTCGGTCCAGTCTTCCTGAGACGGACCGGTACGGGTCCGGGTCGGTGGGATCGGTCATGGGGCCGTCGCCGCCAATGCGGTGTCTGTCGCGCGCCGCGGGAGCGCGCGGGCGCGGTCGGAGCGCTAACGGATGTTGAGCACGAAACTCCCGCTGGAGCCGCTGCCGAACCCATCGACGATGATCACGACGATCTGCCCGGCGGTGACCGAGTACGTGATCGACGATTGGAAACCGTCGCCACCGTCGTCGTCGCAGGCGAGCTCAGGCCCGGTGCAGTCCGCGTCGTGGAGATGCAACACCGTGTCGTACGACGAGCCGTTCAGGTCGAACGTGAAGCTGCCGGTGCGCGGAGCCACCCAGCCCACGGTCACATCGGGGCCCCCGGCACTGAAGCCGCAGGTCCCTGCATAGGTGCTCGCGGAGCCGGACGTCGAACCGGTGAGCACCGAGGCGCCGGTCGCCGAGCCGATATTGTGATCGACGCAGGGCGGCACCGTGGCGATGCACTCGCTGGTGCAGCCGTCGCCCTCGTCGTCGTTGCCGTCATCGCACTCCTCGGTCAGCTGTCGGATTCCGTCGCCACAATAGGCTTCCCGACACTCGTTCGAGCAGGCGTCGTCGGCGACGCGGTTGTCGTCGTCACACTCCTCGTCGGTGTCGACGATGCCGTCTCCACAGCGGGGCAGCGTGCAGTCGGTGCGGCAGGCGTCAGCTTCGTCGGCGTTGTCTCGCCCCTCGTCGCACTCTTCGCCGGTGAGCCCTTCGCAGGTGATCCGGTCGAGCATCTCCCACTCGAAGCACGGGTTCGTGTCACCGGCGTAGTCGCCCTCTCGGCAAAACCAGTCGAAGCACCACCAATCGAGGACACGCACGACAGGGGTCACCTCGGTATTGGCCTCGGAGCTCGTCCAGAGGACGTCGGTGGCGAACTCGAAGCCGAGAGCCTGGCAGATGCCGTGCTCCGGCGCTCGATCGTCTTCGCGAACGTTGCAGCCGGTGTCGGTCGGGCAGGTCGCGCCGTCGTCGCACACCCGCCCGGTCTGACCGGAGAGATTCGTCACGACCGGGTCCACGAAGATCTCTGCGCCGAAGGTGACGTTGACGATGCCGTCGCCGCAAACCGCGGTGCGGCAGATGTTGGTGCACTCGTCCGTGTCGAGCTCGTTGCCGTCGTCGCACTCTTCGCCGGGATCGACCGTGCCGTTACCGCAGTTCGGCGGCCGCTCGATCACCTCGGACTCGACGTCGGGCGCGACCTCTTCGAGCGTGTCCGCATCGGTGGTCTCGGCGGTGTCGACGTCCGCGTCGGCGTCGCCCGCCTCGTCGACCGTGTCGGCCGGGTCGGTGCTGGCGTCGTCTTCGAGGTCGGGAGAATCGATGTCCTGCCCGGTGTCGGGATCGGCGTCCTCGCCCGCGGCATCCTCGTCCGGCTCGCCGATGTCGTCGAAGCCGAGGTCGCGGCCCCCGGAACCCGGACCCGTCTGGCCGCGGTCAGCATCGGGCTCGACCGTATAGGGAACCACCGTGGCGGTCTGCCCGCAGGCGGCGAGGAGCAACGAGCAGGCGAGTATCGAGAGGACGCGTGTCATGGCCACGTGGGGTTGGTCGATTGCGACGCAGAGACTAGCGGCAGTCGGCACTCGCGCACAAGGCGGAGTCGTCATTGCCGGCGTCGTTCGCGATCGGGATTCGGCGCGCATGCACGCCGCGGTCAGCCCTTCTTCTTGAGCAGGTCTGCGAACGTACCGAAACCTCGCCCGTCGTCCGACGCGGTCGATTGCGACTGGTATTCGTCGTAGGCAGCGCGAGCCTCGGCGTCGGTGTCCTTTCGGCGCGACAGCGTCAGGCGATGGCGCTCGGGCTCGACGGCGATCACCCGAGCCTCGACCTCGGTGCCGGGCCGGAACCGGTTGTGCACGTTTCGCTGCTCGTCGTCCTCGAGGTGGCTCATCGGGATCAGGCCGCTGATCCCGGACGACAGCTCGACGAAGACCCCGAAGCTCTGGATCGAGTCGACGTGACCCTGAATGGTGGTTCCTACCCGGTACTGGGAGGCCGCGGCCAACCAGGGATCGTCCATGAGCGCCTGGATCGACAGCGCGATCTGGCGCTTCTGCGGATCGACCCGCAACACCTGCACGTGCACCGGGTCGCCGACCGTGAGCACCTCCTTCGGGTGGTGGATCCGCCGCCCCCGGCTGACCTAGGAGACGTGGACGAGGCCGTCGACCCCGGGGGCGATCTCCACGAACGCGCCGTAGCGTTCCAGGCGCACCACCGTTCCGGGCATCGCGTCGCCCGGATGTAGGGTGTGCACGGTGGCGACCCACGGATCCTCGGCGAGCGCTTTCATCGACAGGCTGATCCGACGACGCGCCGGGTCATCGAGGTCGGAAACGCCGAGCACCGCGACGCGAACCCGGTCCCCGACCGAGACGACCTCGTTCGGATCTTCCACGCGCGACCATCCGAGCTGCGACACGTGCACGAGGCCGTCGACACCCCCGATGTCGACGAAGGCACCGAACTCCGCGATGCGGGTGACGAGGCCGTCGAGCTCGTCTCCGATCTTCAGGTCCCGGAGTATATCGGCGGCGGCGGCCTCCCGTTCGGCTCGGATCAGCGCGGCCCTCGACAACACGACGTTGCGGCCGCCCTCCTCCGCACGCGTGATGAGGAAGCGGTAGGTTTCCCCGACATAGGCTTCGGGATCGCGGCCGCTCTCGATGTCGATCTGCGAAAACGGACAGAATCCCCGCGAACCGAGCACCGCGACGTCGTACCCGCCCTTGTTCGTGCCGGTGACGCGACCCTCGACCGGGATCTGTTGCTGGCAGGCGTCTTCGAGCATCGCGGAGTCGGCCGAGCCGTGGCCGAGCGCGACCGACAGACGGATGCTACCGCCCCGGGACGACACCACGTAGGCCTCGACCTCGTCGCCGACCCCGACGGTCAGCTCGCCTTCGTCGTCGAGGAACTCGGCCCGCGAGATCACACCCTCGGACTTGCCGCCCAGGGACGCGAAGAGCGTGTCGTCCCCGACGACGACGATGCGAGCCGTGACCTTGTCGCCGACGCTGAACCGCGCGATCTGCAGAGGTGCGTCGCCGAGCATCGCAGCGAAGTCGTCGGTCGTCGGCATCGGCTCGTTGCTGAGCTCGCGGACCGGGGCCTCGTCGGCCGGCTCGGGAGCCGCACCGGGAGGCGGAACACGGTCGGACCGCCAGACGCGATCGCTCTTGCGACCGCCGGCGGCGGGCGCGCGAACGGCCGGCTGCGCCGACCCTTCGTCTGCGGCCGACGATGTGTCGGTGCGCGTTGGCAATGCGGGCGCGCTCTCGCTGACGGGGGCGGCGGCGTTCGGGGTCACCACCTCGGCCTCACCCGCGGACTCGCCGTCGTTGGCTTCGGCCGGCGCCTCTTCGGTGGCCGCGGGGGTGTCGACCTTGCGGCGGATCCGCAACCCTGGCCTGGTCTCGTCGGTCATTTCAACAGCTCCATCACGAGGTTCTTCACCTCGCCTCCTGGGAAGCGTCCACGCAGGCGCGGCATCGCTGCACCCATCACCTTGCCCATCTCCTTCATCGACGTGGCTCCGGTCTCCTCGATCACGGCGCGGAGGATGTCGCGAACCTCGTCGACGTCGAGCTGCTCGGGGAGATAGCGCTCGATGACCGCGAGATCGGTCCGCTCGACCTGCGCGAGATCCTCGCGCTCGGCCTTCTCGTACGCGGCAATGCTCTCCCGTCGGCGCTTCGCCTGGGTGGAGAGAAAAGCGATCGCCTCCTGGTCGTCGAGGTCGCGCCCCCGGTCGATCCGGATATTCTTGAGGTCGGAGATCAGCATCCGAACGGTGGACAAGGTCGCGCTGTCCCTTGCCTTCATTGCGGCCTTCATGTCAGACGTGAGCTGGTCGAGCAGCGGCATGTCGAACCTCCTCAAGTGCAGATTTCGTCGATGAAACCAGCGTTCCGGGCGGCCCTAACCATCATGTTTTTCGTAGCGCTGCAAGCCTGCGGATCGGAGATGGCGACCGATCCTACGGTCCCAGCCGACGCCGGCACCACCTTGTGCCCAGCGACGCCTTGCCCCGACGGACTCGACTGCGTCGCCGCACGGTGCGTCGAGCCGGCCGAGATCTGCGTCGACGCCGACGGCGACGGCTTCGGTACCTTCTGCGAGGGGGGCGACGACTGCGACGACGACGATG
>PVBE010054942.1_pt1 | contig 22317 bp, 19 predicted proteins | sample 1631181 | NCBI WGS metagenome assembly PVBE01 (sample SAMN08397723, study PRJNA350692) | Marine metagenome, whole genome shotgun sequencing project. | isolation source: water | place: Pacific Ocean | collected 2012-04 | reverse complement strand
CGGAAACATCGTCATGTGGCGCGGCCTGTCGCGCCTGACCGACATAAACCTCGGTGCGGCTCTCGGAACAAAACTTGTGGGTAATTGAAAGGATGACCGAATGGTTACTCGGCTTTCCCGAACGGGCCCAGGGGCGGATCCAGGAGAGCATCGCACTCGCCGAAGAGCTGGACGATCCCTTCAGCCTGGCTTACGCGCTCTGCTTTCCCGGTGCGATGGTCGCCTAGATGCGCGGCGGCGATAGTGGCGCGGTGGTCGAACGAGGCTTGGCTGTCGCCACCGAAGGGGGCTTCTCGCTGTGGGTCGCGTTCGCGAAGGTGCATCGAGCCAGCCTGCGCTTCGAGGTCGAGCGGTCAGGCTCGACGCTCGACGAACTGCATCGGAGCGTCGTCGCGATACCCGAGATCGGCGTTCTCATCAACACGCCCTATTACATGACGCTGCTCGCCAGGGCGTATCGGCAGGCTGGCAGAATCGACGAAGGTCTGCGCATCCTCGACGACGCCCAGAAAAGTGTCGAGGCGAGGGGCGAGCGTTGGTGGGAGGCAGAAGTTCTGCGTTTGCGCGGAGAGCTTCTGCTCTCTGGCTCTGCCGCCGATGGCGATGAGGCCGAAGCATGTTTCGAACGGGCGCTTGCTGTCTCTCGGAACCAGGAGGCCAAATCGCTCGAGCTGCGGGCCGCGACCAGCCTCGCCCGACTCTGGCAATCGCAGGCCAAGGCCAGCGAAGCCCACGACCTCCTCAAGCCGATTTACGACCGGTTCACCGAAGGCTTCGAGACGCCGGACCTGAAGGACGCCAGGGCGCTACTTGAAGAGCTGTCCTGAATCCGTTCCCGGTTGCACCGACCGGCCCGATCACCGGGGCCTTGGCGTCGGCCTGGCGGGTCCCTAGTATCGCGGCCGGGAGGAATGCATGACGGATACCACCGGCCCCGGCTGGCCCGACCAGATTTTCGATTGTCTGCGCCGCTTCGAGGTGGCACAGGTCGCCTACGTGCCCGACGCCGGCCACGGCCGGCTGATCGAGCGTTCGATCGCCAGCAATGACGTCCGCGCCGTCGGGCTGACCACGGAGGAGGAGGGCGTGGCGCTGCTGGCCGGCGCCTGGCTCGGCGGTGAGCGTGGTGCCTTGTTGATGCAGTCGAGTGGGGTCGGCAATTGCATCAACATGCTGGGCATGACCAAGACCTGCCGGATGCCGCTTTTGATGCTGGTGACGATGCGCGGCGAGTGGGGCGAGTTCAACCCCTGGCAGGTGCCGATGGGCCAGATCACCGGCGACATGCTGCGGCTGGCCGGCGTCCTGACCTTTCCGGTCGACGAGCCGGCGGCGGTGCCTGAGACCGTGGAGGCGGCGGCCCGGATGGCGTTCGAGGGGCCGGCGGCGGTGGCCGTGTTGTTGTCGCAGCGCCTGATCGGCGCCAAGAGCTTCGGGAAATAGGGCGATGGACCGGGAACGCGCCGACCACTATCCGCTGCGCCGCCGCGCCGTCGTCGAGGCGCTGCTGGCGGATCGGGGCGATATGCTGGTCGTCACTGGCCTGGGCGCGGCGACTTGGGATGCCACGGCCGCCGGCGACCATCCGCTGACCTTTCCGCTCTGGGGTGCGATGGGCGGCGCCGTCATGACCGGCCTCGGGCTCTGCTTGGCACAGCCTGGGCGCCGCGTGTTGGTGCTCACCGGCGACGGCGAGCTGCTGATGGGCCTCGGCGCGCTGGCCGCCGTGGCGGCGGAGCGGCCGGCCAACCTCGCCGTCGTCGTCCTCGACAACGAACGCTATGGCGAGACCGGCATGCAGGTGACCGCGACGGCGGGCCCCACCGACCTCGCCGCGATGGCCGGGGCGGCCGGCTGGCCGACCACCGGCCGGATCGAGGACGAGGCCGGGCTGGCGGCGGCGCTGCCGCTGATCCGCGACGGCGCCGGGCCGATCCTCTACGACCTCAAGATCAAGGCCGAAAGCCTGGCCCTGGAGATGCCGCCCAAGGATGGCGCCCACCTCAAGGACCGCTTCCGCCAGGCGCTTCTCGGCCAGGCCTGATCTCGTCGTCACTAGTCTCTTGTCGTAGCCGATGCTGGCGCCGGGGCCTCAGTTCGGGAAGCCGGTGAGGCCGTCGTCGAGTTGCACGCCGGTGCTGTTGATCAGGCCGGCCAGCATGCGGTAGTTGCCGACGGTCATGATCGCGTCCATCACCTGTTGCTCGCTGTAGTGCGCGTTCAGCGCCTGCCAGGTGGCGTCGGAGATGAAGCTGGCGCCGTCCAGCTCGTCGGTGGCGCGGATCAGGGCGCGCTCGTTCTCGGCCCAGCCCTCGGCCTCGGCGCCCTTCGAGACCCGCTCGATCTCGGCGTCGCTGAGGCCCCTATCGCGGGCGATGACGACGTGCTGGCCCCATTCGTACTCGGACTTGGTGACCCAGGCGGTGCGCAGGATCAAGATCTCGCGGTCGCGCTCCGACAGCTCCGACTTGAAGAGGATGTGGTTGGTGAAGGGCAGCCAGCGCTTCAGCAGCTTCGGATGGCGGACCATGGTGCGCATCACGTTGACCGTGCCGACGCCCTGCTCCAGCTTGACCATCAGCTCCTTCTGCTCGTCTTCCCAGTCGCCGGCTTCCGTCGGCGAAATCCTCGGGCTAGACAATTTCATCGAGGTACTCTCCTGTTATTTCAGTATGTTATAGTGTGATCTTCAGTTTCCGACTCGGACCGAAGAAAGCAGGGAGCGGAGCGTCGCCATGACGCTCGGCGCGACCACGCGGCTGGTCCGGGGATTGGTATCGGAGGGTCGGTTCCGGCTTTCCAGGTCGAGGGAGATGTCGGCCGCGTCGACCTGGATCCGGTGCACCGCGCCCGCGATTCCCGCGTCGGCCCAGACCTCGATTTCGGTTCGCTCGAAGCCGATGCCGGCCAGGCTCAACGCCACGGCGACGTTGAAGTGGCGCGGAAAGGCCGCCGCCGCCTCGCCCGCCGTGCCCTCGAAGACCTTGATCGGCGCCTCCAGCGGCTTGGCTAGGTCGAAGCCCTTGTCCAGGATATAGGCCTCGTGGACGAGCGAGCCCGGCAGCACGCGCGAGGTCAGCTTGACCGAGTGGATCTCGCCCTCGGCCGCGGCCCGGATGCTGTCGAGGCCGGGCAAGGCGCCCGTGACGATATGCAACTGGCCACCATGCGCCTGGGCAAGGTCTAGGATTTCCGGATTCGCGGCAATCGGTCCGATCGAGACCGAAATCAGGGTCTTGCCGGCGCCGAGCACCGCTTTCGCGATCTCCGGCAAGGCCTCGCCGGTGGCGCATTCGATGATGACGTCGGCATGGTCCGGCAACTCGGCCACCGGCACCACTGCCGGCGGGGCATCGAGGTCACGGCTGGCGGCACGCGCCTTCTCCAGGTCGCGGGCCGAGATCGCGGTCAGGCGCGCCGCGGGCAGGGCGCCGCCGTCGAGACGTCGGGCCAGGTCGCGGCCGACGGTGCCGAAGCCGGCCAGGCCGACGCGGATCGGATTGTCGCTTGTCCCTTGCATCGCTATTCCCCCACCGGCGCGCCCAGCAACGCCGCCAACTCGGTCGCCTCCGTCGCTTCGTCGAGCCGGGAAAGGCAGTCCCAAAGCCGGCCGACCCGACCCTGGGAGGCGACCGCGCCGGCCAGGGCGCGGAACTTGGCCTCCAGCTCCGCCTCCGCCAGCGGCGCTTCGGGATAGCCGCGGGCGATGTCGTTCCGCCGCGTCGTCCGCTCCCCGGCCTTGGTGGCGACGGTGATTTCGGTAGCGTAATAATCGGGAAAGCGGGCTTCCAATTCACCTTCGTCGGCGATCACCTCGATCCGCCGCGACAGCGCCGCGATCGCCGGGTCGTCCTCGCGGGCGTCTCTGAAGATGTCGCGCACCTCGAGCCGGCCGCGCACCGCCGCCACCGCCAGGACGTACTGTGCCGAGTGGCTCTTCAGCGGGTTATCGTCGACGCAGTGCACGCCGGAGCGGGGAAAGCGCATGACGATGCTTTCTATCTCGTCGGGGTCCAGCTCGCGCAGCATCGGCAGCAGCGCGTCGAGTGCCGGGTGCAGGAAGGCGACGCAAGGGTAGGGTTTGATCGCCAGCTCCATGACGCCGTCCCAGCGCTGGCCCAGGCCCTCGAGCAGGCGTTCCGGCGCGGGCTTGCGGCTGAAGGCCTTGAAGATCGTGTGGCCATGGTCGAAGACCGCCACCGGGCCGCCGAAGCCGTCCGCCGCCAGCAGCGCCGCCGTGACGCCGTTTCGTGCCGCCATTCCCATCTGGAAAGGTCGCGCGTTCTCGGTTTCGTCGCTCTCCCAGGCCATCAGGCCCGAGGCCTGGCAGGCCGCCAGGCCGAAGCCGCGGATCACCGCCTCTTGCCCGAGGCCCAACAGCCAAGCAGCCGCCGCCGTGGCGCCGAAACAGCCGCAGACGGCCGAGGGATGGAAGCCGAGGTGGTACTGCTCGGCCGGCCCCAGCGCCATCGAGACCCGGTACTCGACCTCGCATCCAAGCGCGATGGCGGCCAGTAGGTCGCGACCGCTGGCGCCGGTCTTCTCGGCCACCGCCAGCGCCGTCGGCAGCAGCACCGCGATCGGGTGCAGGATCGCTTCCGGGTGGTGCGGCTCGAAGTCGCAGGCATAGCCCATGGTGCCGTTCGCCAGTGCCGCGTCGACGACGCCGGTCTTGAAGCCGTGGCCGACCACGCTCGCCTCCGGCTCGCCACCGGCGGCGCGGGCGAAGCCGGCGATCCGTCCACCGGTCGAGAATTCGGGATTGGCCGCGGCCAGCAGGGCGCCGGCGCCGTCGCGCACCACCTGGCGCGTTCGGCCCAAAACCGCCGCCGGCAGAGACGCCGCCTCGAAGGCCGAAACGAAGCCGGCCAGGGTTTCGGTCAGCGGTGCCGTCACAGGGTCAGACCGCCGTCGACGTGGATCAGCTGGCCGGTGATATAAGCGGCCTCCGCCGACAGCAGGAAGCCGATGGTGGCGGCAACTTCCGCCGGCAGCCCCAACCGGCCCAGCGGGATCAACTCCAAGGCCGCGTCCCAGCCGCCGGGCTTCAGCGAGGAATGGGTGCCCTTGTCCTTCTGAATGAAGCCGGGCACGACGCAGTTGACGGTCACCTCCGATGGCGCCAGTTGCGCCGCCAGCGATCTCGCCAAGCCTTCGAGGCCGGCCTTGGCCGCGGCCGAGGCCGGCGCGTGCCGCCCCTTCAGCCGGAAGATATGGGCGAGAAAGGTGCTGAGGGCGACGATCCGCCCCCGTGGCGAGGCCCGCAACAGCGGTGTCGCCGCTTTCGTCAAGCGGAACAAAGCCCCGGTTACGGTCTGGTGAGAGGCTTCGAAGTCGGCCTCCGACAGCTCGTCGATGGTCTGCCAGTCGGCATAGCCGGCATTGGAGACCAGGGCGTCGAGGGCGCCGAAGGCGGCCTCGGTCTCGGCGATCAGGTGTGGTGCCGTCGCCGGTTCCGCCAGGTCGCCCAGCAGCGTGACGACTTCGGCGCCGTCGGCCCTGGCCGCCTCCGCGACGCCTTGCAGGGCTTCGGCATTGGCGCGGGTGTGCAGCGCCAAGCGGGTCCCGGCGCCGGCGAGGTGACGGGCGACGGCGGCACCGATTCCGGTGGCGGCGCCGGTTATCAGGATGGCTCTCGATGCGTCGTTCACTGGCGCCTCCTCTCTTACGCGTGCCGGTCGAAGTAGCGCGGCGCCAGGCCGGCCTGGAACCAGGCGACGAAGCTGTAGATCGAGAAGACCGGCAGGCCGACGCGGTTACGAAGTGCTTTCGCATAGGGCACCATGTTGGTGCATTCCAACAAGATAGCGCCGATTTCGGGATGGCCGGCGACCATGGCGGCGCCGGCTTCGACGATGTCGGCCTCGGCCCGGGCGACGTCCATCTCGATCTCGTCTTCGATGATGACACGGCTGAATTCCTGGCCCTCGTCGGTGCCGCGGACGATGGTATCCGGGGCGACGCCGGCCGCGGCCAGATGCGCCGCCGTCAGCGAGGCGGCCGAGATAGTCAGAATGCCGACCCGTTTGCCCGGCGCCAGCAGCCCTTCGATCAGCGGTGCCTGCATCAACGACGAGGTGGCGACCGGCACGCCTACGCGCGCCGCCAGTTCCGCCTGGAAGAGCGAGAGAAAGCCGCAAGTGGTGGTGATGCCGTCGACACCGTCGGCGACCAGCTCCGCCGCCGCCTCGGCGCAAGCGTCCAAGAGGCCCACCGCGCCATCGATCACGACTCGCTTCGGCGTGGCGCCCGGCACCACCTTATAGCGGACCGGAAAGGGCCAGGTCAGCGCGTTCCCCATGTCGCCCGGAATTCGAGGAAAGCGCGACTGCAGCATCAAGATGCCGACGGCGGCGCCATAGACCGTCTTGCCGCCGACCGCAACGCGCGCGTCGGTCACGAAATCCACTCGCTGACCGGGGCGTTGGCCTCGTGCAATGGCTGGCAGAGGATGTCGACGAGGGTCGGCCCGCCGGACTCCAGCGCCGCCTGCAACGCCGGCTTCAGGTCCGATGGTTCAGCCACCCGCCAGGCCTGGAGGCCATAAGCCTCCGCTATTCGAGCATGGTCGGTGACGGAGAAATCGACCGAGAAATAGCGCTCGCCGAAGCCGGCCCGCTGGCCCGCCTTGATCCAGCCGAAGACGCCATTCGAGATCACGATCAGGGTCACCGGGGCCTTCATGCGGACCAGCGTCTCCATCTCGCCGGCAGTGAAACCAAAAGCGCCATCGCCCATCACCGCGACGCATTTCGTGTCCGGCCGGCCGATATGGGCGCCCAGGACACCCGGCAGCGAATAGCCGAGCGCGCCGTGGGCCCGGTTGGAGATGAAATGCCGGCCGGTTTCGAGGAACCGGTAGTAGCCCGAGAAATAGGGGCAGGGGGTGCCGGGGTCGGTGACGATTACGGCGTCCGAGGGCAACAGCTCCTGCAGGCACGCGATCACCCGCTCGGGCCGGATCGGGGTCTCGTCGGAGCGGGCCAGCGCGTCGAAGACGGCATATTTCTCCGCCTTGGCGGCGGCGGCGGCGTCGCGGCCCCGGGCCCGTTTCGGGGGGGCCGACAGGCGTTCCTCGACCTCGGCCCTGAGCGCCGCCAGTGCCAGCCGGGCATCGGCGACGATCGCGGCCTCGGTCTCGTAGTTGGCGCCGATCACGCCGGGATCGGAATCGATGTGGACGACGCGAACCCCCGGCGCCGGGTGGCGCCACCGCTCGGTCGTCACCGAACCGGCCCGGCAGCCGACGAAGACCACCAGATCGGCGCCGTCGACGATACCTCTGGTCGGCTCGGTGCCGCCGTTCGAGCCGACCACGCCGAGGCTGAGCGGGTGCGCCTCTCCAATGCTGCCCTGGCCGCTGATCGTGGTCGCCACCGGCGCCTCCAGAAGCTCCGCGAGCGCTTGCAGGTCGGCCTCGGCACCGGCGATGACGGGCCCGCCGCCACAGATGAAGATCGGCTCCTTGGCCGAGAGGATGGCTTCCGCCGCGCGCCGGACATCGTCCGGATCGGGGCCGGCTGGGTGTGCCGGAAAGCGCCCGTAGGTCTCGTCGCCATGGATCGTCTCGGCGTCCACGGTGCCCAGTTGTACGTCGAAGGGCAGGCCGATATGGGCCGCACCGGGGCGGCCGGTGGTCATCTGGCGGAAGGCGGTCCGGATCACGTCCGGGATGTCCTGGGCCCGGTCCAGCACCGTGTTCCACTTGGTCAGCGGCCGGAACATCGCCTTCTGGTCCAGCTCGGTCAGCGCGTAGTGGCCGCGGCCGCCGACCGAGATGTCGGTGGTGATGGCGAGAATGGGAATCGAGGATTCGTTCGCCTCCACCACGCCGGGCAGGATGTAGGTGGCACCGCCCCCCGACGGCCCCTCGCAGACCCCGACCTTGCCGGTCACTCGGGCGTAGACGTCGGCCATGTAGGCGGCCGAACGCTCGTCCCGGGTCAGGATATGTTTCATGCCGTGGTCGAGGCGATAGAGGGCGTCGTAGAGCGGCAGCGTGGTATCGCCGCAGAGCCCGAAAATATGCTCGACACCGTGCGCCTGCAGCATTCGAACGAAGGCCTCGGCGCCGCTCAACTGGTTGCTCTGCTGGCTGCTCATCGACTGCGTCCCCACTATCTCGTCACAAGTGGCGAGGATAGTCCAAGGGCGCGGGCCTTGACTACCGCCGCCCGGCGCCCGTGCTAAGGTCGAGGCGATATGAAACTCAGTCGGCTGGACCAAGAGATGCTGGACGGCGGCCACGGGGCCGCCAAGCGGCGGGCGATGGAGGGGCTGGTGCAACTCGGCCGGGCCTTCGAGGCGCCGGAGATGGTCGATATCGGCTATGCCCACATCCATGCCGGCATGGCGCTCTACTGGCGGGATGTCGAGCTGATGGAGGATCTGGCCGAACTGGGCGCCGAGGTTGCCGTTCCGTCGACCGCCAACATCGCCAACGCCGACATCGTGGGCTGGCGCCAAACCGGGGCGCCCGAAAGCCTGGCCCGCCTGCAGGCCCGGGCCGAGACGGCGCACCGCCAAATGGGCAGCCATTGCAGCTTCACCTGCACGCCCTATTGGGCCGGCCATTGGCCGACCTGGAACACGCACATGGCGTCGATCGAGTCGACGGTGACGATCTTCTGCAACTCGGTGTTGGGCGCGCGCTCGAACCGGGACGGCTTCTTTGCCGTCTATGCCGCGATCACCGGCCGCTATCCGCGCTTCGGCTATCACCTGGACGAGATGCGGCGGGGCAGCCACCTGGTCCGGGTCGAGGCGACACTGGACTCGGTCACGGATTACGGCTGTCTCGGTTTCCATGTCGGCGGCTTGGTGGGCGAGGGAGTGCCGGTCTTCACCGGCGTCGAGGCGCGGCCGAGCCTGGACGCCCTCGACGCGCTCGGCGCCGCGCTCGCCACCGCCGGCGGCGTCTCGATGTTCATCTGGCCCGGCGTGACGCCGCCATTCGCCGATTTAGACAGCGCCTTCGCCGGTGGCCCCCGGCATGAGGTCGTGGCCACGGACGGCGATGTCGAGGCGGTCTACCAGGGCTTCGCCACCGCGGCTTCGGAGGATATCGACCTGGTGCACCTCGGCTGTCCGCACGCCAGCTTCGAGGAGATCAAGAGCTATGCCCGGCTGTTGGATGGGCGCCGGGTCGACGCTGGTCTCGAGCTCTGGATCACCACCAGCCGCCGGGTCCGCGAGATGGCCCGCGAGGCGGGGATATTGGCGGAACTGGAGCGGGCCGGTGCCAAGGTGATCTCGGACACCTGCCCGATGTCCTGCCATTTCGCTCGCACCACCTCACCAGATCCGGCCCTCAGGCTGTCGCCACCCGCGATCAGGGCGATGGTCGTCGATTCTCCGAAGCAGGCGAAATACGTCCGCGACATGGTCCAGTGCGAGACCTTGCTGACGACGTCGGAAGGCGCCGTCGAGACTGCGGTGTCGGGCCGTTTCCAGCCCCGGCGGGGCGGTAACCGATGAGCCGGATCCGAGGCCGTGGCGTGGTCGGCGGTCGGGCCCGGGGCCCGGCCTTGCTCGGCCGCGAGCCGATCTCCTTCCTCGGCGACCTCGACATCCGCACCGGCGAGGTGGTCGGCGATCTCGCCAGTCTGAAGGGCCGGCGGCTCGGCGGCCGGGTGCTGGTGGTGCCGTCGACGATGGGCTCCGCCGGGGCCTGGCGCTTCCTCTACCAACTTCATGTTCACGGCCAGGCGCCGGTCGCCCTGGTCACGGTCGCTATGCCCGATCCCTCGGTGGTGCAGGGCGCGATTTTGGCCGAGATCCCTATTTTGGCGCAGCCGGAGGCGGACCTTCTAGAATTGCTCGAAGACGGCGAAGCGATAGAGGTCGACGGCGACGAAGGCGTGCTCCGCCGTCTCGATCCTTGAACGAATGAGAGGCCAATGCCGGAATACGTCCACATCGAAATCGAGGCACCCCTGGCGACGATCCGTCTCGGCCGGCCCGAGGTCTTGAACGCCCTCAATCAGGCGATGTGGGGCGAGCTGGTCGAGGCGGTTCATGGCTTGCATGGCCAGGACGGGATTCGGGCCGCGATAGTGATCGGCAGCGGCCGGGCCTTCTGCGTCGGCGCCGACCTGAAGGAGACCGCCTGGCGCGATGAGACCCAGGCGCAATCCAGCCGGCGGATCGACCGCAATCAACAACAGCTCGCTCGCGAGATGATCCAGGCGCCGATGCCGATCATCGCCGCGATCAACGGCTATGCGCTCGGCGGCGGGGTCGAGATCGCGCTCGCCGCCGATCTCAGGATCGCCGCCGCCAGTGCCCGGTTCGGATTTCCCGAGACCACGATCGGCCGCTTCATCTCGGGCGGCGCCAGCTTGCTGTTGCCCGCCGCCGTCGGCCTAGCTGAGGCCAAGCGGCTGATCTATACGGGCCGGCGGATCGATGCGGACCAGGCGCTCGGGATCGGCCTCGTCGACGAGGTGGTGCCCGACGAAGCGCTGGAGACCAGCGCCCGCGCCTTGGCGGCGGAGATCGCGGCGAACGCGCCGGTCTCCGTCAGCCTCGCCAAGAAAGTCCTGAACCGGGTCGCGATGCCGGAGTTGGAGGCGGCGCTGGCGCTGGAGACCGAGGCCCTGGTCCAGACCTACGCCACCACCGACAACGAAGCCGGCGCCGCCGCCTTCGCCACCCGCGAAAAAGCCGACTTCTCGGGTCGCTGAGCGAAGCGCATGCCGTCCGAGCCGTTGCCGAAGCTGCTGAGCCGGCGCCTGCCGTTTTATTACGGCTGGGTGGTCTTGGCCTGCGTCTGCTTCACCGGCTTCACGCGCCAGGGGCCGGCGGTCGCGACGCTGTCGATCTTCGTCGAGCCGATGACGTCCGAGTTCGGCTGGTCCAGGACTGCGATCTCGGGCGCGGTTTCGCTCGGCGGTCTGCTGGCGGCGCTGGTCTCGCCCTTCATCGGGCCCTACCTCGACCTGAAGGGGCCGCGCGCGGTGCTGTCGCTGGCTGTGCTCGGCACCGCGGCCGCGACGATGGCGCTGTCGCTGACGAATTCGTTGCTCGTCTTCTACCTCTTGTTCTGCTTCGCCCGGATGAACTTCGCCGGCCCCTACGACCTCGGCATCTATGGCGCCGTCAGCAACTGGTTCGTCGAGCGTCGCGCCTTCGCGATCTCGATCGCCACCCTGACCCAGATGGTAGGTCTGGCGGCGATGCCGCTGATCGCCCACTTCGCGATGCTGGGCGGTGGTTGGCGCGGCGGCTGGGTCGCGGTGGGCGTGACGGTGCTGATCGTCGGCTTCCTGCCGACCTGGTTCTTCATGGTGCGCCGGCCGGAGGACTTGGGCCTGTTGCCCGACGGGCGGACGGCGCGGCCGAGTTCGACGGCAGGCACACGGACCGAGGGCCGGCCGGGTCTCGCCGAGCCCGCGTTCAATCGCCGTCAGGCCTTGGCGACGCCGACCTTCTGGCTGTTGTCATTGTTCACGCTACTGGTTTACCCGGTGCAGGCGGGGTTCAGCTTGCATCAGGCGCCGTACCTGTTGGAGCGCGGCCTCGACGTGACCGTGGCGGCGACCGTGGTCAGCAGTTTTTCCGTGGTCTCGGCGTTGACCAGCCTGGCACTCGGCTTCTGGCCGAGGCGTCTGCCGATCAACTTGACCCTGATCCTGACCGGCGTCGCGCTCGGTATCAGTGCTGCTTCGATGCTGGCGGTCTCGTCCGCCGCCGAGGCTTATCTGGCCGCGGTCCTGTTCGGCCTCGGCATCGGCGGCCTGATGACGATGCTGCCGCTCGCCTGGGCCAACTATTTCGGCCGCGCCAGCTACGGCGCGATCCGGGGTGCGGCGTTGACCGTGCAGGTGCTGGCGCAGGCCTCGGGGCCGCTGGTCTCGGGCATCCTTCGGGATCTGACCGGCGACTATTCCCTGTCGTTGCAGTGTTTCACGGGACTGGCGCTGGCCGGTGCCCTGGTCGCGCTCTTCATCCGCGCGCCGAAGCCCGGCCGGGCGGCGTAGCCGTTGGCGGGGGGCCTGGATGCGGCTAGGCTTCGCCGGATGAGGGGTGTCGAGATGGACGACGACTGGGCGAGTGGGCTGGCGTTGCGGCCGAGCTGGATGGAGCTCGACCTCGACGCTTTGGCCCAGAACTATCGGACTTTGCGCCGTCGCCTCGGGCCGGAGATCAAGATCATCGCGGCGCTGAAGGCGAACGGCTATGGCCACGGCGCCGCCCGGGTGGCCGGCTGTCTCGCCGGCCTCGATGTCGACATGCTCGCCACCGGCAGCTTCGAGGACGCGGCCGCGATCCGCGCCGCCGGCATCGAATTGCCGATCTTGATGTTTGGTGGCGCCTTGCCGGAAGCCATGGCGACGTTGTTGGCGCACGACCTGACGCCGACGGTCTACGACCGGGCCGGGGCCGAGGCGGTCGAGGCGGCGGCGAGCGGGCCGGCCCCGGTCTACGTCAAGGTCGATGCCGGGCTCGGCAGGCTCGGCGTGGCGCTGCCGGATGCTTTCGAATTCATCCGGTATTTGACGGGGCTGTCGAAGCTGGTGGTCGAGGGCGTCTATACGCATCTGTCGTTTTATGACCTGGACGGCAAGGAATGGTCGCGCCAGCGGCTGCTGGCTTTCGACGCGTTGTTGGAAGACTTGGAGGAAGCCGGCATCGAGGTGCCGGTGACGCAGGCGCTGGCCAGTTCGACCTTGCTGGCGGGACTGGAGAGCCGGGCCAACGCCGTTTGTCCGGGGCATCTTCTCTATGGGATTCCCTCGGTGGCGCCGGAGGTGGCGGAAATCGCGCCCTATGCCCCCGTGGTCGGCGCCATTCGAAGCCGGCTGATCCATGCCGGGCCGCTGAAGGCGGGAATGCGGGATACGGGGCGGAACGCGATCGCTCGGGTCGGCGTCATCCCGTTTGGCCTTTACGACGGCTGCCGGCCGCTTCTGGCCGAGGCGCCGGCCCGGGTCTTGATCGACGGCCGGCCGGCGCCGATTCTGGGGGTCTCGCTGGAGCACACCACCCTCGACCTCACCGACTTTGAGGACGCCGCCGTCGGCGACGAAGTCGTCGTGCTGGGGCGAAGCGGTGGGGAAGAGATCACGCTCGCCGATCTGGCGGCTTGGCAGGGGACGCGCCAGCATCATGTCCTGATGGCGTTCGATCGCCGCTTGCCTTGTCGGTATATTGGTGGAAGCGTCGGGTCCGCAGTAACTGGAGGAGTAGCTTAGAGTTATGGCTTATCGTATCGGCGTCGACATCGGCGGCACCTTCACCGACTTCGCCCTCTTCGATCCGGACGGCGGTCGCATGGCCGTGCACAAGGTGTTGACGACGCCGGCCGACCCCTCCCTCGCGGTGTTGGAGGGGATCGGCCTGCTGTTGGAGAGAAGCGCCGTCGGCCTCGGCGAAGTCGACGCGGTGGCGCACGGCACGACCCTGGTCACCAACGCCGTGATCGAACGCAAGGGCGCCGTCACCGGCATGCTGGTGACGGAGGGCTTCCGTGACATCCTGGATATGGGGCTGGAGCAGCGCTACGACCTGTTCGACTTGCGGCTGACCTTTCCCGAGCCGCTGGTGCCGCGAAATTTGCGTCACGAGGTCCGAGAGCGGGTCCGCTACGACGGCGCGGTGATGACTGAACTCGACCTCGATGGTGCCCGCGCCGGCGTCGCCCGGCTGGTCGAGAAGCACGGCATCGAGGCGCTGGCGATCTGCTTCCTGCACGCCTACGCGGAGCCAGCGCACGAGAATGCGGTGGGCCGGATGGTGGCGGCCGAATTCCCGGCCCTCTACGTCTCGCAGTCGGCCGAGGTCTTTCCCAACATGCGTGAGTTCGAGCGCTGGACCACGACCACGATCAACGCCTACACGCAGCCGATGTTCGACCGCTATCTGGCCCGTTTGGAAGAAGGCCTGGCGGCCGGCGGTTTCACCGGTCGGCTCAACATCATGACCTCGTCGGGCGGCTCGCTGGCGCCCGACGCGGCCCGGCGCTTCCCGGTCCGGGCCTTGGAATCGGGACCGGCGGCGGGGGCGCTGATGTCGGCGCACCACGGCCGCACCCTCGACCTGCCCGACCTGTTGTCCTTCGACATGGGCGGGACCACGGCCAAGGGCGCGTTGGTGCGCGAGTTCGTGCCCTTGAAGCAATACGACCTGGAAATCGCCCGGGTGCACGAGTTCAAGCGCGGCAGCGGCTTGCCGGCGAAGATCCCGGTGATCGACATGATCGAGATCGGCGCCGGCGGCGGCTCGATCGCCGAGGTCGACGAGCGCGGCCTGATCCGGGTCGGCCCCAGGAGTGCCGGCGCCGACCCCGGCCCCGCCTGTTACGGCAAGGGCGGCGAACGGGCGACGCTGACGGACGCCAACGTGGTCTTGGGCTATCTCGACCCAAACTTCTTCCTCGGCGGCGACATGAGCCTCGACGTGGCGGCCTCCGAGAGGGCCATCAGCGCCCATGTCGCCGAGCCCTTGAAGCTCGATCTGGCGCGGGCCGCCTGGGGCATCCACGAGATCATCAACGAGGATGTCGCCCGCGCCTTCCGCATCCACGCCTCCGAGCGCGGTTTCGACTATCGCGGCTCCTCGATGGTGGCTTTCGGCGGCTCGGGTCCGGTGCACGCACTCGCGATCGCCCGGAAGCTGAAGATACCGCGCGTGGTCTTTCCGATCGGGGCCGGCGTGATGTCGGCCTTGGGGCTATTGGTCAGCCCCTTGAGCTTCGAGCTGGCCCGTTCCAACCGCCTTTTCGTCGAGGACCTGGATGGCGCCGGCTTCGCCGAGCGGTTTCGCCCGGTGGTGGCCGAGGCGACCGGCTTCCTCTCCCGCGCCGGGGTCGCCGACGCCGATATCACCATCAGTCGCCGTCTCGACATGCGCTATCAAGGCCAGGGTTACGAGATCGAGGTGGCGCTTCCCGACGGCGACTTGGCGGCCTCGTTTCCACGCCTGGACGAGCTCTTCCGCGCCAAATATGCCGAGGTCTTCTCCGAGACCTTCCTCGAAGAGCCGCTGGAGATCGTCAACTGGAAGGTGGAGGCGGTGGGGCCGGAGGCGACGCTGACCGAAGGCTATGGCATCGCCGGCACGGACGCCCGGGCGGGCGACGTCGAAGGTGCCAGAAAAGGCACGCGCAGCGCCTACTTCGAGGACGGCTATGTCGACTGCGCCGTCTACGATCGCTACCGGCTACCGATCGGTGCCGAAATCGAGGGACCGGCCATGGTCGAGGAGCGGGAATCGACCTGCATCATCGGCCCCGAGGACCGGGCCGTCGTCGATCGCCACCTGAACTTGGTGGCGGAACTGGGAGAGTGAGGCGAATATGAACCCGAGCACCGAAATCGATGCCGTCAGCCTCGGAATCATGTGGGACCGGCTGATCGCGATCACCGACGAGATCGTCTCGACCCTGGTTCGGACCTCGTTCTCGACCATCGTCTCGGAAAGCTACGACCTCACCGTCGTGGTGCTGGATACCGAGGGACACCTGGTGGCGCAGGGCTCGTATTCGGTCCCGGTCTTCATCGGCACGGCGCCGCTGACGCTGAAATACATGCTCCAGCGTTATCCGCCGGAGACGCTGCGACCCGGCGATATTCTGGTCACCAACGACCCCTGGCTCGGCACTGGCCACGTCTTCGACATTTGCGTCATGCGGCCGGTTTTCCGGAACGGCCGGATCGTCGCCTACACGCTGAGCATTACGCACCTGCCCGATGTCGGCGGCATCGGCTTCTCGGCCGCGGCCTCCGAGATCTATCAGGAAGGGCTCAGGCTGCCGGTGGTGAAGCTGGTCGAGGAAGGCGAGATCAACCCGTTCCTGGTCGACCTGGTCCGCGCCAACGTCCGGGTGCCGGAGCAGACCATGGGCGACATCCTGGCCAACGTCACCTGCAACGAGGTCGGTGGCCGGTTTCTGCTGGAGTTCATGGACGAGTACGGCATCGAGGACCTGGCGCCGTTGTCGCGCGCCATTCGGGAGGCCTCCGAGGCGGCGATGCGCGAGAAGATCGGCGAGATGAAGCCCGGCAGCTACCGGAACGAGATCCAGATCGAAGGCATTGACGAGCCATTGACGCTGGCTTGCCGGGTCGATGTTGGGCCGGACTCGGTCGAAATCGATCTCGCCGGCACCGGGCCTTCCGTCAGGCGCGGCATCAACGTGCCCTTCTGCTATGCCAACGCGATGGCGCTCTATTCCATCAAGTGTTTGACCGTGCCCAACATTCCCAACAACGAGGGCTCGGCCAGACCGATCCGGGTGACGGCGCCCGAGGGCTGCATCCTGAATGCGATGCCGCCCTCGCCGACCGGCGGGCGCCACATCATCGGCCATTTCGTCTCGCCCTTGATCTTCGGCGCGCTGGCCGAGGCGGCGCCCGACAAGATCCAGGCCGATTGCGGCATGATCGACATCATGACGGTGCAGGGCCGCCACCAGGACGGCCGCGATATCTCGACGCTGTTCTTCGCTTCCGGCGGCTTCGGCTCGCTGCAGGGCCACGACGGGCCGGAAGTGACGCCCGGCCCCTCCAACATGGCTGTGGTGCCGGTCGAGGTCTGGGAGACGTTGACCAGCATGACGGTCAAGCAGAAGGCGCTCGCCGCCGATTCCGGCGGGCCCGGCGCCGCGCGCGGCGGCCTCGGCCAGGAGGTGGTGCTGCGGAACGACACCGGCCATTCGATGACCGTCTTCTGCATGGCGAACCGAACCGAGTTCCCCGCACTCGGCTATGGCGGCGGCCGGCCAGGCGCGATGCGCGAGACCCGGATCAACGGCGAGCTGGTGCATCCCAAGGGACACTACAAACTCGATCCGGGCGGCGAGGTGGCCTTGCTGCAGGCGGGCGGCGGCGGCTGGGGCGATCCGGCCGACAGGCCACCCGAACTGTTGCGCCGCGACCTGGAGGCGGGCCTGGTCACGCCAGAAGGGGCCAGGCGCGATTATGGCGTCGATCCGGCCGCGATTTTGGGAGAGACGAGATGACGGCCAAGCCAGATTTCGACGCGGTAAGCCTCGCCATCATGTGGGATCGGCTGGTCTCGATCACCGACGAAATCCTATCGGCGTTGGTGCGCAGCTCGTTCTCGACGATCGTGCGGGAGAGCTACGATCTTTCGGTCATTCTCCTGGACCGCGAAGGCAACTCGCTGGCCCAGGGCAGCTACTCCGTGCCCTCCTTCACCGGCACGGCGGCACAGACGCTGCGGCACATGCTGGCCAAGTTCCCGCCCGAGACGCTGATCCCCGGCGACGTCATCGCCACCAACGACGCCTGGATGGGCACCGGTCACCTTTACGACATCAACGTCGCGCGCCCGATCTTCAAGGGCGATGCCATCGTCGGTTACACCATGAGCATCACCCACCTGCCCGACATCGGCGGGCCCGGCTTCGGCACCAGCGCTTCCGAGATCTATCACGAGGGAATCCGCCTGCCGATCTGCAAGCTGGTCGAGGGCGGGCGGATCAACGAATTGATCTTCGAGGTCGTCCGCAACAACGTCCGCGTGCCGGAACAAGTCTTCGGCGATCTAATGGCCAACGTCACCTGCAACGAGGTCGGTGGCCGCCACGTTCTGGAGTTCATGGAGGAATACGGGCTCGACGATCTGGGGGCGCTGTCCGCCGCGGTCCGGGATCAGGCCGAGCAGGCGATCCGCGAGCGGATCCGCGCCATCCCCGACGGCGTCTACGAACACGCGGTCCAGCTCGAGGGCATCGACGAGCCGCTGACCCTGGCGTGCCGTATCGAGGTCGAGGGCGAAGACATCGGGCTCGACTTCGCCGGCTCCAGCGGGGCGGTCGAGCGCGGCATCAACGTGCCGCTTTGCTACACGCGGGCGATGTCGCTCTATGCCATCAAGTGCCTGACCGTGCCCGAGATGCCGAACAACGAGGGGGCGACCGCACCGATCCGGGTCAGCGCGCCCGAAGGCTCGATCCTGAACGCCTTGCCGCCCTCGCCGACGGGCGGGCGCCACATCATCGGCCACTTCGTGGTGCCGCTGGTTTTCGGCGCGATGGCCGAGGCGGTGCCCGATATGGTTCAGGCCGATTGCGGTTTGATGAACGCGGTCACCTTTCAAGGCGTGCACCGGAACGGCCGCCCGCTCTCGACCCTCTATTTCGCTTCGGGCGGCTTCGGTGCCTTGCAGGGGCGGGACGGTGCCGAGACCCGGCCGGGACCGTCCAACATGGGCGTGGTACCGGTCGAGATGTGGGAATCGCTAACCAGCACGACGATCCTGAAAAAACATCTGCTGCCGGATTCGGGCGGCCCCGGCGCTTCGCGGGGCGGTCTCGGCCAAGAGGTCCACTTCCGTAACGACACCGGCGAGCCGATGACGCTCTTCTGCATGGCGGCGCGGACCGAGTTCCCGGCGCTCGGCCTGCTCGGTGGCGGCGCCGGTGGCAAGCGCCGGATGATGCTGGAGGGCGAGGCGGTGCATCCCAAGGGCACGCACCGGTTGGCGCCAGGCGCCCATTTCACCATGCGCGAGGCCGGCGGTGGCGGCTTCGGCGCCGCAGCGGAGCGAGAGCCCGAGTTCGTCCGGGTCGACCTCGAGCGCGGCTTCGTCACGCCCGAGGGCGCCGAAGGCGACTATGGAATCGACGCCGATCCGTGATCGGGACCCGCCTTAATTGGGGTCGGAGTTGTCTCTGACCTTAATTCTTCCTCTCAAAGCTCGATGACGATGTTGCCGTAGTCGTCGAGAGAGGCGGTGGCGCCCGGCGGGACGATGCAGGTGGCGTCGTATTCCTCGATGATGCAAGGGCCTGTCTGTGCCGTCGCCAGCTCGGCGCGGCTCAGCAACGGGGTCTCGAGCCAGCCCGCCTCGGGTCCGAAATAGGCCTGGCGGGAGGTCTCGGTCGGGGCGATCGGGCGGTCGGCCTGGATCGAGTCGGGAACTTGCGGGCGGTCGGGAATGCCTTGGCCGATGATCTGGATATTGACCAGTTCCACCGGCTCTTCCGGCCCGGCCCGATGGCCGTAGGTGAGTTCGTGTTCCCGCCCGAAGGCGTCCTCCAACGCCAACAGCGCCGCACGGTCGAGAGGGCCGTCCGGCACCGGCACCCCCAACTCGTAGATCTGGCCTTTGTAATGCATGTTGGAGGAGCGGCGGATGCGAATCCGCGCCTCGTCGAAACCCTCCAGCCTGAGCTGCGCGCGCGCCTCCTCGGCCATGGCGTCCCAGACCTCGTTGATCTCCGCCGGGTCGGCATCCCGCAGCAGCCGCCGGAAGGTCCTGGAGTAATGGTGCTCGACGTCGCCGTAGAGCAAACCGAAGGAGGAAAACAGGCCGGGCGAGGGCGGCACCACGATCCGCTTCATTTGCAGAGCCTCAGCCATCGCGGCGGCGAAAACCGGGCCGTTGCCACCGAAGGCGAAAAGCGAGTAGGCGCGCGGATCGCGACCGCGCTCGCTGGAGACCGCCTTGATCGCCCGGATCATGTTGGAGCCAGCGATCTGATGCGCGCCGTAGGCGGCGTGCGCCAGCTCCAGCCCCATCGGCTTGGCGACGGTTTCCTCGAAGACTTCCCGCGCCTTCGCGGCGTTCAGCTTCAAGGCGCCACCGACCAAGTGGGCTGGATTGATGTAACCGAGGATCAAGTTGGCGTCCGTCACCGTCGGCTCGGTGCCGCCTAGGTCGTAGCATAGGGGTCCCGGCTCGGCACCGGCGCTTTCCGGTCCCACCTGCAGCGAGCCGCCGGCGTCGATCCAGACGATCGAGCCGCCGCCGGCGCCGACCTCGGCCAGATCGATGGCCGGAACCTTGATCAGATAGCCGGCTCCGGTCAGCAGCCGCGAGCCCATCATGATGCCGCCGCCGACTTGGTACTCCTGGCTGCGGGTGACCTCGCCCGCCTCGATCAGCGAGGCCTTGGCGGTGGTGCCGCCCATGTCGAGCGTGATGACGTCGTCGAGACCGATCTTCCGGGCCAGCGCTTGCGCACCGACGACGCCGCCGGCGGGGCCGGATTCGATGATGTTGACCGGCAACCGGGCCGCCACCTCGGAGGTGGTGAGGCCGCCGTTCGACTGCATCAACAGAAGCGGCGAGTTGATCTCGACCCGGTCCAGGTCCTGGCGCAGCTGGTTCAGGTAGGATTCCACGATCGGTAGCACATAGGCGTTGATCACGGTGGTCGAGGTTCGCTCGTATTCCTTGATTTCGGGCAGCACCTCGAAGCTGATGCAGAAGGGGAGATCCGGTGCCTTTTCCTGGATGATCTGCTTGATCGCCAACTCGTGCGCCGGGTTGGCGAAGGAGTTCAGGAGGCAGACCGCAATGGCGTCGACGCCCTCGCCGAGCAAATGGTCCACCGCCGCTTCCGCGCTGGCGCGGTCGAGCGGCGTCTGAATTTCGCCGTCGATCGTCATCCGCTCGACGACGCCGGTGCGGAGATAGCGTTCGACCAGGGTCGGCGGCTTTTCCCAGGCGATGTCGTAGAGCCTCGGCATTCTGAGGTTTCGGATCTCCAGGACGTCGCGAAAGCCTTTGGTCGTGATCAGGCCGGTTTTGGCCCCCTTGTGTTCGAGGATGGCGTTGGAGGCGACCGTGGTGCCGTGGCGGATCTCCTCGATGTCGTTGCCGGTCAGCGACGTCTCCTCGAACATCTCGGCCAGGCCGTCGGCGATCGCCCGGGCGTAGTTGTCGACGGAGGATGAAACCTTCTTCGTGTGCAGCCGGCCGTCCGGTGCCAGAAAGACGATGTCGGTGAAGGTGCCGCCGATGTCGACACCGGTGCGAAACTTGTCCATGGATCAGATGCTCCTACGTGTACAGAGGCTTATTCGGCGGCGCTCGCCGTCTGGGGCGGGTCCTCCCAGGCCACCGCCGGCAGCTCGCCCGCGGGGCGTCGGGCGCGGATTGCTTCGCGCGCCGCCAGGGTTGCCGCCTCGTCGACGGTCCAGGTCTCGACGTCCAGCACGACGCCGTAGTCCGCCTTCGCTTTTTTCAGGGTCAAAAGCTCGTTGCGAACGTCCCGCAGGACCAGCGCCGGATCGCGCTTCAGTGGATCGCCCCAGCCGCCGCCACCGGCCAGCTCGTGGCGAAAGACCTCGCCTTGCCGGATCTCCATGGTCAGCTTCGAAGGCAGTTCCCGGTTCTCGGTGTCCGGGTTCATGTAATTCCAGGACGGCTGTCCCGGCTGGCCGCCATAAAGGCCATAGGGACGAAAACGCCGCCGGTCGGAGCGGACCTGCAGGACGCCCTCCTCCTCCAGAAAGCGGTAGTCGCGCCGGTAGGGGGTGCCGCCGCGATACTGGCCCGAGCCGGCCCGGTCCGCCAGGAACTCGTAAGTGAGGATCTGCATCGGGTTCTCCGCCTCGGTCACCTCGACCGACTGCGAGGCCATGTTGGCGAACATGTTGGAGTTGCCATCCAGGCCATCCGCCCAAGGCCGTCCGCCCCAGGTGCCGCAGGTGAAGTCGACATAGATGAAGGGATTGCGGTTCGCGTCGTAGCCGCCGATCGAGACGCCGGTGTTGCCGCCGTCGGAGGCGGCATAGACCTTGTCCGGCACCATCATCGCCAACGCCCCGAAGGCGCAGTCGACCATGCGAAAGCCGGTCAGGCCCCGGGCGGCGCAAGCCGCCGGCAGAACGCCGTTGGCGATCGTGCCCGGCGGCGCCGTCACCTCGATGACCCGGAAGACGCCCTCGTTGTTGGGGATGCCTTGCGGCAGGATCGAGCGGATCGCGGTGTAGGAAGCGGCCTTGGTGAAGGAAAGCGTGTTGTTGATGGCGCCCTTGACCTGCTCGGAGGTGCCGGTCCAATCCACCTTCATGCTGTCACCCTTCTTGGTCATGGTGACGAACAGGCGGATCGGCTTGTCGACATCGATGCCGTCGTCGTCGATCCAATCCTCGAAGCTGAAGGTGCCGTCCGGCAGCTCGGCAATGGCGGCCCGGGTCAGGCGCTCGGCGTAGTCGATCACCTCCTGCATATAGAGCTTCACCGTCTCCTTGCCGAAGCGCGCGATCAACTCGGCGAATTGTCGCTCGGCGATGTGGCAGGCGGCGAGTTGCGCGCGCAGGTCGCCGAATACCTTCACCGGCACCCGGACGTTCTTTTCGATCAGAGCGAAGAGTGTCTCGTTGCGCACGCCCTTGTCGTACATCTTCAGCGGCGGGATCCTGAGACCTTCGGCATAGATCTCGGTCGAGTCGGAGGCGTTGGAGCCGGCGACCCGGCCGCCGACGTCGGTGTGGTGACAAATCGTCGCGGCGAAGGCGATCCGCTCGCCGTCGACATAGAGCGGCTTGAAGATGAAGATGTCGGGCAGGTGCATGCCGCCGTCGAAGGGGTCGTTCATGCAGAAGACGTCATCCT
>PVBE010320657.1_pt1 | contig 22318 bp, 20 predicted proteins | sample 1631181 | NCBI WGS metagenome assembly PVBE01 (sample SAMN08397723, study PRJNA350692) | Marine metagenome, whole genome shotgun sequencing project. | isolation source: water | place: Pacific Ocean | collected 2012-04 | reverse complement strand
TGGTTCGAATCCAGGTGGGCCCACCTCGTGAGACGGAGACGCAGGAGGTGCCTTGAAGGATCAGCTCGTTGGCCTCGCCCGTCTCCATAAGCTCGACAGCAAAGTCTTCGGGCTCAAGCATCAACGGGACGACATTCAGGCTCGCGTCGGTGAGATCCAGGAGTCCCTACAGCAGTTGCAGGACGACCTCGATCGGCAGACCGCGGCGCTTACAGAGACCATCAACCTTCGCGAAGACCAAGAGGCCGAGCTCAAGGTCAAGATCGAGCTGATCGGTCGGGCGAAGGCCAAGATGGCCGCCGTCAACAACACCAAGCAGTACATGGCCGCCGAGCGGGAGGTTGAGTCGGCGCGGCGCGACATGACGATGGTCGAAGAGCAGGTCGTGCAGCTCCTCGGGACCGAGGAGAAGGGCACGGCGGACCTGGCCGAGCGCCAGGAGCGCCTCGACAGCCTCAAGACCGAGATGACCGCCAAGGCCACCGGCCTGACCCAGGACATCAAGAAGCTGGAAGCCCAGCTGTCCAAGTCCACGGTCGGTCGCGACTCCCTGGTCGAGGTCATTGATCGCCAGCTGCGCGCCCGCTACGACCTGATCGCCGGCCGCCTCAACGGCGCGGCGATGGCCGCGGCGAGCGACGATGGCACCTGCGCTGGCTGCAACATGCAGGTCCGCCCGCTGGTCTACAATCAGCTGCACAGGGCCGACAGCTTGCACATGTGCGCCCACTGCAAGCGCATCCTGTTCCTCGAGTCGTGGCTCGAGCCTGAGGCCCCGGCCGAGCCGGACGCGGACGCCGCGGCGTCCGAGGCGACCGCCGCTGAGGTCTCCGCGGAAGCGTAGGCCTTCGGCTGCGGGGCTTGAACCCCGCCCCGCCGACCCTTACATTGCCGTCGCGTCCCCACCTCGGGGGCCTGGGTGGTCGCCGGTCTCGGCGGTCTTCGGGCCGTCGGGACGGGAGGAAAGTCCGAGCTCCACAGGGCAAGGGCGCCTGGTAACGCCAGGACGGGGCAACCCGCTGGAAAGTGCCACAGAGAGCAGACCGCCGGGCCTGGCCTCGACCTTCGGGCCGGCGCTGCCCGGCAAGGGTGAAAGGGTGCGGTAAGGGCGCACCGGGGGCCTGGAGACAGGCCTCGCATGGCAAACCCCGCCCGGAGCAAGACCGAACAGGGGGTGAGCTGCCCGCTCAAGCCCCCGGGTAGCGTCGCTTGAGCCTGTGCGCGAGCGCAGGCCTAGATGAATGGCCACCGCTCCCTCTTCGGAGGGGGTTACAGAACTCGGCTTACAGGGCGCCCGGGGTGGTGGACGCATTCCCACGCGCGCTCTCGGCTCGTTCGGCCGCCACGGCCCCAACGTCCGACGTTGGGGCCGCTGTGGGCCGAAGGGGTCGCCCTCAGAGCCGCAAGAGCACCGATCGAACGGTCGCGGCATGTCCGCCTCGAGGATACCGCTTCAGATACTGCTCATAGACCTCTCGCGCGGCAACAGGATCCCCCTTGTCCTGATAGATGCTCCCCTTGAGCACCAACGCCTCAGGGTGGGCCCCGAGCCTGCGCAGCTCGCGCAGCGCCTCGTCCGATCGCCCCTCGTCATGCAGCGTCACCGCCAGCTCGAGTGTCGCCGACCGGGAAGGCCGCGCCGCCTTCCTGGGCGCTTCCTCCCGAGGCTCCGCCCGCTGGGTGACCCGCTTCGCGATCGGCCTGGCGACCCGCTTGACGACCGGCCTGGCGACCGGCTTCGGCGCGGGCGCGGCAGCCTTGGGCGCCGCCAGCCTCGTCAGCAGGTTGTCGGAAAGCTCGGCCACCAGCGGCTCCTCGGGCTCGACCGTCAGCACGTCAAAGCCCTTGGCCACGCCCCATGGGCTCGGCCCCGTCGCGAAGCGCACCACTGGCGCGGGCGCGGGCGCCGACAGGGCGGCCGGCGCGATGTCGGCCTGTCCGGCCAGCTGCGCGAGCTGCGCCGCCTGGATCTCTGAAGGGGCCGCCACGAGCGCCTCGCTGCTGGCCTGCGCCTCGGCCCCGGGGCCGCCCAGCACGTTCCAGAACAGCGCTAGGAACCCCATGGCGCCTACGAGAACGACGGACCGGCGGATCCGGTCATCCCGGATGGATCGCTCCGCGGTCGAGTGCAGGCTCTCAAACGTCGCCGCCCGCTCCTCGTAGTTGTCCACGTCGAAGAACTCGATCTCCTGGGTAATCCGGAAGGTGTCTGCCAAGTCCCTTCTCCCTCATGCGCCGGCCACGGCGACTCGACCAACTCGCAAGGGGTCTGCCGGACGGGCGCCCCTACGCACAGGACCCGCACGGGCGCTGGTCTTACAGCCCGTGGGGTGCCGGGCGCCGATCCGCCCGATCGGGGGCGCGGCGCCACAGGTGTCACGATCTTGGACACCCCATGTTGCAAGATCCGACAAGGGTCGATAGGAACCGCGGCCGTGGAGCTTGCGCAGATCCAGGTGCCCGAGGTCCTTGAGGACGAGGACCTCGGCCGTCTTGCGGCCGCGCTGCGGCCCCTGATCGACGAGCACGGCGGAGGTGAGGCGGGCGTCCGAGGCGCAGCGGCCACGATCGCCGACGACCTGGACCGCCTCGCGGAGCTCGAGCAGCAGGTGCGCCACGCTGTTGACGAGGCGACGCTGTCCGCCAAGGACATCGTCGCCTACACGCTGCCTCCTTACTGGCCGTTCATGCTGGGCGCCTCGATCCTGTTGGCGCTGTCCGGCTTCCTCGTCATGGACGCCCCTCAGTGGCGGCTGCCGTACATCGTGTCCGTCGGCCTGCTGCTCCTGGCGATGGGGATCCACTACGCATGGCGGCTGTTCAAGCGCAGCCAGGTCATCGGACCTCTGCAGGAGCGCTTCGAGGCCCGGGAGAACGCTGCGCGGGACCTGTTCGGCGAGATCGCCGGCCTCGAGAAGGCCCTGCAGGCCGCAGGCTTCGAGCTGAGCACCGAGAGCTTCCTGCCTTTTGCCCCCCCGGTTCGCCGCATGGCGGGCGACGGGCAGGACGGCGTGGAGGCTCGCAACAGGCTGACGCAATTCGTCACCGGTGACGCTGCGCGGCAGCTTCCGGAGGGGGCCGCCGGGGCGGGCGCGGTTTGACCCGCGCGCCGGAAGGGCGCGACTGTGCTGGTGTTTGGAGGAATTCAGATGGTTTGGCGGCCGTCCGGCGCGATCCTTGCTCCGGATAGGCGGCGAACCTTCGACTGGGGTTAATAGAATGCGCCGCCTACTCGCAACGCTTGGCAGCATGGCCGTGATGCTGCCCGCCATCGCCTTTGCCCAGAAAGCCCCGCCAGGGGAGTTCGGGATCTCCGCGCCCGAGCTCGGGCTCCTTGTCATGGCGGGGGCGGTCGCCGTCCCCATCGTGCGCAGGGCGTGGCGAAAGGCCCGCTGACTCTGAGGCGGCTATCTCGATAGCCGCGCTGCTGCCGTACGTCGCCCTTGCGGCGGCCTTTGTCCCGTATGCGGCGTGGTTGTTCGGCACCTGGGCCGCCCTCTCCCTCGAACACACCCTCACCTGCATCCTGACCCTGCCGATGGCGGCGGGGTTGGCGTGGATCGCCCGCGATCCCGACGCCACCGCCGAGCCGGCGAAGGGGCTGAAGTGGAGGGTGCTGCTGGCGTGCGGGCTCGCGCTGCACGGCTTCGCCCTGATCAGCGGTCTGTCGGGCCTGTCCGGCGTCGGGCTTCCGCTCGCCCTCGCAGGGGTGCTCCTGCGGACCCACGGCGAGCCGTCCTTGGAGCGGATGGCGCTGCCCATCGCGTTCCTGGTGTTCCTGCTGCCGCTGCCGTGGCTGCTCCATGATGCCGCGGCGCTCCCTGCCCAGCAGGCGTCCGCGACGGTCGCCTTCCTGCTCCTCGTGCTCACGCCGATGGACGTGATGCTCCAAGGCATCTACGTCTACACCAGGGAGTTCTACGTCCTGGTCAACGACACCTGCTCCGGGCTGTCGTCGGCCTGCGCGCTGGTGATGCTGGCCATGGTCGCCGCCCAGCTGCGCCGGCTGCCCATGCGACGGGCGCTCATCCTCATCGGCGTGGTTCTGCCCATCGGCCTGCTGGCCAACGGCGGCCGGATCGCGTTCCTTCTGTTCATGGGCCACCACTTCGGCATCGAGTGGGCGTCGGGCCTGGTCCACGACGGCTCGGCGCTGCTGTTCTTCGCCTGCGCCTACGTGGCGCTGTTCTGGGGCGCTCGGCGGCTGGTCGACCCGCCCACCCACCACAGCAGCCCCGCGATGGCCGCCAGCAGCGCCCAGGAGAACACGTCGCCCGCCGCCTGATACGGCGTCGACAGCCCGCTTCTGCGCACGGTCCCGATCAGCAGCCCCTGCTCCCAGAACCCCAGGCGGACCAAGGTGCGGCCGTGGGGATCGGTGATGGAGGACGGCCCGGCCTGGGACAGGTGGACCCCCCAACGCCCGGTCTCGATGGATCTCAACGCCGCACGACGGACGTGGAACTCGGCCACGGGCGATCGCACGAAGCCGGAGTCGTCGGTGGTGGTGATGAGCAGCTCGGCGCCCGCCTGCACGAGCTCGGCCGCATCCTGTGGGTACACTGACTCGAGGCAGATCATGATCCCCAACCGCCCGACCGGCGTGTCCAGGGCTGCCCGGGTGCTGCCCGCGGTCAGGCGGGCCTCGCTGTAGCCCGCGAGCCGGATCTTGTCCTGCCACACGGGGGGCGCGTTGGGCCGAAAGACGACCGCGGAGTTGTGCAGGTCCGTGTCGGCCCCTTCGCGCACGGCGCCGATGACGAGGGCCGCGCCGTGGCGATCGGCGAGCGCCTGCAACGGGCCCGAGATGGTTGGCTGACGCAGGAGCGGCTTCTGGACCACCGTCTCGGGCCAGACGACCAAGTGTGCGCCGGCCGCCAGCGCCTCGTGGGTCAACGAGTTCAGCCGGCCCAGGACCATGGCCTCATGGCGGCGGGACACCGGCGCCACCCGGTACACCCAGTTGTCGACGGCGGACTGGACACCCGCGACCTTGACCTCCTGGCCCTCGGGAAGGGGGGCGGCCATGCGCGCGGCGCCCAGCCACCAGGCCGCTGCGAGGGCGACCGCCACGCCGGCGGCCCCGCGGACCGGGAACCGCCGCTGGCCCGCCCAGGCCGCCAACACGCCGGCGGGTAGCGCCACCAGGAACGACAGGCCGTGGCCCCCGGTCCATGCGGCGATCTGCCACAGGGGCAGCAGGCCCGTCTGGGTCGGCCCCAGCATGATCGGAAACGAGACGGGGCCGTACCGACGTCCGTACTCGAGGGCGGTCCACAGCAGAGCCGGCAGGGCCACCGCCGCCCACTGCGGGATCCGCCCGGACAGCCAGGCCGTGGCTGCGCCGAAGGCCGCCATGTTCGCCCCGCAGTAGACGCATAGGAGCACGTACAGGAACGTCCCGTAGGGCAGCAGCCCGTACAGCGCGGCGCCGGCGATCACCCCGCTGACGAAGCCCAGCGCAGCCCCCGCCCTGCGCGTCCGGCCGTGGCAGGCCAGCGACAGGGGCGCGAGCGCGATCCAGCCCGCGGCAGCCAGGTCGATCTGGCAGGCGCCGAGGAGCGCCCCGGTCCACGCAGCGAGGGCCCAGGGGAGCGCGGTCATGGGCGCTTGCGGCGGAACCGCCGGCTAAGGTCGTCCGTGAACCACACCCACTCGCCCCGCTCCTTGGACCATAGCCGGGCTGACACGGCGCTGCGTTGAAGGAGCAGCGCTTCGCCACCCTCCACAAGCTCCACGGGCCGCCCTTGGTCCAGGTCGTCCGGGGCGGGCGATCCGGGCGGCGCCAGCTCAAGCAGACCCCAGGACTCCGGCGGCCCGCGGTTTTCGAGCTCGTCGGCGGCGCGCACGGCGTAGCGCGTGATGAACACCGCCGCCGCGATCAGCAGGATCCGACCCCAGGTGCGCATCCCGTTCAGTTCAGGCCGATGCGGGCGCGGACCCAGTCCCCGCCTGGCGCATCGCGCCTCCGATCCAGCTCGGTGAGCACCGCCTGGGGCGCCGTCGCGGCGAAGCACTCGAGGGCGGCCAGGGCAGGCGCCCGGTGGGCCTCGGTGCGTCCGAGGGCCTCTATGAGCACCCCGGCGTGGCGCTCGGCGTCGCCGTACTGCAGCAGGAACTCGCAGATGGCGGTGGGGATGATCCCCACCTCTGCGGTGAGCAGCCGGGCGGCGACGGCCAGCGCCAAGTCGCCGAACGCCGCGCAGTGCGAGCGGATGACCATGCCGACGACGTCGCCCCGGCGGTGGGGCAGGGAGCGCAGCAGGCCTTCGAGCGCCGACCGCTCCCCGGTGGAGGCCACCAGCTCCGCGGCCAGCAGTGCGATGGCTGGTCGGGCGGTCCGGACCAGCCGGAGCAGGGGGGCGAGGGCCGGATCGCCCATCCGCTGTGCGGCCAGGCGCAGGTGGAAGTGCTCCACGGGGTCGCCTTCGCACCTGGACACGGCGCGGGCGAGCAGCGGAGGCAGCTCCCGGAGGTCGCACGCGACCAGGCCGGCACAAGCCGCCGCGCGCGCGTGGGCGTCGTCGCCCTCGGCGAGCAGGATCGACCGCTCCCGTGCGGGCACCTCCGACGAGGCCCGCAGGCAGAGCGCGCGCGCGGCCCAGCGGCGGACCTCGCCGTCGTCGGCGTCGAGCGCAGACGGCGGGGCCAGCTCCTCGAGCACCTCGGCGGCCGGTCCGCCGACCGCCGGCTGCGCGCCTGCGCTGATCAGCGCCAGGGCGGCCTCCACCCGCTCATCCGCAGGCCCCGCCTGCGTACGCTCGAGCAGAGTCTGCGCGACCCCGCCCTCGCGTAGACCCTCGGCGGTCAGCGCCCCGCACCCCATCAGGGCGGCGAGGCGGACGGCGGGGGCCGGATCGGCTAGCGCCGCCCGCATGGGCGCGGGGGCCTCGGCCGCGAGCAGGCCGATCCCGCGCGAGCCCGCGACCCGCAGGGCGGGATCGGGATCATCGGCCGCCCGCACCAGGATCTCGGCGGCCAACGGCGTCGGCCAGCCCCCGAAGAAGCCCACCATCGATCGCCGCAGGGCGGCGCCCGCGCCGTCGAAGAGCCCGATCACGGGCCCGGGGTGCCGCTCCAGGGCGCCCCCGAACACCTGCAGGGTGCGGTGGGTCTGGCCGGGATCGAGGTCGCGCAGCCGCCGAAGCACGTGGGGCTCCGGCATGCCCGGGCAGCGGTGCAGGACGAGGCCGAGCCCGGCCACGTTCTCCGGCCCGAGGGCGGCGACCAGCGGCCCGAACGCTGCGGACCCCACGCGCAGGGAGATGCGGGTGGCGGCGCCGATCATCGGCGACGGAAAGACCACGCGTCGCAACGACCTCGCCAACGGGGCGGCGGCGTGCAGCCCGAACGAGGCCACGAGATCCTCCACAAGCGCCTGGTGGTTGCGGGGGTCGTCCCCTGCGTCGGTGGCGTCGTCGCCTGCCCGCAGCCGCGTGCACAGGGCCGGGATGACCCCGGGGCCCAAGGAGAGCAGGCGGTTGCTGGCCTCTCGGACCTCCGTCGGGTCCGGGCTGGCGAGCCGGCGGACCTCACGTTCCACCTTGGCTTCCGCATGGGGCCGCCGGGCCTCGCCGTGATCGTCGTCGCCGTCCTCCTCGGCCCAGCGGGCCTGGAGCCAGATCACGCCGACGACCAACAGCGTCAGCAGCAGGATGGTCACGACGGGGTTCACGAAGCTCTACAGGGGGACCGGCGCGCGACCGGCGTCACTCGCCCCGCTTGACGATGGCGGCGATGGCCTCGGTCACCACGTTGCCGAGGGCCGCCTTGCCCTTCCACCCGTGCAGCGCCCTCTTCGACTTGGCCAGCGGCTTGAGCGCAGGCAGGGCCTCGCTCGCCCCGTGGCCGAGCAGGCAATAGGCGGCGGTCACGGTCGCCAGCGGCCGCTTGGGGTTGAGGGCGGCGATGAGCGCTGCCTGGACCGCCGCCTTGCTCCCTTTGAGCTTCGCCACGGTCTTGGTGCAGAGGAACCGCACCTCGTCGTACAGGTCCGGCGACTCGTAGGCCTTGTCCTCGTCCGGCAGGGCGGCAAGCGCCCGCTTGAGGCCGCCGACGTCGTCGAGCGACAGCAGGGCCTGCGTCGCGATCCAGCGCATGTCGTGATCGGCGACAAGCTTGGCGAGGCCGGGCGCGGCCGCCGGCCCCCCGCAGCTGGCGACGTGATCGAAGTACCGGTCCTTGCGCTCCGCCGGCGTGCGCGGGTCCGCAAGCTGCTCCAGCAGGAACGGAGTCAGCTTGGGCGACACGAAGCGGTCGACGTGGCTCCAGGCCTCGGGCGGCGCCTTGTCGCCCAGCCGGGAGATGAGGCCCACCAGGGCGGTCGAGGCCTCGTCGTGGACCGCCTGGGATTCGAAGCTGGACAGGATCTTCGCCACCTCGGGGATCGCCTCGCCCTCGGCCAGGAGCCGGACCAGCGCGGGGACGGAGCCCGTGCCCATCTCGGGCAGGACCTGCGCCAGCGTCGTGCGTCCGGCGGCGAAACGGCCCGAGAAGTCCGATGTCGCCCACTCGATGACCGCCCGGCCGGCCTTCTCCCGCTCACCTGCGGGCAGGTAGCCCCCCACGTAGTAAAGGGTGTCCTTGGCCTTTGCCCCGGCAGCGGCGTCCTTGCCTGCGAGCATCGCAAGCAGGTCCGGGAGCAGCGCCTGGACGATGATCTGCCGGTCGCCCTGTGGCGTGGCCTTCAGGGCATCCGCCAGGGGGAAGACCTCCTCGATGTCGATGAGGACCATCGCCGCGCCTACCCGGAGCTGCAGGCTCTTGTCGACGTCGGGGATGAGCGCCGCGATCTTGCGCGGGCCCTCCTGCAGGTTCTCCCAGGTCCTGACGTCGTCGAGCTTGGGCTCGCAGCTGGCGAGGAGCCCGAGGGCGGCGATCAGCAGGGCGGCGCGTGTCAGCGGGCTCATGTGCCCCGATACCACTTCTTGTCGATCACCCTCTCGGCCTCGCGCACGCAGCGTGGGCCCTGCATCCGGGCCTTGAGGACCTCGTAGTTCAAGTTCATGGCCGTCTCCCGGGTCACCGTCACCTCCAGCCGGGGCGAGGTCTTGCGGAACTGTCGATACCCCCGCCGGCCGTCAGGCTCGATGCGGGTCTTGACGTCGAAGTAGACCACCTTGACCTCTTCGAGGAAGTCGAAGGCCTCGAAGACCGCCCGCAGGCCCTTCGAGCGGCTGAGCCGGCCAAAGAAGAGCCACTGGTACGCCTCGCACCGCGCCCGGCCGGCCTCGTCGCCCGCCATCGGATGGAGGAACCAGATCTCGGCGGCGACTCGGTCGACCACCACCGCCTCGAGCGGGTCGCGCTTGTCGGGTTTTACGACGAAAAAGTCGAGGAGCTGGGCGATCTCCCGACCGACGCGAACCTCTCTGCTGTCGCCCGCCGCCAGGGCGGCCGGGGCGACGAGGACCGCGGACAGCAGGAGGGCCGACAGGGCCAGCGTGGCGGGGGCCCGGAGCATCGCGCAAGCCTAGCACAGGGCCGGGTTGACGCCCTGTTTGCGCGGGGTTACGTAGACCCATGTCCCCCGGCTACGGCACGGATCGGGTGGTGGCCATCGCCCGGGACTCCCAACGCCTCTTCGTGTTTTGGGAGCTGACCGCGCAGGGCATCGGGGCGGCCAAGGACTCCCTTGGGGCGGCGGCGGTCGGGGCCACGCTCCTGGTGCGGGTCTCCGACGATCTCGGACATGCCTGGGACGTCGCGGTGACCGACTGGCTCGGCCAGCACACAGTCACCGGCCTGCGGCCAGGCGGCGCCTACGTGGTCGCCCTCGGCTTCTTCGCCTCGGACTGCTTCGCGCCGATCGTCATGTGCCCGCCCCTGGTGCTCCCGGAGTGACCGACCCCACCCGGCTGGTCCTGGTGGTGCGCGCCCACCTTCCGTGGGTCCCTCCCGCCGAGGATGACGACGGGCCGGACGCGCGCGCCCTGTACGACTTGGTGACCGACCGGCTCATGCCGCTGCTCTCCTGCCTGGAGGGGCTCGCTGAGGAGGAGGTGCCGTACCGCATCACCCTCGCGCCGTCGCCGACGCTGCTGGCCCTGCTGTCCGACGACTGGGCCCGCGCGGCGATCGTGCGGCGCGCCAAGCGCATGCGCGCCCTGGCCACCTCGGAGGCCGATCGCTTCGAGGGCCGGCTGTGGGGCCCGCTCGGCGAGTGGTACGAGGATCGCCTCCTCGCGACGGTGGATCAACTGGCCGACCCGGCCGCGGGCGACGTCGTGGCTTCGCTCGGCCGGCTCGCGGACGCAGGCGGCGCCGTGATCGCGGCGGCGCCGGCGACGGCCGCCATCGACGGGTTGATCCCGGAGCTGCATTGGCGGCGAGCCCAGCATCGTGTGGCCGCCGCGGACCTGTCCCGTCGCTTTGGCGCGCCCCGCGAGGCCTATGGTCGGGCGCCCCCCGCCCACCAGGTCCAGGACCTGGGCGTCCTGGGCCTCGACCCGGCGCACAGGGACCCGGAGAGCGACATCGTCTGGGAGCGAGAGCTGCCGTACCTGCGCCCGTACGTCGCCGCCGGCCCGGAGCGCACGCCGACGGGGCTGTCGTACCGCCGTCGAGGCAAGGGGGGCGACGGGCTCGGCCTGCCCTGGGCGCCCGAGCTGTCCCGGGTCCGGGCCCTGGAGCAGGCCGGCGAGCTCCTGCGGACCCTGGCCGGGGAGGCGACCGGGGAGCGCCCGCCGGTGGTGGTCGCGGGCTTCGACCTGTCCGGGCCCGGCTGGTACGAGCTGCCGTGGTTCCTCGAGGGGCTGTTCCGCGGCCTGGCGGCACCGGGATCACCGGCGATCGCGACCACCGTCGCCGAGGTCGAGGCCGCCGGCCTGACGATGCCCGGAGCGGAGGGGTCCGACGATCCCCTCGGCCCCTACCTCACGCCCCCGTGCGACTGGACCCACCGCCACCTGGCCGAGGTGCGTGCGCGGATGGATTCGCTGGTGGTGCCGGCGGCGGGGGGGCCGATGGCCAGGGCATGTCAGCAGGCGGGCCGGGAGGCCCTGCTGGCCCACGCCGGCGACTGGCTCGATCGGATGCGGGCCCCTGAGGTCTTGGGTGGGGGCGCCGCCCGGTTCGAGGGCCACGTGCGCGGGTTCCTCAAGCTGTCCGAGGGCATCGCAGCGGGCGCCGTGGACGAGGTCCTCCTCGACGAACTCGAGCTGATGAACCCGGTGTTCCCGGAGCTCGACGTCGCAGGCGCGTTCTCGCGGTGACCGGGCGGGTCTACACCCTCAAGCCGACGCCCGGGCGCAGGCGCGGGCCGGCGTTCCTGGACGACCTCAACCCCGCCCAGCGAGAGGCCGCGACCGCCCCGGACGGCCCGACGCTGGTGATCGCGGGGGCCGGCAGCGGCAAGACCCGCATGCTGGTCTACCGGGTGGCCTGGCTCATCTCTCGCGGCGTCCCGCCCGAGCAGATCCTCCTGCTGACCTTCACCAACCGGGCTGCGCGGGAGATGGTGCGACGGGCCGAGGGCCTGCTCGGAGCGACCGCCCGGCGCATCGTGGGCGGGACGTTCCACGGCGTCGGCGCGCGGCTGCTGCGGCCCCACGCCGCGGCGCTGGGGTACGGCTCGGGGTTCGGGATCATCGACCCGGAGGACGCCCGGCTGGTCATGCGGTCGTGCATCGGCGATCTGGGCGTGGCGTCGACCAGGCGGCGCTTCCCCAAGGCCCAGGTGCTCCTGCGCATCCTGTCCAAGTCGATCAACACCGGCGCCGAGTTCAGCGAGCTGTTCTGTCGCATGCACCCAAACTTCGCCGAGGTGTCCGAAGCGGCGCTCGCATGCTGCGTGCGGTACGCCGAGCGCAAGATCGACCTGAACGTCATGGACTTCGACGACCTGCTGCTCAACTGGCTCCGCCTGCTCGCCGAGCCCGAGCACGGCGAGGTCGCCCAGCAGGTGCGGCAGGGCTTCGGGCACGTGCTCGTCGACGAGTACCAGGACACCAACCTGCTGCAGGGCGAGCTGGTCGACCAGATGGCCAAGGAGCACGGCAGCGTCACGGTCGTCGGCGATGACTGCCAGGCGATCTACTCGTTTCGCGGGGCGTCGTTCGAGAACATCCTGGGCTTCCCGGAGAGGTACCCGCAGGCCCGGACGTTCAGGCTGGAGGACAACTACCGGTCCACGCCCCAGATCCTGGCGCTCGCAAACCGGGCCATCGGGCACAACGAGCGCCAGTTCGAAAAGCGCCTGCGCGCCGTGCGGTCCGACGGCTCGCTCACCGCGGTGATCCCCTGCCAGGACCCGCTGCAGCAGGCGGCCTTTGTGGCGACGCGCTGCCTCGAGCTGCGGGACGAGGGCGTGCCCCTGGGAGAGCAGGCGGTGTTGTATCGGGCCCACCGCCACGCCGCTGAGCTGGAGGTCGAGCTGCGCAGGCGGGACATCCCGTACGTCGTCCGCAGCGGCCTGCGCTTCTTCGAGCAGGCCCATATCAAGGACGCCGTCGCCTGGCTGAAGATCGTCAACAACCCCGCCGACGAGCTGTCGTGGCGCAGGGTCCTGCTGCTGCAGCCGTACATCGGCGACGTGGCCGCGGCGCGGATCATCGCCGCCCGCCGGGATGGCGCAGAGCCCGAGCTGCGGGGCCGGGCCGCCATGAGCTGGGAGCGGGTGCGCAGCCAGCTCGACGCCATGCGGGCCGCCGGGCCATCCGGGGCCCTGCAGACGGTGCTCGAGGGCGGCTACGCCGACCACCTGCGCGACAAGAGCCCCAACGCCCGGGAGCGCATCGAGGACGTCAAGGCCCTCGCGGGCTACGCCGCGGCGTTCGACGACATCCAGGGGTTCCTCGACGAGATGTCCGGCATCACCGAGGTCGCGGGCCAGGGGTTCCGCGACCGGTCCCCGACCAACGAGGACGAGCACCTGGTGCTGTCCACCGTGCATCGCGCCAAGGGCCTGGAGTGGGGCGCAGTCTTCGTGATCGGCCTGTCCGACGGCCTGTTCCCGCTTCCCTGGGCGGTTCGCAACGAGCGCGAGCTGGAGGAGGAGCGGCGGCTCTTCTACGTGGCGGTGACCCGAGCCCAGACCGATCTCCACCTCGTGTACCCGGTGTTCGGCACGGGGGGCCTGGAGCGGGCGGTGGTCCAGCAGGAGTCCCGGTTCATCCAGGAGCTGCGGGGCGAGCCATTCGTGTACGAGACCTGGCGGGTCGAGGAGGAAGGGCCGCGTTAGCCCGCCTGCGGGCTAGCTGGGCACCGGCCCGTCGTTGAGTGCCGCTCGCAGCCGATCCACCTCGCCCAGCCACTGGGGATCGAGGACGTGGGGCAGGATGTCGGCGGCGTCGATCTCGAGCTTGGGGTCGTCGCCGGACAACTCGTACACGCACCAGGCGCGGTCGAACAGCGTCAGGACGAGATCGCCGAAGCCCCGGGTGTTGATCAGCCGGTCGTAGTCGTCCGGGTGCTCGGTGCGGGCGAGGTGCAGGTAGACCTCGGTGAACAGCATGAAGGTGACCAGCCCGTCACGGCTGGACCTCGAGCTGGAGGCGCTGAACTGGTCGGCCAGGGCGACGTCGACGAGGAGTGAGTAGGTGTAGGCGTTGAACTCGTCGAGGAGGGTCTCGATGCCCTTCTGGCCGATCTGCTGCAGGTACAGGTCGGCGTAGAAGCCGTTCCTGGCGACCGCGGGCAGGCGCTCGAAGACCTCGCTGCGGAAGAACAGCTGGATCCTCGGCACGACGATCTCGTCGTCCTCGCCCAGGGTGAACGAGTAGCTGCCGCCCATGCCGCCGTTCTGGAAGCCGAGGATGTGGGCGCCCTCGTGCACGCCGGTGTTGAGATCGTCGAGCATGCCGTCGAAGGTCTGGGTCTGGCGGAACCACCGGTCGAAGTCGCCGGGGTCCCGCAGCTCCCGGGCGATGAACGCCCCGTCGGGGAAGCGGCGGTCGAGCACGCCCAGCGCCGCCTCGCGCCAGTCGCGAGGCACGTACTCCTCCTCGATGTCGTCGATGGCGACCTCTGGGAAGACAGTGTCCGAGCAGTCGTACAAGGCGAAGGGGCCGCCGTCGTCGTTGCCGCCGTCGTCGTTGCCGCCGTCGTCGTTGCCGCCGTCGTCGTTGCCGCCGTCGTCGTTGCCTCCGTCGTCGTTGCCGCCGTCGTCGTTGCCTGCCCCGCCGTCGTCGTCCCCGTTCCCATCCCCCGCGTCGTCGTTGCCGCCGCCGTCGTCGCCTTCACCATCCCCTTGGTCACCCTGCCCGGAGTCGGCGGTGCCGCCACCGCCGGCCCCCCTGCGGGCGGGGCCGCACGCGACCAGGATCAGGGTGAGGGCGAGGGCGAGGGCGGCGCGAATACGCATGGCGGCCAAGCTAGCGATCGTCGCAGGGCTGGGCAATCGGCCTGTTGTGGCCCGGGAAGTTGATCCTCCCGGGGGCCCCCGCGATCATCGCCTCGACCCCGCTATGCGCCGCACCCCCCTGCCGCTGCTGGCCGTCTCGATCATGCTGTGCACGGATGCGTCCGCCAAGGGCGGGCTCGACGTCCAGCGGTTCCGCCCGCCGCCGGGGCCCCAGGCGCTCATGACCGTCGATCGGGCGAGGATCGGCGAGCACCTGCAGCCGGGCGTCGGCCTCTGGATCAACCACGGCTCCGAGCCGCTGGTCGAGCATCACCCGGACGGCCGCGAGGTGCCGCTGGTCGAGGCGCAGACCGGATTCGACCTGACCGGGGCGGTGGGGCTGTGGGGCCGGGCGGAGGTCGGCTTCGCACTCCCGCTTTCCAGCACCGACAAGGGCTTCGGGGCGGGCGACGTGCGCCTGTCCGGCAAGCTGCGCGTGCTTGGGGATCAGACGGGCGACGCGACCGCGATCCGAGCCGAGGTGTCGCTGCCCACGGGCGACGCCGGCGCGTTCCTCGGCTCCGACGCGGTGGGGGTCAGCGGCTGGTACGTGCCCACCTGGGTCCTGGGCCCGATGGACCTGTCGCTCAACGCCGGCCTGTCGTATCGGCCGAGCGTGCAGCTCGAGGCGCTCGAGAGCGGCACCGAGGCGCACCTGGGTCTCGGCGCAGGCCTCGAGGTGATGCCCTCGTCCGGCCTGCGGGTGGCGGCGGAGATCAACGGCAGCAGCGGCGTCAGCTCGCTCGACGCGCTGACCGCCACGGAGACCAAGCCGGTGGAGACGCTCTTCGGGGCGCACCTGCCGCTGTTCGAGGGCTTCCGGGCGACCGCGGGCGGCGGCATGGCGCTGACCGAGGGGTATGGGACGCCGTCCTGGAGGGTGATCATCGGGGCGTACTGGGAGCCCGAATTCAGCAGGGATCAGGATGGGGACGGGCTGCTGGACGAGGTCGACAAGTGCCCCGAGCAGGCCGAGGATAAGGACGGCCTGGCGGATGACGACGGCTGCCCGAGGACGACGTCGACGGCGACGGCGTCCTCGACGCCCAGGACAAGTGCCCGCGACGGCCCGAGGACATGGACAAGTTCGAGGATAGCGATGGCTGCCCGGACGTCGACAACGACAAGGACCTGATCGCCGACGGCACCGACAAGTGCCCGAACGAGGCCGAGGACCGCGACGGTCACGAGGACGACGACGGATGCCCCGACCCCGACGACGACGGCGACGGCGTACTCGACGCCCAGGACAAGTGCCCGGCCCACAAAGAGGACCTGGACGGGTTCAAGGACGACGACGGGTGCCCGGACGAGGACGACGACCGGGACGGCTTCGCCGACGCTGACGACCGCTGCCCCCGCGAGGCCGAGGTCTACAACGGCGTCGCCGACGATGACGGCTGTCCGGACGGCGAGGAGGAGAGCGTCGTCACGGTCACCGAGCAGAAGCTCGAGATCGCCCAGACGGTCTACTTCAAGTTCGAGAGCGACGAGATCAGGAAGAAGTCGCACCCCCTGCTCAAGCAGGTCGGGGCGCTGCTCAAGGCCCACCCGAAGATCAAGACGGTGCTCATCGAGGGCCACTCCGACGCCCTGGGCAACGACCGGCTCAACCGGATCCTGTCGAAGAAGCGGGCCAAGCGGGTCAAGAAGTACCTGGTCAAGAAGGTCGGCGTACCAGCGGAGCGTCTGGTGGTCGAGGGGTTCGGCGCCAACCGTCCCAAGGCCAGCAACGAGACCCGCAAGGGCCGCGCCCAGAACCGCCGGGTGCAGTTCCTGATCGTCGAGTGGGACCACTCCGCGGTCGTCCGCCGTCCTGGATCGTCGGGGGCGCAGCCCGACGGCGGGGGGAAGAAGGACAAGAAGAAGCGCAAGAAGAAGAAGAAGAAGAAAAAGAAGAAGAAGAAAAAGAAGAAGAAGAGGAAGAAGAAGAAAAAGAAGAAGTGACCGGCGGGGGGAAGACGGTGAGCGCGCCGGTCGTTGAGGACGCGCGATGAGCGACAACACCAGCGCCAAGGAGCGGGGAGTCCTCTTCTTCGGGTTCGCCCTGGGCATCGTCCTGGGGGTGTCGCTGACCTGGTGGGGCGTGAGCCGCCTCGCGGGCGAGATCACCAGCATCGTCAGCGGGCTCGTCGGGGTGATCGTCGGGGGCGCCGTCCTGGCGCTGCTCATCGGGTTGTTCCGCGGCAGGCTCTTGACGCTGATGGGCCTGCCCGCCGAGGCCTCGCTGGAAGCCCTGGTCGAGCCGGCGTCGGCGGCGGTGCGGGCGGCGGCCGCGGGCGAGGTCGACGCCGCGGGGGAGGCTGCGGCGGTGGCGGCCCGGCGGATGGCCTCGCTGGTCACCTGGGTGCGCATGCGCCACTGGATCGTGGTCAGCATGCTGTCCTTGCTCATCGCCTTCGCCACCCTGGTCGGCGAGGCGCTGATCTACGAGCAGAACGCCCTCATCGAAAAGCAGAACGCCTACTTCCAGGAGCAGAACCGCCAGATGGAGCAGACGCACCTGCTCGATCGACGGGCTCGCCTCCGCCTCGAGCTGTTCGACGCGCGGCCGTGCCCCGGCCCGGACCCCGGGCCCGAGCCCCTGTGTCCGGCGGTTCGCATCCGGGCGGAGGCCGCCAAGCAGCTGGTCGTGGTCGCCCGCAGGCTGGGCGCGGGCGTCGCCAACGCCAAGGGCGCGGACCTGACGTCAGCGCGCCTGTTCGGTGCCGATCTGCGGGACGCCGATCTCCACCGGTCGGACCTGCGCTGGGCGGACCTGCGCGGCGCCGATCTGCGAGGCGCCAAGCTGGATTCAGCGGATCTGCGCGACGCCGACCTGTCGTGGGCGGACCTGCGCGGCGTCGACCTGTCGACCACCCGCATGGACGGCGCGCGCCTGACCCAGGCGCGCCACTCGCGGGCCACCCGCTGGCCCAAGGGCCTGCCCGGCAAGGCGTCGGGGGCGGTGGCCATCGACGACAAGGCGCCGTGCGCCCGATGCTGCGCTGCCTTCGAGGCCGGCTTGGAGCACGAGCGGGCCCGTCGCTCGGGCCTGAACCAGCCCGGCGTGGGCGACGTCCGTCTCCTCCGGGTCTTCCTGGCCCCCTTCGATCCCCGCCTGCCCCGCAGCTTGGTCAGCGAAGCCCGCGCAGGCGCCACCGACCCCTGGGGCGGCCGCCTGCGCCAGGCCTACCTGCGCCAGAGCGACAGCAGCTCGACCGCCCTGGACAAGGCCTCCCGCCTGCTCGAGCTCGCGGGCCCCGACGCCCTGTCCGCCTTCCTCGCAGGCCGCTCATCCGCCGCGGCCAACAAGGCCCGCCGGACAAAGGCGTCAGCCGCCTGGGGGTGCCGGTAGCGTCCGCAGCCAGGACAGGAACGCCTTCATGTCGCCGCCGAAGCGGCCGTCGAGGATCGCCTCCAGCTCGGCCTGGCCGCCCCGATAGCGGCGCCAGCTCATGAACACGGCGTTGTTCCACTGCCGGGTGACGAAGCGGCGGGTGAGCGGGGTCTCGTCGGCATGCGCCCGGAGCCGGTCCTTGCCGCGCCGGAAGATCTCCTCCCGCAGGCGCAGCTTGTCCCCCCGCGATCGCGGCGATCCGTACAGCGCCTCGAGCTCGACGACGACCTCGTCGAGGATCCCGCCGGCCAGGTGGGCGGACTGCAGGCGCAAGCGGGCCCGGATGGCTTGGGGGCTGTCCGGGCCGTGTCGGTCCGCGAAGAAGGCGGCGACGCCCCGATGTCCGACGAGGGTGGCGAAGTTCTCGTTCCACCGGACGTGGCCCGGGAAGAACACCACGGCGTGGGCCATCTCGTGCAGGACCAGGTTGACTGTGTCGAAGGCGTCCCCATCCAGGGCGCTGCTGAACACCGGGTCGTCGAACCAGCCCAGGGTCGAGTAGGCGCCGACGCCCCGCTTGAGCACGTCGAGGTCCTCGGTGTCCGCCAAGTCGTCGGCGAGGGCGGTGGCGTCGGCCTCATGGAAGAAGCCCAGGTAGGGCACGGTGCCTACGATCGGGAACCACCAGGTGCGGGCCTCGAACCGGTCCTTGTGGGCGGCGGACACGTTCCAGGCCACCGGGCCGCCGCCGGTGTCGTACCAGGTCCGGTACAGGTCGGCGCCCTCGACCATGCCGTACCGCCCAACGCCAAACCGCTTGGCCAGGAGCAGCGCCCGCAGGTTCCTGCGCTGCGCGACCGGCACGGCCGGGTCGTGCAGGACCTCCGCCACCGGCCGGTTGTGCAACAGGATGTCCGCCTGGCCGGCGGCCTGGCGGGACAGATAGCAGCCGCTCGTCGCCGCGCTCAGGGCGGCGACCGAGGCGGCGTAGGCTAGTCCTCGAACGTCGAGTGGACGTCCTCTTCGGTCACGCCCTCGCCCAGGAGCGCCGACAGCGGCGGGCCCTCGCCTTCGTCGAGGCGGAAGAGCACCAGGTCGCCCTGGGCGACGCCATCGAGGAGCGTGCCGCCGAGCGAGACCGTCTCTGCGTCGAGCTGGCCCGCTACGAGCTGGCGGGTGCCGCCCACGTCGCCGGGCGGCGTGCCGGGGCCGATGGTGCCTCGGAAGATGGCGTCGCCGGCCACGACCGGGGGGGTGGTGACCTCCAGATCGAACGGCAGGAGCTCCATGATCGTCTCCTCGGCGCCCTCCTGGATCAGGCCGTTGGCCAGGACGGTGAACCCGAGCGGAGGCAGCGGGTCCGCCTTCCATTTCTCCTGCTTCATGCTGTCCTCGGTCGAGTCCGGGCCGCCGTTGGTGGGGTCGGCGTCGCACCCGAACAGCTTCACCAGGCCCTCGTCCGAGTCCACCTCGATCCAGAAGTACAGCGTGACCTTGATGGGCAGCGGGACCGTCGTGGTCAGCCGGCCGAAGAACAGGCCGGACTCGAACGTGGTCGGGGTTCCCTGCACGTTGCCCCGGGCGAAGAACGGGATGAGCGAGTCCGGGTCACGGGTCCGCCCAGCATCGTCGCGCAGCCCGCCGGCGATGCGCACCACGTACTTGGTGAACAGCTCCAACCCCGCGCCGTCGATGCGGATCTCCGTGCGCTCGTCGTTGAGCCGGATGAGGTCGGAGTCCGAGTCGATCACCACGGTCGCGGCCGAGTCGCAGCCCTTGGGCAGCGCGTCCGCGGGCACGCACAGATCGAGCTCTTCGCTGTACCGCGACGTGACGATCTGCACCTGCAGGCTCGCTTCGTCGATCGGCTCGCTCAGGCGGACGACGATGTCGCCTCGCGCCGGGTCGTAGGTGCCGCGGGCCAGGTTCGTCCCAGCCACCTCCGGCGGCGGGTCGTAGTCCCCGCACCCAGCCGCCAGCATGCTCATTACGGCGATCAGTCGGTAAACCACGTCAACCTCGCCTCGGTGAAGAAGCTGTTCACGGCGTCGCCGTTTTCGTCCTGCAGGGCGTTGCCCGGCTGGACCCATGCGGCCTCGAAGTCGAACGCCATGCCCTGCCACGGGGTGAGCGTCACGCCGAAGTCGTACTCCGTGCCGTAGTAGTCGCCGCCCTGGCCGCCGGCGAGGTTGACGTAGTCGTCGACCAGCTCGTCGCCGTCGCCATACAGGTTGGTGTTGATGGGATCGACCGACCGCACGAATGTGCTTGCCAGCATCACGCCGGCCCGCAGGCCGATCCACTGCACGGGCCGCACGATCACCTGTGGGAACAAGGCGATGGCGTTCTGCACGCCGCCGCGGCTGGCCATCCCGTCAAGCGGGAAGCTCGCCGGGTCCACGGCCTTGAGGTTCTGCGTGCCCACGGCCACCGAGCGCTCGGTCTGGTAGGCGATGATGTGTTCGAACAGGTGCAAGCCGGCGTTCAGATCCTCGGCCATCGTGAACTGGGTCAGCGGCGTGTTGGGATCGGGGTTCTCGTCGCCCGAGGCGTAGAACAGCTCGAGCGACAGCTCGATCCTGCCGAGCAGGAGCGCGAGCTCTCCGAAGCCGCCGCGGCTGCGGATCTCCTGCACGCCCCGCGGGTCGGTCTTGCCGAGCTTGGACAGGGCCACCGCCACCTCCCGGGTCTCTCCCACGATCTCGGTGTGGTGCAGGACGAAGCGGAACATGTCGGTCTGGAACTCCAGCGCCGCGGTCACCGAGTCGAGCTGGGTGCCGAACTGGTCCGACTGCCGCCGGGAGTGGGTGAACGCTGCGTCGAAGAGGTCGAAGTGGCGGCCGAGGAACTCCTCGTTGGTCTTCCGGTAGAAGGTGGCCGTCGCGTAGTTGTCGAGGTCGTCGCCCGGGGTGGACGGCAGCTGCGTGACCGTCTTGCCCCAGAGGAACCCCAGGAACCAGCCGCTGTCCAGGCGAAGATCCGGCTTGTCGCCAGCGATGGCGTCGCCGATGGCCGACAGCTTGGTGGCGAACAGCAGGCCGTCGGCGCTGTCGTGGGCCTTGCTGACCCCCCATCGGTTGATGCGGGTGCCGCTGTGGACCAGCGTGGTGCGGTGGCGGCTGATGGGCTGCCGGCCGGCCCGCAGGAGTCCGATGGGGAGCTTTGTCTCCACGTAGATGTGGTTGATCTCGATGGGCGGGGCCTCCTCGAGGATGAAGCCGTAGTTGTCCATGTCCAGCGTCGAGCCCTCGGGGTCGATCATGCCGATGGTGCGCCGGGCCAGGTTGGGGCTCTTGGTCGCGATGAGCGCGCCTCGATTGCGGCGGGGCGTCCCCACGAACGAGCCGTTGTCGCCGAACAGGACGCCGTCCAGGGCGTCGGCCTGCAGCTTGAGCCGGACCCGCGGCCCCAGGGCGACCTCGGTGTGCGTCCGAAGGCGCTGCTCGAAGAACCGCACCTCGGGCGCCGTGCGGTCGGACAGCGACAGCGGGTTCATGGTCAGGTGGCGGATCCGGTACTCCAGATCCGCCCGCACGGGCAGGCGGCTGGGCTCCTCGATGGGCGTGCCCGCGGGCGCCTCGGGTGTGGTGACCAGCACCGCCTTGGCGTGGATCTTCTTCCAGCGCTTCTTGCGCTTCTTCTTCTTGCCCTTCTTGGCGGCGGGCGGCGTGGGTGGTTGGGGCGGCGGGGCCTGGGCTTCGGCAGGTTCGACCTTGGGTGGCGCGGGCGGCGTCGCGGCGGGCGGCGTCTTGGCCTCGGCGGTCGCGGCAGGCGCGGCGGGAGCGGCAGGCGCGGCCGGAGCGGCAGGCGCTGCGGCGGGAGCGGCAGGCGCTGCGGCCGGGGTCGCCGGGGGTTGCTGGGCGTGCGCCCAGGTGGGCACGCACAGGACCGCCGCAGCGACCGGTACGACCAAGAGTGTGCAGAGGGCTACTGGACCTTGAGGGGGTCGCCGCCGTCGTTGTTTTTTCGGATCCAGAGCTCGACTCGCCTGTTTTTCTTGCGGGCTGTCTTGCTGATGGATACCACAAGCGGCTGTGAGGCCGCCTTGCCAACGACGGTGAACCGGCCTGTGTCCAGGTGGAACCTGCGGGTGAGGTAACGGACGATCGTGCCGGCGCGCGCCGAGGACAGCTCCCAGTTGGATGGGAAGCGCCTGCCCTTGGTCGGCGTGTCGTCTGTGTGCCCGATGATCAGGACCTTGTTGGGGATCCAGCGCAGGACCATCGCGATGCGCTGCATGAGCTCGTCGATGTCCTCGCCGCCGGACTTGGCGTTGCGCAGCTCAGCCTTGCCGCCCTTGAACGTGATGTCGCCGGGCAGCCGGATCTTCAGGAAGTTCTCGTCCTCCTCGACGTGGATCTTGCCGGCGAACTCCTCGAGGCCGGCCGCCTTGACCAGCTTGCGCGTGGCCGAGGGCTCACCGGCCTGCTCGGCCTTGCCCCCCGCGCCCGTGCTGCCCTTGTCACGGCCCACGTCCGGGGTGGGGTTGCGCCTGCCGGGCTTGCCGGCGAACGGCAGCAGGGACCCCTTGTTCTTGTCCTTGGGGATCGGCGTCTTGCGGGTGGGCTGGGCGTTGGGCACGCCCTTGAACGCCGAGTTCAGCGACGAGGCGAGCCCGGCGAACTTGATCCGCTCGATCTGGGACATCGAAAAGAGGA
>PVBE012620796.1_pt1 | contig 22322 bp, 19 predicted proteins | sample 1631181 | NCBI WGS metagenome assembly PVBE01 (sample SAMN08397723, study PRJNA350692) | Marine metagenome, whole genome shotgun sequencing project. | isolation source: water | place: Pacific Ocean | collected 2012-04 | reverse complement strand
TCGAGCGCATCAGCGCTCGCCGTAATTTTCGCGATTTTCACCATGCTGCTCCTCCCAAAGCCGCCATAAATTTGCCGTACATTACACCACAGCGGAAAGCCAGGCCAAGCGCGCGCTTCGGGAGTTGACTTTAGCCGGGCGGAGAGAACAATCCGGCGCAACAACCGCTATAGGACGGGAACATGCCTGAGGCTTCGAGAGAGATCGATCCGGTCACGCTTGAAATCGTGCGCGGCAAATTGCTGGCGGCGGTCGATGAGATGGGCATCGTTATCGCCCGCACCTCAATGAGCCCGGTGATATACGAAGTGCTCGATTTCGCCTGCGGTATTCTCGATACCAAGGCGCAACTGATCGTCCAGACCAACGGCATCACCCTCTTTACCGGCACGTTTTCCTTCCAGCTCCAGGCGATTTTGAAAAAATTCGGCGGCGATATCCGCCCCGGCGACGTCTATATGACCAACGACCCGTTCGAGGGCGGCACCCACACCTGCGACGTGGCGCTAATCCGGCCGCTATTTGATGGCGGCGAGTTGCGCGCTTTCGCCATTGCCGTCGCCCATTGGAGCGAGGTTGGCGGATCGGTCGCCGGCAGCATCGCGCCCAATGCCACTGAGATTTATCAGGAGGGTATCCGCTTCCCCGGCGTGCGTGTCTGCCGCGACGATGAGCTGGTCACCGATGTGGTCGACCTCATCCGCGAAAATGTCCGCCTGCCGACGATGTGCCTCGGCGATCTCAATGCCGAGCTGGCGGCGGTGCGCATCGCCGAAGTGCGCTTCCAGGAGATCGAGCAGAAATACGGCGCCGGCGTGATGGACCGCACTTTCGATTATATCCTCGAGACCAGCGAACAGCTCAGCCGCGAGGCCGTCGCCGCCATGCCGGACGGCAGCTATAAAGCGACGGATTTGATCGACGGCGACGGCATCAGCGACGAACAGATTCCGGTTTGTGTCGAAGTGCGCATCGAGGGCGAGCGCATGACCTTCGATTTCACCGGCACCAGCGGCCAACGTCCTGGCCCGATCAACTGCGCCTATGGCGCGCTGCATTCGGCGGTTAAAACCGTGTTTAAGTCCCTCGTTGATCCACAAGGAGCATCCAACGAAGGTTGGTTCCGCCCGGTTGAAATCATTTGCCCCGACGGCACCGTCTTCACAGCACAAAAACCGGCCGCCACGGGTTGGTATTATGAAGGCTCGGCGCATGCCTCGGAGCTGGTGTGGAAGGCGCTGGCCGAAATCTCGCCGGACCGTTTCAGCGCCGGCAGCTATATGAGCCTCTGCGCCACATATGTTTATGGTAAGGACCCCGAGAGCGGCGAGATTTTCGTTCATATCGAGCCGGCGGTCGGCGGCTGGGGAGCGACCTCCAAGCGCGACGGCACCGCTGCCCTGATCGCCACCACAGACGGCGATACCTATAATTATTCGGTCGAACTGTTCGAGGCCAAATTCCCGCTCTATGTCCGCCAGTATGCGCTCAATACGGAAGAGGGCGTCGGGGCGGGGCGCTACCGGGGCGGTTTCGGCGCGGTGCGCGAGTTTGAAATCCTCGCCGATGAGGCCATTACCTATGCCAGCTTCGGCCGCACCGGCGAGCCGCCCTGGGGCCTGAAGAGAGGTGCGGTGGGAAGCTGCAATTTCATGGAGATCGAGAGCGGCGATCAGATCCAGCGTGTCGCCCGCATCCCCTATCATGCCCTCAAATCGGGCGACCGGTTGCGTGTCGTCACAGGTGGCGGTGGCGGTTACGGCGATGCCTTCGAGCGCCCGGCGCAAGAGGTGCTCGAGGATTTGCGCAACGATTACATCACGCCCAAAACCGCGCGCGATAAATACGGTGTGGCTTTGACGCCGGACGGCGCGGTTGACGAAGCGGCGACTGAAGCGCTACGGGCGGGGCGCTAGACGATGGGCAGGCTAGCAAGCGATATCGGCGGCACCTTCACCGATCTGGTTTTTTTCGACGAGGAGAGCGGCGAGCTCAAGGTCGAGAAATCCCTCACCACGCCCAAGGATTTGACCCGCGGCGTCGAGGACACCATCCGCCTGGCCGAGGTCGATCCGGGCAAGATCGATTTCTTCGTGCATGGCGGCACCACGGTGATCAACGCCATCACCGAGCGCAAGGGCGCCAAGACGGCGTTGGTCACCACGGCGGGGTTTCGCGACGTGCTCGAGATCGCGCGCGGCAACCGCCCCGATCTCTACAATCTGAATTTCAAGAAGCCGGTGCCATTCGTGCCACGGCGTCTGCGTTTCGAAGTGCGCGAGCGCATGGACGCGGCCGGCAACGAGATCGAGTCGCTCACCCTTGGTGATCTTGATGCGGTGGTGGAACGCTGCCTTGAGGAGGGTGTCGAGGCCGTCGCCATTCAATTGCTGCACAGCTACGCCGCGCCCGAACACGAGGCGGCCTGCGCCGAATATTTGCGCGATAAGCTGCCCGGCGTGGCGGTCACGGCGAGCTACGAGATCACGCGCGAGTGGCGCGAATATGAGCGTGCCAACACCGCCGTCCTAAATGCGTATGTGCAACCGATCGTGCAGCGCTATTTCGAAAGCCTGGAAGGCAGCCTGAAGGGCCAGGGCCTCGATTGCCCGTTCGCCGCGATGCAGTCGAACGGTGGCTCGACCAGTTTCGCCTGGGCCAAGGCGCATCCCATTACCCTGGTCGAATCCGGCCCCTCGGCCGGCGTCAATGGTGCGGCGCTGGTCGGCGAGCTGTGCGGCGAGAAGGACGCGATCTATCTCGATATCGGCGGCACGACGGCGAAATGCTCGGTCATCGAGGGCGCCAAGGTCAAAGTCACCACCGACTACAAACTCGAATGGACGCGCATCAATCCGGGCTATCCGGTCAAGGTGCCGGTCGTCGATATCGTCGAGATCGGCACCGGCGGCGGCTCGATAGCCTGGTTCGACCGGGTCGGCGCGCTCAAGGTCGGCCCGGTCAGTGCCGGCTCCGATCCTGGCCCGGCGAGCTATGGCCAGGGCGGCAGGGAGCCGACCGTGACTGACGCCAAGCTCCTGACCGGCGTGCTCGATCCCAATTATTTTGCGGGCGGGCGGATCAAGCTCGATACGGACGCGGCGGCGCGCGCCATGCAGAAAATCGCCGATGGCTTGGGCGGCACGGTGGAAGAGGCGGCGGTTGCCGTTCTCCGCTTGGCGGACGCCGATATGATCAACGCCCTCAAACTGGTGTCGATCCAGCGCGGCCACGATCCGCGCGATTTCGTCCTGATTATCGGCGGCGGCGGCGGCGCCATGCATGCGGCGACGCTGGGCCGAGAGCTCGGCGTGCGCGAGATCATCATCCCGCTCTATCCCGGTTATTTCTCCGCCTGGGGCATGCTGGCGACCGAGCCGAGGCGCGATTTTGTGCAAACCGCGCTCGGCCGCGCTGACGATATGACGGCGGCTGGCCTAAACCAGTTATTCGCTGGCCTGCAGGCCGAGGCGGAGCAATATTTCAGCGCCGAGGATGAGGTCGAAGCGGGCCAGCTTAATTTCGAATTCGGCATCGATCTACGCTATCTCGGCCAGGAACATTGGGTCACGGTTCCTGCCGCACTCGAAGGCCTCAGCGTCGAGCGCATCCTGCACGATTTCCACATCGCACATGAACGTGCCTTCACTTTCCGTCTCGACGACACGCCGATCGAGTTCGTCAATTTCCGCCTCACCGCCACCGCGCGTGTGCCGCGCCCCGAGGTCAAACCGTTAAGCGCCGAAGGCCGCTCCGAAGCCACCGCCGGCAAGGGCATGCGCTCGGTCCAGTACGGCGAGGACGGCCGCCATGATGCTCGCATCCTCGACCGGGGCCTACTGCCGCCCGGCTTCGAGGCCCAAGGCCCGATGATCGTCGAGGAACCCTCAGCCAACATCATCGTCCACCCCGGTCAGAAACTCAGGGTCGACGAACTCGGCTTCCTGCATATTTCCTAAACGATGCTGCGCCCAGCACAAACGTAAATCGATTGCGCCGTGACGTGGCGCGCGCCGGGGCCGGCGAGGAAGACCATCATGTCGGCGACGTCTTCGGGTGGGATGATGGCTTTCATGGCGTTGACGCGCATGCCATCGTCGTAAAGCTGCTCGAACGGCACGCCGGTTTCCCCTGCCATCTGTTCATGTAGTTCGACCGCCATTTCGGTGGCGATCCAGCCGGCACAAACCGCATTTGCCGTGATGCCGTGCGGGCCGACTTCCTCGGCCAGGCAGCGGGTGAAGCCGACCAGGCCGGCCTTGGTGGCGTTATAGACCGAGCGCTCGGCCTGGGCCATGCGGGCCGAGCTTGAGGCGTTGAAGACGAATGCGCCGCCTGTGCCTTGCTCGATCATGGTTGGCAGGGTGTGCTGAGTGACGAGGTAGGGCGCCTTTAGATTGACGTCCATCACGCTGTCCCATTCTTCTTCTTCCAAATCCACGACGGGACCATGCGCCGCGACGCCGGCATTGTTGATGACGATATCAATGCCGCCCAATTCAGAAATCGCCTGGGTGCAGAATTTGGCGATTGATTTCGTCGCCGTGAGATCGCCACTGACGCAAACCGCTTCGCCGCCAAGCGCATGAATGCTGGCGGCAATATCGTCGAGCTGCTCGCGCCGGCGCGCATGCACCGCCACCTGCGCGCCCTCGCGCACCAGCATTTCCGCCGTGCGCGCACCGATGCCGCTCGCCGCACCGGTGACGAGCGCACGCTTGCCGATCAATGAAGGTGGATTGCGCGGGGTTTTCGCGTGGTCGCTCATGCTGCGCTCAAGTTTCTTTGCTCTTGCCGCTGTCAGTGCCATTCGCGACATGCTCATCGCTTTGCGGCAGATGCTGCACCAGCCACACCATGGCGTGCGAGATATCATGCGTCACGGCCTCGCGCGCGGCGTTGCCCTGGCGCGAGCGTAGAGCGTCAACAATTGTCGCGTTGGTCGCGGCGGCCCGCCCGGCAAAGCGGATATCGTGAAACAGGTAACTGAGCGTCGGCCCAATGCGCAGCCAAATTCCCTCGATCATGTCGAGCAGCAGCGGCGCACGCGCAGCGCGATAAACGGCAAAATGCATTTCCTGATTTTTGTCGAAATAAGTCGCGGCATCGTGCTGTTCGGCGGCGGCGGTGACGTCGGCGCAAAGGCCGTCGATACGATCGAGCTCGGCGTCGGAAATTAGCAGCGCCGCCTTGTCCGCCGCCAGGCCTTCGAGGGCAATCCGCACCTCGCAGATCTCGGCATATTTGGCGCTGGTGACAATCGGTACTCGCGCTGTGCGGTTGGCGCTGAGGTCAAGCGCGCGCTCGGCCACCAGCCGCCTGAGCGCTTCGCGCACCGGCATGGCGCTGGTGCCGAGTTTGCCGGCCAGGCCTCTCAGCGTCATCGCCTCGCCCGGTTGGAACTGGCCGGCGATCAATCTACGGCGAATTTCCTGATAAACGTTTTCGTGTAGCGGCGCGCCGCCGTTGCCATTCAGGTTCGCGTCCGTGAGGCCCGGCGCCGAAGGGTCGGAAGGCACGTGCCTATTCCGCGGCTTCCTGGGCGCTACCGCGCATCAGGGCGTTCAGGCCGGTGATCACTTCATCGACGCCGGCCAATGCCGCCTGCTCCAATATCTTCGAGACAACCGGCGCCGACTGGCTGCCGGTGACGCGCAGGATCGGGTGGTCGAGATAATCGAACAGGCGCTCCTGGCCCTCCTGCACGATATGCGCGCCGAGCGAGGGCCCGCGCGCCGTTTGCTCGGCCACCAACAGGCGGTTGGTGCGCTGAACGCTGTCGCCGATGGTTTGCCAATCGAGGCTATCCGAATCGACCGTGCGCGGATCGATCACCTCGGCGTCGATGCCGGTTTGTTCCGCCGCCGCAATGGCGTGCAGCACCATTTGGCCGCTGGCAAGAATCGTACAGGCCGAGCCGGGGCGGACAATGCGTGCTTTGCCGAACGGGATGCAGTAATCGAGATCGCCCGCTGGCACCGCGCATTCTTCCTGGAAGAGGGTTTGAGTCTCGATTACCACCACCGGGTCGTCGCAATTAACGGCGGAGTTGAACAGACCGATATAATCGAATGCCGTGGTCGGCACGACCACCCGCCAACCGGGCCAAAGGGCAAAGAGGCCGCTCGGATCCATCGAATGCTGCGAGCCGTAACCAAACCCGCCGGCGGCGCGGATGCGCACGATCAGCGGCACGGTCGAGGTGCCGCCGAACATATGGCGCACCTTGGCGATCTGGTTGAACAATTGATCTGCCGCCACCAGGCAGAAATCGGCATACATGATTTCGATGATCGGGCGCAGGCCGTTAATAGCCGCGCCCAGGCCCATGCCGGTAAAGCCGTTCTCTGCGATTGGTGTGCCGAGCAGGCGGTCGGGGAAGCGTTCGACGATGCCCTTGGTGCCGCTCACCGTGCCGCCATTTAGATGATGCACATCCTCGCCGAGGATAATCACCCGCTCGTCGCGCTCCATCGCGCGCAGCTGCACCGCCGCCATGGCCTCGACATATTTCATCGTTTTGGCTTCAGCCGGGTCGATATCTTCGGCCTCCATCATGCGCTCACCGGCAAGCTCGCTGAGGTCGCCGCGGATGCCGTTATCGACGCTGCCGGGATCGGGCCACAGTGCCGGGATAATGCGTAGCTGGTTGGATTGCGGCTCGGTTTCGGTGAGAGCGGCGGATGCGGCCTTAACGCTGTCACTCGCCTTCTGCTCAATTTTGACCAGCGATTTCTTGTCGACCACGCCGAGCGCCAGGAGCTTCTGCGGCAGGGTGATGAAGGGGTCGCGCTTGCGCCAGGCGGCCTCTTCCGATTTCTCGCGGTAGCCGAAGGCGCTGCCGGCAATCGGACCGTTCTGGTGGAAATAGCGGTAGGTCTGGCATTCGATCAGCACCGGGCCATTGTCTTCGCGGATTTGCTTGAGCGCCCATTCCATGCCCTTGCGCATCGCCATGACGTTCATGCCGTCAACCTCGAGCGACGGCACGGCGAGGCCCTGGCCGCGCGCCGAGAGGCGGGCTTCGCGTGTCGCCTCGCTGACATGGGTGGAGACGCCGTAAAGATTGTTCTCGACGATAAAGACCATCGGCAGATCGTAGATCGCCGCCATATTCATCGATTCATAAGCGGCGCCGTTCTGCATCGCGCCGTCGCCGAAAAAGGTCACGGTGATGTTGCCGGTGTCGAGCATTTTATCGGCCAGCGCGTAGCCCGTCGCTTGCGGCGGATTGCCGCCGACAATGGCGTTGGTGCCCAAGACGCCGGCTTCGTCGCGCCGCATATGCATCGAGCCGCCGCGCCCGCCGCAATAGCCCGGCGTCAAGCCCATGATCTCGGCCATCGAGCGATGGACCGTGTCCTGCATGGCAGCCGGGAAATTAGTGCCGCGTGGATCGTAGCCGTCCGGCATTTCGTGATAGAGGAAGCGTGAGAGAAATTGATGGTGGGCGCGGTGCGTGCCGTTGATCTTGTCGCCGCTGCCCAGCGTCGAGATGGCGGCGATGGCGCCGCCTTCCTGGCCGATACTGGCATGGGCCGGGCCATGCACGCAGCCGGCCTGCCATAATTCAAGAATGCGCTCTTCGAACTTGCGTACCAATACCAGCTGTTCGAGAATTTGCGCCAGCACCACCGGGTCTTCTTTCTTCCAGTCGGCTTCGCTTGGTTCAACACGAAACCAGGGGGTATTTGTCTTCAGCGGCACGAGTTTCGGCACTTCTATTTCTCCACATCTAGTGTATTTGTTGGCGCGCCTTGTTGCGGCGCGGTCAATATTGCTGGCTGGTGTGTGATCACATCACAGGATACAAGGTATAACAGATCACCGGACCTGTCTGTAGGGCAGAGAATAGCCAAAAATTTGGGTCTGGATAGGGGGATACTGCATTGATTTACGACGAGCCCAAATTTCTGCCCGGCGGCGACCGGTTTATCGAGATGGAGCTCGGTGACGAGCTTAATTTCGACCTCAACTTTCTCGTCCACTCGCTCTCGGCCAAGATTCGCGAGGCGGAAATTACCGGACTAATCGAGCTTTTGCCCAATATGGCCTCAATCGTCATCAGCTACGACCCGGATTTGATCTCGTTCGCCGATCTCAAGGCCGAAATTCTTAACCACTACCGCAATATGGGCTCGCTCGAGGATATCGAGCTGTTGAGCCCGGTCTATTACATCCCGGTGCTCTATTGCGACCCCGTCACCCGCGCCTGCTGGGAGGATTATTGCGCCAAGATAGCCGAGAAGGAATATGACTCCGACATTTTGGTGCGTCTCAATGAATTGGATGGCTATGAGCAGCTCGCGCGCATCCATTCGGGCACCGAATATTGGGTGGCGGCGCTTGGCTTCTATCCTGGCCTCGCTTCCCTCATCGCGCTCGATCCGCGCTGCCGCATGACGGCGCCGAAATACAATCCGCCGCGCACCTGGACGGCGAAAGGCACCATTGGCTATGGTGGCTCGGTGACCTGCGTCTATCCGGCCAATACGCCGGGCGGCTATCAAATGATCGGCCACACCCCTGTGCCGGTGTGCGAAATCGAACAGCGCCTGCCGGCCTTCAAACAGGATTTGGCGCTTTTGCGGCCTGGCGACAGGGTGCGTTTTTTCCCCATTGGACAGGAAGAATATGATTATGTTGAGCGCCGCGTGACGGCAGGAAACTATGTGCATAATGTCGCCCATTACGCCAAATTCTCGATCCGCGCCTATCATGAATGGCTCGGCACGCTCGACATGAAGGAGCGCTTCTAGTGCCCCATATAGAGGTGATCAAAGCCGGCCTGGAAACCTCGGTGCAGGATTTCCCTGGTCGCTACGGTTTCTGGGAGCAGGGTTTTCCGCCGTCTGGGCCGTTCGATATGTGGTCCTTTCGCCTCGCCAATATTCTTGTCGGCAACGCGCCGGAAGCGGCTGGGCTGGAATGCCAATTCATGGGCCCGAGCCTGAAATTCACCGACGATGGTGTCATCGCCCTCACCGGCGCCGAGATGAACCCGACGCTCGACGGCGATGCCATGGCGATGTGGGAAAGCGTCGCGGTCAGTTCCGGCCAGATATTGGCCTGCGGCTTCGCCAGCCAAGGCGCGCGCGCCTATCTCGCCGTCTCGGGTGGTATCGACGTGCCGCAAGTGCTCGGTGCGCGCGCGACCTTTCACATGGCCGGTGTCGGCGGCGTTGAAGGCCACGCGCTGAAAGACGGCCAATCGCTTGCCGTCGGAGCGGGCGAGGGTGTGCCCGGACGCAAGGTCAAGCAGGATTGCCGCCCGCCGATCTCAGACGGCAAGGAATGGCAAATCGAAGTGGTGCAGGGGCCGAACGACGATTGGATCGCCGAGGCGGGCATCGAACGCTTCCTCGAAAGCGATTGGAAGCTGCAGGCGCGCAGCAACCGCACCGGCTACCGCCTCGAAGGGCCGGAATGGATCTTTGCCGATAAGGCCAACGCCAAAGGGCCGGAGCATGGCGAGCACCCGTCCAATATTCTCGATCACGGCTATCCGGTGGGTTCGATCAATCTCTGCGGCCAGACGCCGATTATCCTGGTTAATGACGCACCGAGCGCCGGCGGTTTCATCAACCCCTTCACCGTGCCCTCGGCCGCGTTCTGGAAGCTGGCCCAGTCCAAGCCCAACGATACCTACCGCTTCAACCGGGTGTCCGTAGATGAGGCGCAGGAGATGCGCCGCGCCATTGACGGCCTGTGCACCGAGGACAGCATCGCATGAGGTTCGAAGAGCCGAAATACTTGCCGGGTGGCGATCACTTTATGCTGGTGCAGTTTGGTGACGATGCCAGTATCGATCTCAATTTCATGGCGCTTGGTCTGACCGCGGCGCTCAAGGAAGATGCGACCAAAGGTGTGGTCGATACCAACCCGTCCTATAATTCCCTCGTTGTTGAATATGAATGCGACGAAATCTCCTATGGCGATTTGCAAACTGAGCTCGAGCGCCTGATCGGCGGCCTCGGTTCGGTAGAGGATTTGGAGCTTGAGAGCCGCCTCGCTTACATACCGGTGATGTATCTCGACCCGTGGACACGTGGCTGCGTGGCGGATTATAGCGAAAAAATCTCGCCGCGCGAATATGACCCGGATTTCGTCGCCGAAGTGAACGGCTTTGAAGACGCCAAGCAATTGGCGCGCATTCATTCCGGCACCGAGCATTGGGTTGTCGCGGTGTGTTCGACACCGGGCCTGCCGCTGATGCGCGCGCTCGATCCGCGCTGCGCCATCACCTCGCCGAAATACAATCCGCCGCGCACCTGGACGACGCTTGGCGCCATCGGTGTCGGCGGGCTGTCGACCTCGATCTACACCACGCCGGGACCGGGCGGCTATAATCTGATCGGCCGCACGCCGATCCCGCTGTGGGACCCCAAGCAGTGCCATCCGATCTTCAAGGACCGTGTGGTGCTGTTGGATGCCGCCGACCGGGTGAAGTTCGTGCCCATCGGCGAAGAGGAATTCGAATATATCGAGGCGCGTGTGGCCAATGGCAGCTACGAGTTCAACATCACCGCCTATCAACGCTTTTCAGTCGGCGCCTATAAGAAGTGGGTGGCGTCGCTCAATCAGGACGGACGCTTCTAATTTAATAAGGAAAAAAAGTTCATGACGGAACGCATCGGATTTATCGGCCTCGGCGCCATGGGCAAAGGCATGGCGCTCAATCTGCAAAACAAGGGTTTCCAGCTCAATGTTTTCGATATTGCGCCCGAGCCGGTGGCGATATTGGTTCAACAGGGCGCGGTTGCCGCCGCCTCGGTAGCCGAGCTGACGCAGAATAGCGATATCGTCGTCACCATGCTGCCGGGTTCGCCCGAGGTGGATGGGGTGGTGCTCGGCGAAGGCGGCGTGCTCGCCAATGGCCGTGACGGCATGTTGCTCATGGATATGAGCACGGTCGATCCCTTAACCACCGACAATCTGGCCGAGTGCCTGCCCGAGGTCGGCATTGCCGTCGTCGATGCGCCGGTCGGAAGGCTGGCCCAGCATGCCAATTCCGGCGAGAGCCTGTTTATGGTCGGCGCCTCGGACGAGGATTTCGCCCGTGTGCGCCCGCTGCTCGAAGCCATGGGCACCACCATCCATCATTGTGGCGCGGTGGGCAGCGGCATGCGCACCAAGCTGGTCAATAATTTTCTCGCCATCGCCTCGTGCCAGATGAACGCCGAAGCATTAACGCTCTCCACCCGCTTCGGCCTCGATCTGCAAACCACCCTCGATGTCATCCACGGCACCACGGCGACCAACGGCCAGCTCAAGATCAACTATGCCACCAAGGTGCTGACCGGCGACACCGATCCCGGCTTCGCCATCGATCTCGCGCACAAGGATTTGACCCTGATCGTCAATGCCGCCAACCAGGCCAAGATTCCGTTGCCGATGGGTGCCGCGGCCCGGGAAAGCCTTAGCCTTGCTCGCACTACTTCGTTTCATAACAAAGACTTCTCGGCTCTTCTTGACCATTGGTGTGAGCGTACCGGAGTGAAAGTGCCCCGCTTATGATTGAAGTTTTGAAGCCCGGCTTGGAGACCTGCGTCCAGGATTATCCTGGGCGCAAGGGTGCCTTCGGCATGGGCTTCCCGCCGTCCGGGCCGGTCGATCATTGGTCGTTCCGCCTGGCCAATATCCTGGTCGGCAACGCGCCGGGAGACGCCGCGCTCGAATGCCAGTTCATCGGCCCGGCACTCAAGTTCAAGGCGCCGGCGGTGGTCGCCCTTTGCGGCGGCGATATGGCGGCAAAACTCGACGGCAGGCCGATAGCGCTCTGGCAAAGCATCGCCGTCAATGCCGGGCAGGTGCTGGAACTCGGCTCGGCCCTGACCGGCGCGCGCACCTATCTCGCCATTGCCGGCGGCATCGATACACCGCCTTTCTTGGGCTCGCGCGCGACCTTTGTGCTCGGCGATTGTGGTGGGCTGAATGGCGCGCCGCTCAAGGTGGGCGGCGAGGTACCGGTCGGTAGCGGCAAAGGCGAAGCCGGGAGACAGGTGAAAGAATCATGCCGCCCGGCGATCTCCCAGAACCACCGCTGGAAAATCGAAGTCTGCGCTGGCCCCAATGACGATTGGATCGATGCCGCTGGTCAGCAGCGTTTTATCGACAGCGAATGGAAGCTGTCGCCAAAGAGCAACCGCGTCGGCTTCCGCCTCGAAGGCCCGGAATGGACGTTTACCGAAAAAGCCACCAACAAGGCGCCAGAGAACGGTTCCGATCCGTCCAACACCATCGATCACGGCTATCCGATCGGCGCCATCAATCTGTGCGGCCAGACGCCGATTATCCTCTTACACGACACCCTGACGCTGGGCGGCTTCATCAACCCCTTCACTGTGCCGTCATCCGCCTTCTGGAAACTCGGCCAGTCGCGCCCCGGCGATATCTATGATTTAGAGCTGGTCTCAATCGAAGAGGCGCAGGCACGCAAGCGCGCCATCAACGCGTTGTGTAGCGAAGACTCCATCGAACAGACGTAGGTTTGGCTGCTGTATGCGCATCACCGAAATCCGCGAGCAGAGCGTGCCGATGGGCGCCGCAATGCGCAATGCGGTGATCGATTTCAGCAAGATGACGGTGAACGCCGTCGCCGTGGTGACCGATGTGGTGCGCGAAGGCAAACCGGTCATCGGCTATGGCTTCAACTCGAATGGCCGCTATGCCCAAGGCGAGATCATTCGCGAGCGTCTGGCGCCGCGCATCCTGGCGCTGACGCCTGAACAACAGCAGAGCGCGGCGGGTGACAATATCGACCCCGCGCGCCTCCGCGCTGCCATGCTGCAAAACGAAAAGCCCGGCGGGCATGGCGAGCGCGCCGTCGCCGTGGCGGCGGTGGAAATCGCGCTGTGGGATGCCGCCGCCAAAATCGCCGGGCTGCCGCTGTGGCAATTGCTCGGCGGCGATGAGGCCGAAAGCCGCGTCTTCGTCTACGCGGCGGGCGGCTATTATGACGAGGAAAAAGGCATCCCCGGTCTTGTGGACGAGGTGCGCGGCTATCTGGCGCAAGGCTATACCTGGGTAAAAATAAAAATCGGGGGCGCCAGTTTGGACGAGGATATGCGCCGTATCGAGGCCGTGCTCGATCTGCTCGGCGGCGATGGCGGGCGCCTCGCGGTCGATGCCAATGGCCGCTTCGATATTGAAACCGCGCTTAAATACGCGGCCGCCATGGCGCCCTACAATCTGCGCTGGTTTGAAGAACCCGGCGACCCGCTCGACTACGAGTTCAACGCCGAGATCGTGCGCAACTACCCGAATGCCGTCGCTACCGGTGAAAATCTCCTCTCCCTGCAAGACGCCACCAATCTGATCCGCCATGGGGCCTTACGCCGGGGCATCGACTATTTGCAATTCGACCCCGCTTTGGCTTACGGCGTGACGGAGACCATCGCCATCACCGCGATGATGGAAGAACAAGGCTGGTCGCCGCGCCGCTTCATCCCGCACGGCGGCAATCTCCTCGCCCTCGCGCTCACCGGCGCGCTTAACCTCGGCGGTTGCGAATCCTATCCCGGCGTCTTCCAACCCTTCGGCGGCTTCGCCGACGACACGCCGATCAAGGATGGCTATGTCGCGCTGCCCGATGCGCCGGGTGTTGGTTTCGAGAAGAAGGCGGGGCTTTATGAAGTGCTGGCGGGTATTTAGAGGTTTGATGCGGAGACAATCACTTAAATTAATGACGATGTCAGGGGAAAACACATGAACGACGATGACTATAAAAACAAAATCAATCAGTTCCTCACCTATTTGATGATCGACATGGACGCCGCCGCCGGGATGATGGCGGACGGCTTCGTTTGGGAGAATTTTCTACCCGATAACGTGCCGTTTGGCGGACGCTATGAGGACGTTGAGGGGGTGAAAACCTATTTAGGCTAGCTTGGCGCGAATTGGCAGATCGGCGGGCTCGATTTTCCGAACTGATTGTCAGCGCCGATGGCCGGCGCTGTGCCGCCATCGGCCTCGAGCGCGCCGGCAAGGCGCTTTCGACCGGTAGAAGCTGCGACATGGCTTTTGTCTGGATTTTCAAGACTAACGATGCCGGCCAGTTCACCTACGTCCGCGAATATAACGACACAAACGCGATTGGCGGGACGTTTGATTGATCGGGTCCGGCTCAAATTACCGTTCAAGTTTGAGGGCGACGCCTAAGCAGCGCCGGGCATCCGCATTGCGTGCGGGCAAGCTAGCCAAAGACGCGGCGCAGTAAATCTGTGCTGCGTTTCACCGGCTTGTTGCGAATGGCGGCTTCTTCCTGCGCGATATAGTGGAAGATTCTACTAAGACCGAGCTTGAGGACGTGCGCCGTTAAATCGGCCTTGACGTATGGCAGGAAGGGGATCGAATCATAGGCCCGGTCATACACCTGTATGGCGCCCGCCTCGTCGAGCGCGCTTTCGACGATGGGTCGCATGGCGTTGCTCAGGCCGGCTGAGGTTTTGCGTTGAAAATACTGGGTTGCGGCGTCGTCCGGCCCGCTCAGAATGCCGCGCACATCTTCCAGGGTCATGTCTTCGATAGCGTCGAGGAACAGTTCCTTGGCGCGGGGTGTGGCCATTTCGGCGGCGCGGTTGAGGCGAATTCCGAGATCGTCTAAGTGGCCCGCCATGCGCACCACTTCGAGCGCCTCGCGCACACGATTGAGACTCTTCGGCAGCGGAATGTGAATCAGGTTGTCGAGATTGAAGCCATCGACAGCACCCAGTTGATCGACCACATGGATGGCGGCGAATTCGAGCGCCTGGCGCAGGCCGGCGCCGATATCGGCATTGCTGAGCGCGCCGCCGCCGCTGGCGTCGCTGCCTGAGCCACCGGTGAGGCTGTCGAGGAGGCCGCCGCCACCGGTCAGATCATCCAAATTGTCGGTGATGGTGGAGAGCAGAGAGCCGCCACTATCCGCCGGCGCGGCCTGTTGTGGCGCCGGCGCGGTTTCACGCACCGAACGCACAGTTTCCGGCGCCTCGTTCTTGGCCGGTTGATACCCGTCGCCATGCCCGGCAATAGCATCGCGAAGGTCTCGATCAGTTTTTTGATAACGAACAGGATGCCTTGGACTGGCTCGGCGTCTGAAGGGAAGTCCCATCGGTGCGCGGGGCTCCTGGCGGCGGTGGCCGGGCTTGGCGGCGCCAATTTTCGTGCTTGTTATTTTCCTGGGCGCCTGCGCGGTGGATAGCGGCAGTTTGCTGAAGCCGGGCGCGGACACGGTTGCGCGCGATGCGGACCTTCAGACCTGCGTGGCTGAAGCCAACCAACAGATGGCGGCGGAGGCGGACGGTCCTTACCCTTTCAGCAGCCCGCGTTACACCTATTTCGGGCTGCGCCGCAGCCTGTTCGAGCCCGGCGCCAGCGATGACGGCTCATACATCCGGCGCCAGATCGAAGGCGATATTGCGGCTGCGCAACGCGCGAGCTGGCGCGGGCGCTTCGGCGACTGCCTGCAAGCGCACGGTTATCATAATGAAAGCTCCGCTGGCGAATAATATCGTGCCGGCACAAACTAGGCTGATTTTGCAGGCCTGTTCTTCGGCGCCACTGCCCTAATCACCCAGGCGACTCACATCGCCCATATTCGCCTTCCGGTTTGGGCGATAAGCGTTTCCCGTCTATTCAACCCTTACCTTGTCGCCCTTCTTGATATCCCCGCCCTGCTCAACAAAGCCATACACGCCAACGCAGGGCAGAATCTTGTCATCGAGCAGCGGTACCGGCAGGACGTTGAGATCGACGATCGCCGGCAGGACTTTGGGGTTAGCGGCAATGCCGCCATGCTGTTCCAGCATCGGGATGAAGCAGCGCGGCGTCGGGTCGGAGATTTTGAGACGGACATCGTCGCCGATACAGACGGTTTTGCTGACCCAGTCATTTTCGACGAAGCCGTGCACGCCTTCTTCCGCCTCGATGATCAGGTTGGGGCGGAAGCGTCCGGCTTCGAACTTGATGTCGGGGCGAAGCTCCTCGAGGCGGGCGAGGGAGGCGGTGGTCAGCATATGAATCGCGGCGTAATCGGAGAAGCGGCCTTCCATCATGATATGGCCGATATCGAGAATCACTTCCTCCTCAACCATCGGATCGAGACGCTCGAGCTGGATTTCCTCGGGCTTGGTCGAGGACAGCGTCGCCTCGCGCCCGACGGTCGCCGACAGGCGTGCATCAACATCGGCGGCATCGCTGGTGGTGCTGGAGCCGTCCGGCCAGTTGATTTGCACCGGCGGTAGCGGCTGACCGGCGACGAGTGGTGCTGTGAAAGCGGAATTAAGGGCGAGCAGGCCACCCCATTTGGTCGGCATTTTAGCGCTCCCGATGTTGCCGTTTGCTTTGTCGATCAGGGCGTAGCCACGGTCGCCCAAGAGGCCATGCTCGGTGACGACGGATTCGGCCAATTGCTCCGGGCCCATGGATTTGACGGCGTAGCGCAAAATGGTCTGGATCGATCCGACGGTGTCCGCTTGGTCTGACATGGTCTGCTCCTTATTGGGATTCTTATGAGGTCTCTTGGAGGGGTACGGGACGAACAATAATCATAGGGCTGCCTTGATGCCAACGCTTTGCCCCATATCAATTTTAGCGCTTGCCGATCCAGCGCCAATAATAGGGCTTGATGCGGATTGCGCCCTTGTAGAAGGCGGCGACGCGGGCGGCGGAAAGGCGGGCGTTGCGATAGGTTTCGCCCAGTTCGTGAATGGCATCCGGATGGGCGTCGACGCGCAGATTGTGCCACATCTCGGGCTCGGGCGCGGCGACCGTCACCGCCGCCGACATGACGCCGCCGAAAACCTCGGCTGTCGGCCGGGTGTTGACGGCGCCGGTTGCATCGTCGCTCACCTCCACTGTTTCGACATGGCCGCCCGCCGCCTCGCCGGCCTGGATGGCTTTGATCAGGCGGAAGGTGAATTCCTCGTCTGACAAGGCGCTGAAGCTGGCCGATATGGCATCGAGCACGGCTTCGGATTTGACGCAGTTGGCGCCGGCGACATGATCCGCGCCGATGACATGCCCTTTCCACGGGATGCATTCGCCGCCGGTCCAGGTGAAAGGGCCGGCACCGGCATCAATGACCATGAGCTGGCGCATGGCGCGCCCGGCGTCGCCGCTCAGCACAGCCTCGCCGGCCGCTTGCGCCGACTGGCCGGCGCCGAGCAATTGCATGACTTCAAGCCCATTGTCGACATTGGCATAGGCCTGCGTCGCCGCCGCGCCGCGCCGGCTGACATGCGGTACAATCGCGCCGTAGCCGGCAATATCGGTATAGCCGCAAACCCCGAACGCGCCGGTCTTGTCATCCCGCGCGACAATCGAAAACGTCACACCAACCTCCCGCGAAAATTTTGGATGCGCAATCGCATATGATAGGGTCGAAATCCCATTATACAGTGGTGGTGCCGCGCGCCCGAGTTAATACGAGGTAGCTAAGGGGGCGGACGCCCCCGCCCGGCGTTTGAGGGCTCAACTAATAAGTAAACGCCAGCGGCGCGACGGCCTCCATTTCGGCGACGACATCGATGACGCAGGGTCTGCCTGAGGCGATCGCCTGTTCGAGCGCGCCGGCGAAGGCGCCGGGTTTGTCGACGCGGATGCCCTCGGCGCCCATGGCCTTCGCCATCTCGGCGAAGTTGACGTCCTGGAAGTGCCAAAGCTCGCCATGCTTGCCTTCGAGCTCGCCGCCATAGGCTTTCGAATAGACGGCGATCTCCTGGTTGAGCGAGCGGTTGTTGTTGATCACGATCACCGCCGGAATGTTCCAGCGGACGGCGGTCTCAAGCTCCGAGAGATGATACCAGATGCCGCCATCGCCGGTGAAGCAGACGACCGGGCGGTCGGGGCAGGCGAGCTTGGCGCCGAGCGCAGCCGGCAGACCCCAGCCGAGCGAGCCGGCGGCGCGGATGAAGCTTTGACCGGGCTTGTTGAGGTCGACAAAGCCGGCCGTCCACATGCCGGAATGGCCGGTGTCGGAAACCAGGATTGCATCGTCCGGCAGATTGTTGGTGAGCTCCTTGCAGATGCGCTCGGGGCGGAGCGGCGCGTTATCCGATCCGAGCAGCGGCGCGAACTCATCGCGCCATTCCTGCACCAGGCTTTGCGCCCGCTCGATCCAATCTTTGCGTTTCGCGGCAGTGGAGGCATCTACCTCCTGGACCAGGCGGGCGAGCGAGATTTTGGCGTCGCCGAGGATCGAGGCCTTGTTGGGGTAATGGCGGCCGAGTTCAGAGGCGTCGATATCGAGCTGCACCACCGGCGTTCCGGCTTTCGGTACGCGCCACTCGAAGGTCACCTGACTGCCCGTATGGCTGCCGACGAAAAATACCAGATCGGCCTCGAGTACCGCCCGGCTGGCGCTCTTGCGGCAATAGAGGCCGGGGATGCCGACCGAGAGCGGATGATTGCCGGGGATCGTGTCCTTGGCGTTCATCGAGGTGGCGACCGGTATCGCGAGTTTTTCGGCGAGCGCGATCACTTCGGCTCCGGCGCCGGAGGTGCGCACACCGCCGCCGGCGACAATGATCGGCCGCTCGGCCGCTTCGAGCAGGCGCGCCACATCGGCCACCGACTGGGCGTCGGGCTCGGGGCGGAACGGCGGCGTCTGGCCGAAGCGTTCTTCCGGTACGAGCTCAAAATCCCCCTCTTCCATATCGATCTCGCCCATATGGCCGATTATTTGGATATGGGCCGGCCCCGGCGTTCCGGTGGTGGCGGCGCGGAAGGCCTGGCGTAGCACATCGGGCAGGCGCGAGATATCGTCAACGTCGGCATTATATTTGGTCACCGGCTTAAACAGCGGCATATCCTCGACCTGTTGGTAGGTGTGGCGGTCGCGGGTGTGCGAGAAGGCGCCGCCGGTGATGGCGATCATTGGCGTGCAGGAGAGATGCGCATCGCGCAGGCCCGCCGCGAGATTGGCGGTGCCGATGCACTGCGACATACAGACACCGGGTCGCCCCGAGGCACGCGCATAGCCGTCCGCCATATAGACCGCTGATTTTTCGCCATGCGTCATGATGCGCTTGATCGAGGTGCGCCTTTCGATTTCGGCCAGGGTTTGGCTGAGCATGACGGGAACGAAGAACAGGTTCGTCACGCCATAGCTGGCAAAGGTATCCGCGATAAATTGTGCCGCCGTCATCTTGGCCATGGCGTAGTCTCCTCGGTTTGATTTTAATGCTGGGGGGGCATCCTAATGCCGTAGGCCATTGGAAACGACATGAAAAAACGTCGCAGGGGTAATTGTCCCGCTCTGTCGATCACGCCATTATAACAGCCGCTGAAATCGACCGAGACCAAGCGATTTATGGGAAATTCCGCGAGCCAGAGCTACGTCGTCGCCACCGATGTCGGCGGCACTTGCACCGACACTATTGTCTTTGCACCGGGCGAGCCGCTCTATCTCGGCAAAGCGCTCTCAACACCACCCAATTTCGCCGAAGGGGTGATGAATTCCATCCGCTCCGCCGCCGATACCATGGGTCTCAGCTTCGCCGAACTATTCGCCCGCACCTCGCTATTTGTGCATGGCTCGACTGTGGTCGACAACACCCTCTTGACCCGCGACGGTGCGCGCACCGGCCTGCTCACCACCGAAGGTTTTGAGGATACGCTGCTGATAACGCGCGGCGCCTATGGCCGCTGGGGCGGGCTCAGCGAAGACGGCATCAAGCACCCGGTGGCGACGGACCGCGCCGAACCGCTGGTGCCGGGCGAGCGCATCCAAGGCCTGCCCGAGCGGATCGATTACAAAGGCGCTGTGCTGCGCGCGCTCGATATCGAGGCGACGGAAAAGGCGGTGCGTCATTTGGTCGAGGATAAGGGCGCCGAGGCGCTGGCTGTCTGTTTCCTGTGGTCGTTCTACAACACCGAACACGAGCGCGCTGTGCGCGATGTGATCGAGCGCATCGCGCCCGGTACCTATGTCTCGCTCTCAAGCGATATCGCGCCGGTGCCGGGCGAATATGAGCGCACCTCGACAACAGTTATAAATGCCTATGCCGGCAATATCGCTGCCGACTATCTCAACAATCTGCAAGAGCTATTGACCGCCGAGGGCTATTCCGGGCCGCTCCTGGTGATGCAGGGCTATGGCGGATTGCTGCCGGCCAAGGAGGCGGCCGGGCGGGCCGTCGGCATGATCGAATGCGGTCCGGCGGCGGGCGTCATCGGCAGCCGCTATCTCGGTCATATGATGGACGATAGCGATGTCATTGCTGCGGATATGGGCGGCACGACATTTAAGGTCGGCGTCATTCAGGGAGGTGAATTCGATTATGCGCGCGAACCGATGGTCGACCGCTTTCACTATGTCGCGCCGAAGATCGAAGTGATCTCGATCGGCGCCGGCGGCGGCAGTATCGTCACGCTCGATCCGCGCACCAAGGTGCCGAGCGTCGGGCCGAGGAGCGCCGGCGCCAGGCCGGGGCCGATCTGCTACGGCCAGGGCGGCGAGGAGCCGACGCTGACCGACGTAATGATCCTGGTCGGCTATATGGATGCGGAGAATTTCCTCGGCGGCTCAATTACTCTCGACTTTGAGCGCACCCGCACAATTTTCAAGGAGAAAATCGCCGATCCGCTCGGCCTCGGTGTCGAGGAGGCGGCGATTGGCATCTACCGCATTGCGGCAGCGCAGATCACCGACCTCATTCATGAGATTACGGTTGAGCGCGGCCTCGATCCGCGCGATTTTGTGTTGCATGCGTTTGGCGGCAGCTGCCCGCTAGTGTGCGGTATCTTTGGCGCCGAGCTCAACGTCAAGCGCATCGTCATTCCCTATACGGCTTCTGTGAACTGCGCCTTCGGCCTGGTCTCGGCCGATATCGTGCATGAATACAGCGTCACCAAGACGCTGCCGGTGCCGAGCAGCACCGAGGAGATTAACGCCATCTATGCGCCGATGCTGGCCGAAGCGAAAGCGCAGCTCGGCGAAGAAGGCTTCGACGAAGCCGGCACCGCTTTCGAATGGTCGATTGATCTGCGCTATGGCCGCCAGGTGCATGAGGTAACAACGCCGGTGCGCGGCGAGACTCCGGTGAGCGAGGCCTCGATCGCCGCCCTGATCGATGATTTCGAGGCGCTCTACGAACGCAAATATGGCAAGGGCTCGGCCTACCGCGCTGCCGGCATGGAGATGACCATGTTCCGCCTCACCGCACGTGGCCTGATGAAGCGCCCGGAAATCGACAGGCTGGCGCTCGGCAGTAAGGATGCGAGCGCCGCCAAAACCGGACGCCGGCCGATCTTCGTCGATGCGGTGGGCGAGCTGGTCGAATCAGATATTTATGATTTCAAGCGCCTGACGCCGGGCAATGAAATCACCGGCCCGGCAGTGATCCACACGCCGATCACCACCATTGTCCTGCAGGACAAGCAGACCGGGCAGCTTGACGAATACCGCAACATGGTCGTTCATTTCACCTGAGGCAAAGCCATGGACCCGATTACATTTTCGATCATCCGCCACCGGCTTTACCGCGTTATCGATGAGGCGGTGATTACGCTTAAGCATGTTTCGGGCAGCGCGATTACCAATGAGGGCCATGATCTGATGGTCTCGCTCTATCGTGCCGATGGCTCGCTGCTGATGGGCGGCGTCGGCTTTCTGCATCATCTGACGAGCGCGGCGGAGGCCTGCAAATCGATCATCCGGCGCTTCGAGGGGCGCATCAATAAAGGCGATGTGTTCCTCACCAATTGCCCCTATACGGCGGCGCTGCACACCTCGGATGTCTATCTCGTGGCACCCATTCATTATGACGGCAAGCTGGTGGCGTGGAGCGCCTGCTTCGTCCATGTCTATGATATCGGCGCCATGGTGCCGGGTGGCTTCAGCCCGGACTCGCGCGATATCTTTACCGAGGGATTTTCCTCGCCCGGCCTCAAGCTGGTTGATCAGGGCGAGATGAACCACGACATCATGGACACCCTCCTCAACATGGTGCGCGCGCCCGAGATGGTGGCACTCGATCTCTCGTCGATGATTGCGGCCAACAATGTGGCGCGCGAGCGCATGGCGGCGCTGGTGCATAAATACGACCCCGAGGCGGTCGATCAGGCGTGCCAGATGCTGGTCGATCAGTCGGAGCAGAGCTTCCGCGAACGCCTGCGTGAATTACCCGATGGGCGCTGGGAATCACGCCAGTATTTCGATATTGAAGACGAAACCTATCGCGTCCTTCTCGCCATGACCAAGAAGGGCGATACGCTCACCTTCGATTTCTCCGGCTCGAGCGAGCAATCGCAATATGGCATCAATTGCGCCTATTGGGCCGCCTGGGGCGGCTTCTTCGCGCCGCTCTTTCCGCTGCTCTGTTACGACATCACCTGGAACG
>PVBE011748430.1_pt1 | contig 22322 bp, 26 predicted proteins | sample 1631181 | NCBI WGS metagenome assembly PVBE01 (sample SAMN08397723, study PRJNA350692) | Marine metagenome, whole genome shotgun sequencing project. | isolation source: water | place: Pacific Ocean | collected 2012-04 | reverse complement strand
TGGGTCTAAATGTATTTAGAAAAGCCATGGTCAGAATGTCTGAAATAGAAATCCATGACTATATTGTAGCTCTTTTCAAAACAAGTATACCGCCAAAAGCGTTGATAGGATTGGTTCCATGAAAAGAGTAGGGTACTGTGATTGCTGTAATACGGTTGTCAAAATCTAGAGAGAAGTTCGAGCCACAATTTCCTTATTCGGTGATAAATCCGCCCCCCAAATAATGAAACTGATAGACCCGAAATGGGTCCGCTATCCCAAGGGCACCTTTTATCAGCTATTGCAATTGGATACCGACGAAGCCAGCCTGAACGGGGTTGGTGGTGTTTATCTTGTTTGGCACGGCGGTACAAAACCAGCCTGGGTCTATGCCGGTGAATCTCTCAATCTTGCCCGAGCAATTAACGACGTGGCCGACAATGAGGACGTCACGCAATACGAGGTCAACGGTAATTTATATGTTTCCTGGTCGCCGGCAATGGAAGAATACCGGCGCCAAATCGGAATAGCCGCTAACTCACCTACCCCAGCATAAGCCGATGTAATCTATTCGATTCGGAGGTATACTGCCTCCGGGCAGCGTGACAGGAAACGCTTCAGACATATGACGACTTTACTAAACTTTGTACCAATGCTGATTTTGGTGGTGCTGGCCGCCATAGCTATCGTTCTGTTTACCGGTATTTTCGCCATGGGTGGTTCGCAGGATGTTCACCGCCGGTTTTCGCCAACATTCCGTAATAGAATGATGCAGGCGCGGGTCGCACTACAAATTCTTGCTGTTCTATTGTTCATTATCCTAATATTCACCCCGCAATAATTGACAACCTACGGAATAAGGTAAAATGGTGACATTGGATAAAATTTATACGAGGGGCGGCGACGACGGTGAAACCTCTTTGGTTGGCGGTGTCAGGGTGCCTAAACATGATCTCCGCATCGCCGCTTTCGGTACCGTCGATGAAACCAATGCTCTCCTTGGCGTCGCCAGGCTGCACGTCAAGGGCGACGAGGAAACTGGGGTTGCCGATATGATACTCGGTCGCATCCAGAATGATCTATTTGACCTGGGTGCCGACCTGGCGCGGCCCCTTGACGATTCGCAAAAAAACACCGAATCAAAAGAAATGCGTATCACGCAGGGCCAGATTGACCGTCTAGAAGGCGAAATCGATGATTTGAATAAAATTCTTTCGCCGTTGACCTCTTTTATCCTGCCGGGCGGTACGGCAGCGGCAAGTCATCTGCATGTAGCGCGCACTGTCACCCGCCGTGCCGAACGATTGACCACCGAATTAGCTGGTCGAGAAGGGCTGAATCCCCTGGTTTTAATCTATTTGAACCGGCTTTCAGATCACCTATTTGTGCTGGCTCGATATCTCAATGACAACGGTAAATCGGATATTCTCTGGCAACCCGGCGATAACCGCTAAATACCGGGACTGAGCGCGTTTTCCTTTTAGTTATCATAAGTAAAAACTTTACACGGAATTATTTCAGGTTGTTGCCAAACGTTACCAAGGTTTCGTTGACACGGCGCTGCCAACTTTATATTGTGCGCTGCAGAAATTTAGAACTCTAATACCGATTTATTATTTAATTGAATTTTGAGATCTGGTTCACAGGAAAAAACATGAAAGTCCTTGTCGCAGTAAAACGGGTCATCGATTACAACGTTAAAATCCGGGTCAAGTCGGATCAAAGCGGTGTCGAAACGGCCAATGTCAAAATGTCTATGAATCCTTTCGACGAAATCGCCGTCGAAGAGGGTATTCGCTTTCGGGAAGCCGGAACGGCGGAAGAATTAATTGCGGTTTCGATTGGTCCGCAGCAGGCCCAGGAAACCATTCGCACCGCCCTGGCCATGGGCGCCGACCGCGGCATCCATGTCACCACCGACGATGAAGTCGAGCCTTTGGCGGTGGCCAAAATCCTCAAATCAATCGCTGATAAAGAACAGCCGGATATGATTATCCTGGGCAAACAGGCCATTGATGACGATTCCAACCAGACCGGTCAGATGGTGGCCGCGTTGCTGGGCTGGCCGCAAGGCACGTTTGCCTCGGAACTGGAATTGGGCGACGGCAAAGCCGGCGTGACCCGGGAAATCGACGGCGGCCTGGAGACAATTAATATTAATATGCCGGCCGTTATTACGGTTGATTTACGCCTAAACACGCCGCGCTATGCATCCCTGCCCAACATCATGAAGGCAAAGAAAAAACAGATTGATGCCATGACGCCGGACGATCTGGGTATTGATACGGCGCCGCGCCTGACCACGTTGAAAGTCGAAGAGCCCGCCAAACGCGAAGCCGGCGTTATTGTTGAAGACGTCACGGCATTGGTCGACAAACTTAAAAATGAAGCCAAGGTGATCTGATGAGTGTCCTAGTCGTAGCCGAGCATGATAATGTGGTGTTGAAAGGTGCAACTTTCAACACCGTCGCAGCAGCAGCCCAATTGGGCGATGTTGAAGTCCTGGTTGCCGGCGCCGATTGCCGCGCTGCCGTTGAAGAAGCCGCCAAGATCAATGGTGTCGGCAAGGTTTTGGTGGTGGATGACAGTTCTTACGCCAATCCGCTGGCGGAAACTTTCGCGCCTTTGATCCAGGGTCTTGCCGGTAGTTATTCCCATGTGCTGGCGCCTGCCACGACATTTGGTAAAAATGTCATGCCGCGGGTGGCCGCTTATTTGGATGTCCAGCAGATCTCTGAGATCAGCGGCATCGAAGATGAAAACACCTTCCAGCGTCCTATTTACGCCGGCAACGCCGTTGCCACGGTGCAGTCGTCTGACAGCATTAAAATTATCACCGTGCGCGCCACGGGTTTTGATGCCGCCGAGACCGAGGGGGGCAGTGCGGAAATCGTTGACGCCGCACCGGCTGATAATCCGGGAATTTCCGAATTCGTCAGCACTGAACTGACTAAATCGGACCGGCCGGAACTGACGGCCGCGAAAATTATCATATCCGGCGGCCGCGGCATGCAGAATGGTGAAAATTTTCAGATGCTAGAAAAAGTTGCCGACATATTAGGGGCGGCTGTCGGCGCTTCGCGGGCAGCGGTGGATTCCGGCTTCGTATCCAACGATTATCAGGTCGGCCAGACCGGCAAGATCGTCGCACCGGAACTTTACATCGCCGTCGGCATATCCGGTGCCATCCAGCACTTGGCCGGCATGAAAGACAGCAAAGTTATTGTCGCCATCAACAAGGATGAGGAAGCACCCATATTCCAGGTGGCCGATTATGGGTTGGTCGCCGATCTGTTCAAAGCTGTACCGGAATTAGAAGCGAAACTCGAAAAATAACTATCTTAAACTGAGAGAAGTGGATTAAATGAACAAAATCGTCCAAAGTGACAGTGAAATAGCGAAAAAGAAAATGACTGATGATATCAAAGCGGTCGGAGTGATTGGCGCAGGTCAGATGGGAATCGGTATCGCACATGTTTGCGCTGTATCCGGTTACGAGGTCAAACTTATCGACATCGCTGATGAAGCTATTACCAAGGCTATGGTAACGATTGAAAAAAATCTGAGTCGCCTTGTCGCCAAAGGCAAGCTGTCTGTAGAAGAACAGACGTCGGCCATGAATTTGATTACCGCGGAAACTGATTACGAATCCTTGAAAGACGTAGATCTCGTCATCGAAGCGGCAACCGAGAACGAAGAAGTTAAAACCAAGATTTTTGAAAAAATCTGTCCCATGTTGAGGGATGATACAATTCTTTCGACCAATACTTCTTCAATTTCCATTACCAGGCTGGCCGCTTCGACCGACCGACCGGAACATTTCATCGGTCTTCATTTCATGAACCCGGCGCCCTTGATGGAACTGATCGAATTGATCCGCGGTATAGCAACCGATGTCGACACGTTTGCGACGGTCAAGAATTTTGTCACAAGCCTTAGCAAGATTCCCGTCAGTGACGAAGATTTTCCGGCCTTTATCGTCAACCGTATATTGATCCCAATGATTAACGAAGCGGTTTACACACTTTACGAAGGTGTCGGTACGGTTGACGCGATCGATAATTCTATGAAACTCGGCGCTCACCATCCCATGGGTCCCCTGGAATTGGCGGACTTCATTGGGCTGGACACCTGTCTGTCTATTATGCAGGTTCTGCATGATGGTCTGGCGGACACCAAATACCGGCCCTGCCCACTGTTGGTGAAATATGTGGAAGCCGGTTGGCTCGGCCGCAAATCAGGCCGCGGTTTTTACGACTATTCCGGCGAGAAACCCGAACCGACCCGGTAAAAAATAAGTTCTTTGGAATTGTATTGAGACTGGTCCATTAATCGGACCAGTCTTTTACATTATGGAACGATAGCTCAACATCTTTATCGTTGATTTCCTTCAGATATAGATCCTGCAACGGTGTGTTGGCGCGGGCGTCGTAGTGGGCGAGAGCGCGGGCCGACAAATCGACTGAGCCGTAAAGCTCATGGGTCAGCGCCGCCATTTTGAGATGCTGCTCGGGCGCCAAATCGCCAAAGTCTGTAAAACGCCGGATAAACACGGCGTCCGCCCACAACAGCTGACTGACCGGCTTGGAGATATTGCCGCTGGCAAGGAACGGCCGGTAGGCTCGGCCCGAAACATCCATAAGACGGTGCAAGTAAAATCCCGCCTGCCGCAGAAATAGATCGATTTCGGCAAATAGTGGCTGATTTTTGTAGATGGGAACGAATTCGACTTCCAGTTCCACCACAAGGCACTCTTTCAGTCTTTCCTTTGCACCTTTAAGAACATCCAGTTCAGCACCCTGCACGTCTATTTTCAAATAGTCGCAGCCGCTGATTTCCGTAATGTCATCCAATCGTTTCGTTGCAACCTTTACCGTCTCGACAACCTCAAAATTTGACCCTTGGCTGGTGGATATGCCAGTAAAATTATCGATGATTTCCGGGTCCGGCTCATAAAGTGACGAACAGCCACCATAATGGCAGATATAGAAATCCCGCTCGCCGCCATCGGCTACGAAATATGGCAAGAAGATCTGATCGGGATATTTTTCTTTCAAAATTTCCAGCTGCTCGTCATCCGGTTCAAAGCCGACAATCCGCGCTGCGCCGTGGTCGCGGATCGGCGCGTACCTCTCATCGCCGATAAAGCGCGCACCGATATCAACGATATCGATGGTCGTCGCGGGCAAGGGCAACGCTTCAAAAATGGAGAATATACTCAAACGATTTCCTCACACTAACCCGGCTCAGCGCCGGTTATTTATTGTGCTGGATAATTAATTCAGTTCCGACCGTAACTTCTGGCGCAGTAAATCGATGGGCGCTAGTTTTTTGCCTTCAACTGGAAAGTGCCAGAACTGCCAGCCGTTGCATGCAGCAGCATCCTGGACCAGCGCGCCTACCTTGTGGATAGACCCGCGATGCTCAGCACTGATGATCGAGCCGTCAGCCCGAACCTTCGCCGAATGACGTTTCCGGTAATCATAAAGTTTGGTTCCCGGTTCCAGCAGACCCCGCTCCACCAGCCAGCCGAAGGGTATGCGCGGCTCACTTTTCTTGGAGGGCGTGGTCAGAAGGCTTTTATCCATGGGTTCGACGACTTTGGAAATCCGCTCCTTGGCAATGGTGATATAGTCCTTGTCCTGTTCAATACCAATGTAGTTCCGTCCCAGCTTGCGGGCCACAGCGCCGGTGGTACCGGAACCGAAGAAGGGGTCGAGGATAACGTCCCCGGGTTCCGTCGAAGCCAAAATTACCCGATGCAGCAGGGATTCCGGCTTTTGTGTCGGATGGGCTTTTTTGCCGTTTTTCTTAATCCGCTCACCGCCGTTGCAGATGGGCAGCAACCAGTCTGAGCGCATCTGCAGATCCTCATTGAGCGCTTTCATTGCGTCATAGTTAAATCGGTATTTGGAATTCTTGTCTTTGGAACACCAGATCAGGGTTTCATGGGCATTGGTAAACCTCATGCCGCGGAAGTTGGGCATGGGATTGCTCTTGCGCCAGATGATATCGTTGAGAATCCAAAACCCCAGGTCCTGCAAAGCCGTACCGATGCGGAAAATATTGTGGTAACTACCGATTACCCACAAGGCTCCGTCCTTTTTTAGTACGCGTTGCGCCTCGGTCAGCCAGGACCGGGAAAACTTGTCATAGGTCGCGAAACTTTCGAATTGGTCCCAGTCGTCATCGACGGCATCTACTTTGGAGTTATTGGGCCTGAGGAGTTCGCCTTCAAGTTGAAGATTGTAAGGCGGGTCGGCAAAAATCGCATCGACCGAGCCCGACGGGAGTTTTTTCATCATCTCGATGCTATCGCCTTCGAGAATCCGATTTAATAATAATTTAGTTTTGGTTCTGCCAGCCATAGGCGGCATCCTGATTCGTGCAAGACTCAACGTCAAGAACTATTTGGAATCAATGACTTAGGTTGATTTCCTAAGCTCAATATATAGCTATAGGAAATCTTAACGACTCAATATATTGATTATGGGCTTGTAACTTTTTCGATGATGATCCGTGACCCCAAGCTTCTCCAACCCTGATTTATGCTCTGCCGTGCCATATCCCATATTCCGTTCCCAGCCGTATCCGGGGTGATTTTCGCCCAATATTTTCATTTCCCGGTCCCGCGTCACCTTGGCGACGATGGAAGCAGCGGCAATGGATAACGACTTGCTGTCACCTTTGACGATGGCTTCCGCCGGACAGTTTAAGGGAGGAATTTTATTACCGTCGATTATGGCAAAATCAGTCGCCTTCGAAAGGCTTTCAACAGCCCGTTTCATCGCCAGAAACGTTGCCTGGAGAATATTGATTTGGTCAATTTCACCAACTTCCGCCCGCCCGACGCCGACATCGGCACTAAGGTATATGGCGTCAAACAAAGCATCCCGCCGGGCGGCGCTGAGCTTTTTCGAATCATCCAGCCCGGTCCGCAGTTCTTCAGACCATGCCGGCAAATCAAATATCACCGCCGCCGCGACTACGGGCCCGGCCCAAGGCCCTCGCCCGGCTTCATCGACACCCGCGATCACCCGGCATCCTCGGGTTCTCGCTTGTTCCTCAAAGGAAAAATCTGGCATGAGGCTTTATATGCCAAAAGCTGAAAAAGTAAAAGAGGTTGGCGGATAAACTGGCCGGTGAAATTCACCAGCAACACATGGTGTCCGTCTTATTTCATCGTCAATCTAAGTGTTATATCCAAATAGCTCCATCGCGGCTTTGGCCTCCCGAATCACCACAGGTATCAATATTTTCGGTGCCCGCGTCGGCACCAATGTAATCTAGAACCTTGGCGAATGCAGAGGCTTTATCATTGACCAATTTCTCATATCGGACAAACTCGATATCCACCTCTAGTTCCCCGGCAAATTGGTGTATGTCCGACATTCGCTGCTTCCATATTTTTCCAATTGTGGCCGACTAGGTATTGATGTCCTTCGCCCTGGAAACGAAATCCTCTTCCACGCAAAGATTATGTTTCCAGCCGGAAACGACAACATCGCGCGGGTCGCGGACGATGCAAAGGAATTTGGCTTCAGGAAATAATTCACTGTACATCTGAAATCGCGAAATGACCGTATTGTCATTGATGGCAAAATAACTTGCCGGTTTATCCCGGGCAGACGCCGTTACCTCTGTGATAATGGCAGAGCGGAGGATTGTCCGCGCGTCTTCACCATTAAACAATGAGGGGCCCTGACGCGCCGTTATTTGATCGAGCTGTACCATTTGGGAATTGTACTCGGTGAGCAATTGCGGAACGCGTTTTATAAAATAATACAACTGATGCACGCTCGGACAGACTATATCCGGATGGGCGTTAAGGAGCATTTGCAGAAACGTGGTCCCCAATTTCGGCAACCAAAGATAAAATTCAACTTACTTCCATCAATCTGCATAGTTGTCCTAGCATAAACATGAGAAATGGCACCGGTATATGAAAAATCGATCACTGTTTGACTGGAGTTCAGATCCGATGATTTTCAAAGAAATCGAAACTGTTCTTCTTTGGGCATTTGGCTGATAGTTTCGTGAAGTTGTTTTCTTTCTTCAGGCTATCTGACTAGATTTCCTACCTGAAATAAGTCCAAAAGCACGTCTCATTGCACCCGGCGATCATCCCCTAACCTTGACCTCAACGGCGCGCTTCAATAGTAATATCCGGCATAATATTTTATGGCGTAGTCCGCGATAAAGCAGAAGAGGCCTGTTCGCGGACAGTGACAATGATTCGATCAGTCAGTCGGATATTGCCCAAATTTTTCCAGCCGTTGCACTATGCAGGAGGACATAAATGCTGAATTCTAATGCCTGGTCCGTTTGTCCCCATGATTGCGCGAGCGCTTGTACGCTCGACATCGAACTTGAATCTCCCAACAGGATTGGCCGTGTTCATGGATCGACGGACAATCCCTATACAGCCGGCGTCGTCTGCGCCAAGGTCGCGCGCTATGCTGAGCGGATTCATCATCCAGGGCGCCTGACCCGCCCCTTGCGCCGCAAAAGCGCCAAATCACCGACGGCTACATTAGCCGATTTTGAAGAAATATCCTGGGACGATGCGCTCGATATTGTCGCTGAAGAATTGATAAAGGCGGCTGACAAACTTGGTCCCGAAACCGTCTGGTTATATAACTATGCCGGCACCATGGGTCAGGTGCAGCGGGGCGGGATACGGCGGATGCGCAACGTCATGGGTTATTCGCGCCAGAAAGACACCATCTGTTCCTGGATCATGCAGATCGGCAACCGGGCCGGGCTCGGCGACAACCTCTCCGTCAATCCCCTGGAATTCGCCGACAGCGATCTGATTATCGTCTGGGGAACCAATCCGGCCACCACCCAGGTTAATCTCATGACCCATATCAGCCGGGCGCGAAAAGAGCGAGGCGCCCAGCTAGTGGTGATCGACCCTTACCGTACTCCAACGGCGGATACAGCCGATATCCACCTGATGCCCCGACCGGGCACCGATGGGGCCTTGGCTTGTGCCGTGATGCACATCCTGTTCCGCGACGGCTATGCTGACCGTGATTACATGGCGGAGCACACCGACGATCCAGTAGCCTTGGAAGCACACCTGCAATCACGCACGCCTGATTGGGCGGCGTCGATCACCGGTATTGACGCCGCCGATATCGAAACTTTCGCTCAGGCCTATGGCACTACAGAGCGGGCGCTGATTCGCGCCGGCATGGGCTTTTCCCGGTCACGCAACGGCGCCGCCAGTATGCATGCTGTGAATTGCCTGCCGGCCGTGCGGGGTGCCTGGAAACACCGGGGCGGTGGTCTGTACACAGCTACGGGCGGACTGTTTGGCCTCGACACTTCGTCGATTATCGGCCCCGAGACCGATAGCCGCTGGCTCGATATGTCGCAGTTGGGACCGATCCTTGATGGTGATACCGAACCACTCAACGGCGGTCCGCCAGTGACTGCCATGCTGGTGCAGAGTTCCAATCCAGCCGCCATAGCGCCAGAATCGGGCCGGGTCCGCCAAGGCCTGCTGCGGGACGATTTGTTCCTTGCGGTTCACGAGCAATTCCTTACCGACACGGCCATGCTGGCCGACATTGTCCTGCCGGCAACAGCTTTTCTGGAGCATGACGATATTTATACATCTTATGGCCACACCTATCTGCAGATCGGACCTAAAGTCATTGATCCGCCAGGTGTAGCGCGCAGCAATCATGTTATGCTGGGGGCGCTGGCGCAACGGCTTGGCGCCGACCATCCGGCATTCAAAATGACCGAATGGGAGTTGATCGACCGGACTCTTACGGATTCTGGTTATCCGGGGGCCGACGAAGTGAAGGGTCGGCGGCTAATTGATGTCAGCACCGATTTCGAGACCGCCCATTGCTTCAACGGGTTTGCGCATGCCGACGGCAAGTTCCATTTCCGCGCCGACTGGAAGGCCCTGGGGGACAAGCAGGGCTTACTGCCAGAGATGCCCGATTTTGCCGACGTCATCGAAAGCTGTGACGATGAACGGCCCTTCCGCATGGTCACCGCACCGGCGCGCAACTACCTGAACTCGACTTTCACTGAGACCCCCACGTCTATCTCGCGGGAGGAGCACCCCACGGTAAAAATAAACCCCAGCGACTGCTCTGATCTCGGCGTTGAAGACGGCGATTTGGTCAGGCTCGGCAATGCCCGGGGCGATCTTGCCATTCATGCGGAAGTCTTCGACGGCGTTCAGCCCGGTGTGGTTATTGTCGAAAGCGTCTGGCCCAACGGTGCCTTCATGGAAGGTATCGGCATTAACTTGCTGACCGGAGCCGATGCGCCCTTGCCGGCCGGCGGCGCGGCTTTTCACGACACGGCCGTGTGGATACGTAATTCGGTAAATTCATGAACCGGGACCAATGGTATTTTCTGTTGCTGAACGTAGGCCACTTTCTGGATCACATGTTCACACTTATCTTCGCGACGGTCGCGGCGTTAGTGTTGTATCGGGAATGGGGGATCGGCTACGCCGAATTGCTCGCCTATGCAACGCCCGGCTTTTTTGCCTTTGGCGTATTTGCCCTGCCGGCCGGTTGGATCGCCGATAAATGGAGCCGCGACGGCATGATGTGTGTGTTTTTTATCGGTATTGGTGTGACGTCCATAATGACCGGCTTTGCCCAAACGCCTCTGCATATCGGATTGGGGTTGTTCGTGATCGGGATGTTTGCGGCCATTTACCACCCGGTCGGTTTAGCAATCGTCACCATGAAGTGGAAAAACACCGGTATGCGCATCGCAGCTAACGGGGTCTGGGGAAATCTCGGTGTGGCCTGCGCCGCACTAATCACCGGTTATCTCATCGATAACGGCGGCTGGCGTATGGCGTTTATCCTGCCCGGCATCTTTTCCATTGCCACCGGATTCGCCTATATGAGCCTGCGCTGGTCGAGCATCCATGCCGACCGGAAGGAAACGAAGGTCCCTGCCGATGAACCACGAGCAAAGCCGTCACCATCATATCGAGCCCTTTTGATCCGTGTTTCAGCGATAGTTTTTTTAACCACCGCCGTTTCTTCGATTATTTTTCAGGCAACCACGTTTGCGCTGCCCAAAATATTCGATGAGCGATTACAAAATCTTGCCTCTGACCTGTCGGTCTGGACCAATCGCATAGCCGGTTCCGGCCAAGGAGATATCGCAACCGTAATCGGATCTCTGGCTTTCATCGTTTTCGCCGTAGCTTCCATGGCGCAACTCATCGTCGGCAGCATGCTTGACCGCATCGGTCCGCGCCTTGTGTTCATGGTCGTTGCCACCATCCAAATCGTCTTTTTTTCGATCATGCCGGGTTTGACGGACGGTGTGGCGTTGGCCGTGGCGTTGGGATTTATGCTCGGCGCCTTCGGCCAAATTCCCATCAACGACTATATGATCGGTAAGACAGCCAGCGGCGCCTACCGCGCCCGCATTTACGGCATCCGCTATGTGGTGAGTTTTACCGTGCTGGCCTTGGCCTTGCCGATGATCGCCTTTGTCCATCAGAACTGGGGCTTCGACACGCTGTTTCGCATTCTTGCCAGTGCGGCGGTGGTCATCTTGCTCGCGGTCGCCATCCTGCCCAGAAAACTGCCGACCCCCGAAGTGGAACCGACGGTTGCCGAATAGGCTTCCCTGGTTGCGCACCCAAAGAAAAAGAGGCTGCCGATAATGGCAACCTCCCTAGGTTCCTCAAAAATATTTTGTTTTCTTATTTTGTTATTCCGCCGCCGGCAAAGCCTTTTGGCCGCCGTCGCGGTTTTCTTTTATGGCCTTAAGCACTTTCTCAGCCGTCGCCGGCAGCGAAGTAATTCGCACACCGACTGCATCATGGACGGCATTAAGAATAGCCGCCGCCGTAGGCACAGCAGTCGGCTCACCCACACCCTTGGCACCGAACGGTCCCGTAGGGTCAAAGTTTTCGACAATGTCAACATCGATATCTGGCATGTCCAGGCTGGTGGGTATAATATAGTTGGTTAGGTTGGGATTGAGTTGAACGCCTTCATCGTTGAACAACATTTCTTCCTGCATGGCAAAACCGATACCCATGGAAATACCTCCCTGGATCTGACCTTCCACCAGCATGGGATTAATGGCCGTGCCGCAATCGTGGGCCGCTGACATATATACCACATCAATCTCACCGGTTTCGTCATCCACTTCCACCTCCGCAACCTGGGTGGCATAGACGTAAGTGGAGAAAGGTTTACCCTGGCCGGTCTCCGGATCCATGCCTACCGTTGGCGGATTATAGGACGCACTGCCGATGGGCGGGCGGCCCTGAACAAATTGAGCTTGCAGCGCCACGTCAGCGATGGACAAGCTCCTTTGCGGGTAATATTTGACCCGAATTTTACGGTCGGCGGCCTCCAACTGATTAGGGATAACGTCCAGCATAGGCGCCGCAATCTCAAACAGAATTTCCTTGGCTTTCTCCGCTGCCAATTGAATGGCGTTTCCGGTGACATAGGTGGTTCGACTGGCTATAGCGCCGGTGTCCATTGGGGTGGTATCCGTATCGGCGGACACCACATGCACATCATCTGTGGAAATGCCCAGTTCCTCGGCAGCTATTTGCGCCAAAACGGTCAGGGAACCCTGCCCCGTTTCCACCGTTCCAGTCAGCAGCGTAGCGGTGCCGTCCTCGTTGACCTTGACCGTGGCAGCAGAGGGGTTAGCCGCCACCGTAAAGCCGATGGGGTACCACATGCAGCCGATGCCTTTTCCGCGATGCTTCATTTTTTCCACTCCTTCCAGCCGAACCGTTCCGTCGCCATCAGGAGAGAGTCCTTGACCACGACGCTTTCCAGGACCTGGCCCGTCGGGCTCAATGATCCTTCGTGGAAGGCATTTATCAATCTGATTTCCAGGGGGTCGATCCTCAATTCCTTGGCTATGTCGTCCATGTGGGATTCATAAGCGAAGCAGACCTGCGGCGCGCCGAAGCCGCGCATAGCGCCGGTCATGGTCTTGTTGGTATAGACCGCGTAAGCGTCGACATGAAGATTTTCGATATTGTAGGGTCCTGCCGACAGGATGCAGGCTTTGCCCAGGGTGGTCTCTGACCAGGAACAATAGGCGCCGCCGTCACAAATCAGATGCACCCTACGGGCCATGATCTTGCCTTCCTTCGACATACCGGTTTTGTATTCCATAACAAAGGGGTGCCGGGTCGTGGAAGATATGAACTCGTCTTCGCGGGTATAAACGCCTTTGACGGGCCGACCTGTTTTCTTGGCCAGCAGTGCCAGGATCGGTTCCTGGGTAATTTCATTCTTACCGCCGAAATTACCCCCCACAATGGTCGCGATAATGCGGATGCGGTTGATGGGCATATCCAGGACCCGTGACATGTCGGACCGGCCCAGGGTAATGCGGCCCAAACTGGAATGAAGGGTAATCCGTTCGTTGGCATCCCACTCGGCAATAGAGGCGTGCGGCTCCATGGGAACGTGTTCCACCATCTGGGTCGAAAAGGTGCCTTCAAAAATATGATCTGACTCGGCGAACCCCTTTTCGACGTCGCCTTTTTTGATAGTTTTGGACGAATAAACATTGCTGTTTGGTTCGTGCACTCTGGGTGCATCGTCCTTCATGGCCTCAAGAGGATCGAAGATCGGCGTCACAGGCTCGTATTCAACTTTGATTTTTTCCAACGCATACAAGGCCTGCTGTTCGGTCACCGCCGCTACGGCCGCCACCCCGTCACCGGCATGGCGGACAATATCGTCGGCCAGCAGGGGCTGATCCTGATAAGACGGTCCGAAGCTGTTAACCGGGATTTCCTTGCCGATCAGTGTCGCCATGACACCTGGCATTTTTTCCGCTTCCGAGAGATCAATGCTCTTGATCCTGGCGGCGGCGATACCGGCGCGTTTGATCTTGGCATGGATCATTCCCGGGAAGGCCATGTCATCGATATATTTCGTCTGGCCCAACCCATGCAGACGGCCATCGGGACGGGTGGCCCGCTGGCCTACCGCCGGGGTCTGCTCGCGCGCTTCAGCGGTTTTGGTTTCCAGGGGAAACTGGATTTTTTCCGGAACTGCCGGCAGGCGTAAGGCCTCATCGGCTTCCCTGACAAATTCCAGGGTGGTTTCCCGTTCTGCGACTTTTACTTTTTCATCCACCTTCTTTCTCCTTGCCCCCTTAGGCTGCCTGTTCAGGCGCGCCGGAGATTTCCCCGGAGATTTCCTTGCAGGCATCGACCACGCCTTCGATTATCTTGGTATAGCCAGTGCACCGGCAGAGATTACCGGACAGGGCATCCTTGATATCGTCGACCGTGGGATCCCGGTTATTGTCAATCAAGTACTTAGCGGACAGAATCATGCCCGGTCCGCAGAAACCGCATTGCAGGGACCCCAAATCTTCGAAGGCTTTCTGCAAAGGGTGAAATTTCTGAGAATCCGCCAGCCCTTCGATGGTCAGCACGTTTCTGCCGTCGGCTTGTCCCGCCAACATCAGGCAGGCGTTCACCGCCATCCCGTCCACCAGCACCGTACAGGCGCCGCAATCGCCGACGTCACAACCCAGCTTGGCGCCGGTCAGGTTTAATTCCTCGCGCAGCATTTTAAGGAGCGTGGTTTCAGACGGCACCGAGGCGGTTTTTTCCTCGCCATTTACCGTAAGTGTAATATCAGCCACTGAAATTCTCCTTCAAATACTCGCGGCGTCAATGGCGCCCTTGAGGGTGCGCCGGACGCCGACTTCTATCAGGTCGTTGCGGTATTCCTTTGACGCCCTGAAATCATCAATGGGTTTGGCTTCGCTCACCGCCGTCTTAGCGGCTTCATCAACTAACAGTTCGGTTACCGACTGTCCTTCCAGGATCGCTTCGGCTTTGGGCGCCCGGATGACCACCGGTGCGACGGCACCAAGTGAAATCCTGACGTCTTTGAATTTACCGTCTTCGATCCAAAGAGCGGATGCAGCGTTGACCAGGGCCAGAGCCTGACCTTTGCGCAGGCCGAACTTTATAAAGCTCGCCGGTTTTCCCAGATTGGCTGCGGGCACGATGATTTCCAGCAATAGTGCATCCTTTTCCAGAATGGTCTTGCGGGGACCAACAAAAAAATCTCCCAAAGGAATAGTCCGTTTGCCGGTGGGTCCGGTAACGGTTACTTCCGCTTCCAACGCCATCAGGGTCGGGCCGCTGTCCATGGAGGGGACGCAGGTGACCAGATTGCCACCGAGGGTGCCAAGATTGCGTGTCTGAACAGCACCAATAGTATGAGCGGCATCAATCAATGCCGGCGCATGTTCCTCAATCAATGGATGTTTCATGATTTCGGTATGGGTAACGCCGGCGCCAATCCGCAATCCGGCATCAGTAACCTCAATGCCTTTAAGCTCCTTCAGCTGGGATACATCGACCACCAAGCCCGGCGAATCCGGCACATGTTTTAAATCGACGACGGCATCCGTTCCGCCGGCTAATATCCGAACGTTGGGGCTATGTGCCGCCAAAGCTTCGACCGCCGCATCGGCAGATTCCGGTTTAAAAAAATCGAAAGGTTTCAAAACGCACCTCTCCTTCTAAAAAATATAAAAATATTTTAATTTGGCTTGATTCATTTGTCCGGCCTATTTCGATTACCAACTGGCTGCTGCCGGAAAACCGTCGCCGTAGGCCACCGGGACACCTTCATTGGAGTCGGTTACACCGGGGCCTACGGCTTCGACCACTCCAGCGGCTTCCATACCTATCCCCGAAGGCAGCGGAATTTGGTAAGTGCTGGAGTAGCGATAAACACCAAGAAATTTCATGTCCGTAGCATTCTGCCTGATGACTACGTCGCCTTCACAGGGAGCCGAGGAGGCGAAATAATCGACCTGCATAACTTCGGGATCACCTTGTTTGGTGATTTTCTCGAAACGCTCTTGAACCATTTTTATTGTTTCTCCTGATGCTTATCTTTTTGTTCATTCGACAATCGGCGGGTTTTCCAGGACCGTAAAAAGCCGTTTTTGAGATTTCTTAATGTGCCGCGTGATCAAACCCGTTACCTTGGAACGGCCCCGGGCCTGCAGCGCGTCGATGATTTCGCAATGCTCCTCGACCAGCTTGTCAAAGACCATGTCGGCGCGCAGATTTGAAACACCCATGAAGGTCAGGCGATCGAATTGATCAATGACTTCTTCCGACATCTTGGCCATGCGCGCATTGCCGGAACAAACAGCAATGGCCCGATGAAAATTCCGGTTATAACTAACCCACTCCGCCAAACTGTCGTCGTGGTCAGCAGCACGGAAACGGTCTAGCGCGGCCAATTCGTCGTCGATAGCAAAATCACAGGCCCGGCGAATGCAGGATTTTTCCAACAGCAACCGCATTTCATAAAGGTCTTTAGCGTCGGCCAGGGAAATAGGCCGGATCAAATAACCCTTGCGCGGCAGAACCTCTACCAGCCCATGTTCCTGCAAACGCAACAAAGCGTCCCGCACCGGCGATTTGCTGACGCCGTACCGTTCCGCCAAATCGTTCTCGAAAACGCGCGATCCCGGCGCTAGGTCACAAGTCAGTATATCTGCCCTGATTCTGCTGTAAACACCATCCCGAATCAGCCCGGAACCGTTATTCATGTTGCTGCTATCTAGCATATAACTATATTCAGAAATATCAGTTGATGATTTTATCTAGCTTAATAAATAAAAATATTCAAGGTATTCTGCCATTTTATTAATTATAAAGAATATTTATTGATTTAGTTTTATAGTATCTGACATATCACTGTTGGGAGAAATTGACTGCCGAATATTGCCCAATTTTTTACAAGACACTAAATCTATTATGAAATATTACGGCCAGCATTGTATGCTGACGGCGATTGGTCAAAAAAAATTGAAAAAAATGGCGCCAAAACAGCTCGTAACCTGGGCAACTGGATTTATCCTGATCCTAACCGTAATCCTGTGGTCCCAGCCCGGCGAAACCGCCAGCGACAAACAGAAACATGTTCAGACCAAAGCGGAAATTTGGTTTCAATGTGAGTTTGCCCACAGCCGCATACCGCCGGAGGACAATTGCCACATGCTGGACGACGACGGTTTTCTGGTGGTCGATAACGTCATCTTCCACATCAAGGTTTCGGACAGCGATGAAGCCAGCTGCCGCGGCCAGCGGTTCGGACATTGTTTTCAGAGATCCCGCAAACAGATTACCGTCAGCAGCGATGAGATCTGGCCCATCATCCGGACCGAGAACGGTTTTGCCGTCGATTTTCTGGGATGCACTCAAAAATACCGGATGATATCGCTGGAGCACTATGTGAGAGTGACGCCCGACGACGAGCAGTGCTATTGGACGCCGGATAAACATTATTATGTCACTCAATATAAAGGCAGGCTTATATCGGCGGACGAATAAGACGTTATTTTGTCACTTTAATTTTTACAAACCGGTGACAATCTCTTCCAGAATTTGCCCCATGGAGTCATCGAGCACGTGCTTTTGCGGTGGGCCGTCAAAATAGAAGGTCGGTATATCAGCGAAACCAGCAAACGGATCACAGTGTTTCAAATCCGCTTGATTGAGCAACTTCAAGCCAGCTTTATATTTAGCTGCATGACTATAGCGGGCAATAAACAATTTTGCAGCCCCTGTTTCAACCGGACCATTGGCGGCAACTAAAGCAATCGGCTCCAGATCATCGGGACCATCTTTGCCTTCTGCTTTAAAAAAATCATAGACCGCTTCGGTCACCGTTGGATACCAGGGATTGAAAAGATCGTCGGCAATAATTATGCCTCCGGCGCAAATGGCTTGGCGGGCCAGATGAAGATCATGGGTAACAGCTTCCAAACCGTGATCTCCGTCGACGCTGAACAGCCGGATGACCTGGCCGCCGAACCGGCCTGTGAGATCGCCCCCGGTTAGGGAACTGCTATCGACCGTTTGGATATCGACGGTGCCGTCGTCCAAACCATACCGCGACAAATTCTTGCCGAAATCTGTCAACATGTCCTGATCCGAGCCCGGCGGCTGGCCAAAAATATCGATAGCGAACGCCCGCTCACCTTCGTTCAAACCCTGACAAAGTAACAGGAACAACCTGCCTTTGAATACGCCGATTTCAGCTATAGGGCCGGCAACACCGAAAACATCCTGCAGTTCGAGAATGGACCATATGACGGAGATCGAACCGCTTTGCAGTGCGCCCGGCACCGATTTTACCCCGGTGGCCGCATATTCTGCCAAGGATTGCGCCGAGAACTTTTTTGCAAGACGATTGTGAATTTCCATTTCGTACTAATTTCACTCTGAAAGCTGATCCGGGAATAATCTCTACGGATCGATACGAAATCAACCGTTTAATAAATCGAGAACTTTAATTCGCTCTTTCCTCTATCTCTTTCAACCGATAGTCTACCTCCAAAGGGAGCGCTCAAATAATAAAGAAAAAAACAATTCTTCGGACCAAATCCGGTTCCGGTTTTCAAAGTTCGTATAGATTAAGGTCTACCAATGGCTGTTGAAGTACGCAGAATTATCATGGGGCAATATGAGTTTCAGGCCGTTCTCAATATTCATTCCCAAAGCGGTGATAGTTCCCTTGCCAAGGGATTCGTCGCCAGCTTCAACATTACTGAAAACTCACCCCTGGAAATTGGCGTTAGCATTCGGAAAAAAGACGGTGTGCAGTCTTATGTATCAATGGGAGAAAATGATATATTGTCGGCGCTTATAAATTCCTGCATTAAAACCAAAATATCGGTTTCTCAAAAATATAATAAAACGGTGAAATTTTTGGATAGTAAAATCGCCTTCGATATGTCCCTGAACAATCCTTCATTTGTGGCAAACAACTAAATTAACCGCTCGTAAAGCGGGCCATAAACTCTTTCTTATCCGCTTCATCCTCGAACATGACTTTTAAGCGTTTTGACGCCAGCGCATCATCCATGTCTTCAGTACCCATACCCCATTTGCCCTGGCAATTGTCCTCCAGCCAATCTCTATTGACTAGTAGGATTCGGATGTTCTTAGGATGAGCCCAAAGGGCCTGCCACGCCGATCAGTGAAACGCCGCACAGTTTTTTTTGCGGCACCGCGTCTTCTGGTTCCTCTAGGTTTCAGCATGGCGACGACCTTCACCACCCCGCCTATCATCATATATCGATCCGGAAGTCATTTTTCTCTTTTCGCTATTTGCTGCTCCAAACTTAACCTGGGTGTCAATATGTTCTTGATGGTCATAATATTCAAGAATTTCAGGCATCACATTGTCGGGCTCAACCAATTGATATTTCTTCTGAATTCTGATAAAACTTAACAGATAGTTAACAAAGCTGGGCCAATTCCCAAATGAGATAGAAGGTCTCAGCGAGGTGCGTGTGATGCCATCATTGAGGACCGACAGGAGGTCGGCAACTAATGGCAATCGAAGCCTTTAGTCCCTCCGCCAGCGTCGTCGGCACCATTACCGGCGGCAATACTGAGCTTGCGCGCGTATTGATTCAAAGCGGCGGCAATGCTCAGGCGGCGGCGGCCAAAAGCATTGAGAGCATCTTCTCGTCGCGCATCGACAGGGCTTTAGCCAATCTGGGTTCCTCTAACACTTCCGCCATAACCGATAAGCTACTGCGCGAACAGTCCCAGTTAATTGACCGCAAGGCGCGGGTAAACGAAGCGATTGGTGTCATTTCCAAGGCACTGGACCAATTCCAGTATCTGAAAAACCATGTTGACTATCTGCAAACACAACTTTTAGACCTAGAAGGCGGCAATCTTACGGCGTCCGAGGTCTCAGTCGAATGGGACAACAAACTGCGCAAGATCAACCAGCTGGCCAATGCTGCTTCCGATTCTATCGAAGACAATGGCTTATATTTTCAAAAAAACCTGATCGAGTCATTCTCCCGCACTTCGCATGCGACCCAAACCCTGTTCGCTCCCTACAACTCTACCGGCGATACACTGCAGGTGGATGGTGTCTATCTCGGCACCGACTACTACATTATCGACGGCGGCGGCGAGTATTGGCTGTCAGATACCGGTTTCGCCAATTCCGAAGCCGCAGTGGGTACGCTGACAGAGTATACCGCCTACCCGGGAAGCCCCACCGGCGTATCCGATTCGGTCACAGACCTCACCCTAAACAGCTATAACGCATCGACGGGCGCCATTGATTTCACCACATCGGGATCCACCAATGTTACGGGTACGTTAACCTCGGGTGGGCAGGGTCTGCTCGACGCCTGGATATATTCCGACTTCGATAACCAGGCGTCGATCGATCAGGCCAAGGATGATTTGGACGAGGCCGAATCCCTCATCCTGCTGACCCAGGCGGATTTTCTTAACGCGCGGGCAACATTAGAATCGCGGACCTCGGTATTTTCCAGCCAAATCGCCGGACTGGACAAACAAATCGCCGATGAATTGGAAGACCTACAAACCGGTGCCCAAGCTGAATTGCTGGCGACTCAGTTGGAGTTCAAAATCGCTGCGTTTGATTTCGCCCTTTTGGCCAGCCGCGGCAATACCTTAATCATGAGCATCATGCTGTCGCAGGACAGTGAGGATTTTGGCGCCACCAATGCCTCCGCCAGAGCAGTCTCAGGTGCCACTATCAGCGTTACCGCCTGATTATCTGTCTTCACATTCCGCTACATGCGCCATCACCTTTTTCATTACGCTGGGCAAGGCTTGCGCCCCGAATTCTTCCGGCAGGCACCAAAAACCGGTTGTTGCAGCGGTTCTTGAAACCGATCCGGTTAAGATTTTCAGCTCCAAGTGGAAGTGGGTAAAAGTATGATGCACGATGCCTGGCAGTTTCTGCCATTGGCTCGCGGCCGGTGCGTCCTTAACCGCCTCCTTCAGCGGCCAGACTTTCTGCCGCCACTCGGTCGACGGCACCTCGATCATTCCACCCAGCAGGCCCTTTTCTTCGCGGCGCCTCAAAAGTACCCTGCCCCTGGGATCACAGACCCAGAACACAACACCGCGTCTCACCGGTTTGGTTTTAGACTGGCTGCGCCGGGGATAAGTTTCCGCTTTATCCGTGCCGCCAACCCGGCAATCAGGTAGCCAGGGGCAAATCGTGCATTTCGGATTGCGGGGTGTGCACACCGTGGCGCCTAAATCCATGACGGCTTGAACATAGTTGCTGACCCGCCTTTCAGGTGTCAGAGCTTCGGCAAGGCCATACAGTTCCAGCTTAGCCTCGGGTAAAGCGGTTTCAACTTGGTGTAGGCGCGCCATGACCCGCTCGAAGTTACCATCCACGGGGGTCGCCTTCAGATCGAAGGCGATGGCGGCGATGGCGGCAGCGGTATAGGGCCCGATACCGGGTAACTTGCGCAGTTCATTTTCTTTTGCCGGAAAGACACCGTCAAATTCCCTGCTAATAACCTGGGCGCATTTATGAAGGTTGCGGGCGCGGGCGTAATAACCAAGACCCTGCCAGGCATGCAAGACCTGATCGAGATTTGCCACTGCCAGATTTTCAATCGTTGGCCAACGGGCGAGAAAGGATCCAAAATAAGGTTTGACCGTGGCCACCGTCGTCTGCTGTAGCATGATTTCACTTAACCAGACACGGTAGGGATCAGCCTTTTCTCCCGGTAACGCCCGCCAGGGAAGCCGCCGGCGGTGGCGGGCGTACCATTTTAAAAGACGGTCGCTCAACGGACCGGAAGACGATTTCAAGATATCAGGGTTCATGGAAGAGTTCTTATTGTCCGCCTACTGAATGATCATTATCATAGACCCTTACATCAGCCTAGTGACGAATTCCGGCGCTGGGCGCAACATCAACCAAATATTGCCCTGATTCGATGACGATAAAACGATTTGAAATACGAACCATCGGTGCATCCGTCGCCAAACTGACCAAACCGATTTTCGGCAAAAGAGGTTTTGGGCAGGGCGAGATCGTCACCGAGTGGCCGAACATTGCCGGTAAAACTTTGGCCAGTCACACCCTACCGGAAAAGATCGCCTATCAAAAAAACCAGCGCCATGAGGGAACGCTCCATCTGAGAATCGACAGCGCCGGCCTGGCTTTGGAATTACAACATCTGGAACCACAATTGATTGAGCGCATCAATACCCATTTCGGGTATCGCGCCGTGGCATCGATTAAGATTATACAAGGCCCAATTCAGCGAAAGGAAAAGCCGGAATTTAGGGTAAAAAAAGAACTGAGCACCACCCAATCCGATCAATTGAACAATCGACTAGAAGTGGTATCCGATCCGGACGTCAAAGCTGCTTTGGCGGCTTTAGGCGCTGAAATAGTCAAAGAAAACAGCGATAAAGTCTGACCGCGGTGGTTAATCCAACGCGAGTTCTCCCTTAGATTAGGGACTTAAAACTTTGAATAATTTCAATTTATTTT
>PVBE011413115.1_pt1 | contig 22330 bp, 19 predicted proteins | sample 1631181 | NCBI WGS metagenome assembly PVBE01 (sample SAMN08397723, study PRJNA350692) | Marine metagenome, whole genome shotgun sequencing project. | isolation source: water | place: Pacific Ocean | collected 2012-04 | reverse complement strand
GTGTAATCGTCTCTAAGCGAAATGCAATGTGCCATGGAAAACTCCTCTGTTTTCCATGTTGAATCACAACCAAGCTAACAGACCCTTAATAAGTCAAACTTTTTGCAGGTTGGTATTAATGGGGGCAGGCCATTATCTTTTCAATATTATAGGGCTGTGTCCAAGACATAACGATTCCCGATAAAGGCTTGTCCCCGAGCGTCCGGGAGCCCGGTATCTTGATGAACTGGTGCGTGGGCAGACGGTGCGCTTCCCATCCTCGGCGAACCTCGGCGGCTTTTGCGGTGAAGGCAAACCGCCGAGGACGCGTAGCGGCGCCGAGGAAACCGACGCCGATGGCGAAAAGCCTCGACCAAAAGATGTTGATCCGACCGGAAGCACCGGGATAAGCCCTCCCCAGATAAAAATCCCGATAAAAAAAACTCAGCTTCGGCGGGCGAACAGAGCGCCAGCAGAAGTACCCTTATAATTTAGTAATAGAGCCACTTGCAAAACTGCGGAATCGTGCTGATTTTTCTGCTTTTGCGGCCTATTTCCGAGGCAGCCGCAGTCACTTTCCGGTATGATTTGTTTGCACACCAACAACTAGATAAAGACTGCGAAGATGCCTCTTGACGAGACGTTATCAGGTTCCTGGCGGATTATTCAAGTCCAACTTTTCCCGTGGCTCGAAGAAGACCTCGGGCCACTGGGCAAAAGGCACAAACATCTTGTCGCCGTTCTGGAGTTGGTGCGAGTCGAGACGTTCGCGCGTCATTTTGGCCCATGCCAAATGGTTGGCAATGGCATGGCGTCGCCGGCCGGCCGCTCAAGGATCGCGCCGCGCTGGCCCGCGCCTTCATGGCCAAAGCGGTGTTCAACATCCCCCTGACCGACATGCTGATCGAGCGCCTTGGCGTGGACAGGCCCCTGCGCCGTCTGTGCGGCTGGGAGTGGCTGGGGGCGGTTCCGAACGAGGCGACGTTTTCGCGGGCTTTCGCTGAGTTCGCTGGGAGCGCCAGCCGGCCATGAGCTTGCCCGAGATGCTGGCCGACCTGCCCCGGCATTGCGCCGTCGACACGAAGCGCAACGCCAAGGGCCATAAGACGAGTTAGACCGGCTACAAGCCGCGCCTGGATGTTGCCGACGGCGGCATCCCGGTCAGCTGCCTGCCCGCCTCGGCCTCCCTGCGCGACAGCCAGGCGGCGATCCCGCTGGCCACCATGACGGCGGCGCGGCTGACCAACCTGTACGACCTGATGGACAGCGCTTACGACGTCCCGGAGATCAAAGATCACAGCCGTGCGCTGGGCCACGTCCCGATCATCGACGTCAATCCGCGCAGGTCCGAACGCAAGCGGCAGCTGGCCGACGAGGCGCGGCGGCGAAAGCGCGCCGGTTACAGGCTGGCCGAGGATGTCCGCCACAACGAACGGAGCACCGTCGAGCGGGTCGGTTGCCAACCATTTAGGTTCCTCGACGCTGCCAGTGGAATTGCGACGGTTATCTCCCTCCAGCAAGAAATGAATGGCCGATCATAACGCCGTCCGCGGAGAACAAACCGGCGGAATTCCACTTACAACGTCGAGGAACCAATTAATTTATCCGACATTTCCTAGATAACGTTCAAACCGGCCCCGATTATTGCCGAAAGTGCTGGATCAGAGAACAGTAGGCCGGGCCACTGGCTGTATGGCAAAGAATTAGGCGGTCCGGCGGCCGCCGATGGCCCGATTTTGGCTGATTTTTTCTCGTCTGGACACACCTCTCTTTCTGTCATCTCCGTTACCGCTCTCCCGTTCAGGCTGGTACCGGGGGTGATCGACGCAATCCATCGATCAGCCGCGGGATTTCCTGAAACAGACCGCGGGGCACGGCGATCTCCGCCATCTGGAACGTGACGTATCAACCGTGCGGTAGACAGATTCCTCCGCCAGCATCACGAATTTCCGGTTATGGCCGAGGCCGCCGGGCGGGCGTTCCCGGCGGGCCGGGCATTCATGCCGGACGGCTTTTTGGGTTGGCCCGGCCACCTTTCCTTGACCAATTTCGGATGAACTCAACGAATGATTTTATCGCTACCGGCTTGCTGAAATAGTAGCCTTGCGCGAAGTCACAACCTTGAGAGCGCAAAAATTCGAGCTGCTCTTTTTTCTCCACACCTTCCGCCACAACTCTCAAGTGTAGCCTATGCGCCATGGTGATGATCGCCTCGATCAACACGGCATCATCCTTGTCGACCGTGATGTCACGCACAAACGAGCGATCTATCTTAACGTAATCGACCGGAAATTTGTTTAGATAGCTCAGGGACGAATAGCCTGTTCCAAAGTCGTCCAACGACAGGATAACACCAATATCCTTCAATGATTTCATCAAATCAATGCTACTTCCGGTGTCTTCCATGACCAGGCTTTCGGTGATCTCGATGGTCAACATATCCGGCGAAAGGCCTGCCTCGCCAAGTGCCTTCGTGACCAATTCTTTTGAGAATCCATGCCTGATTTGGCGGCTGGAAAGATTGATCGAAACGCCGGGAGGCCGCGCCGCCGCCTCTTGCCAATCCTTTGCCTGCTTGAGCGCCGTCCGTAATACCCACTCACCAATAGGACCGATCAATCCTGAATCCTCGGCGACTGGCATGAACTCATCCGGAGGCATGATGCCTTTTTTCGGATGATGCCAGCGCAGCAAAGCCTCGGCGCTAATTACGTGCCGCGTTCGCAGGTCGATGATGGGTTGGTAGAGGAGGGCGAATTCCTCGCCTTCGATGGCCTGGCGCAAGTCCTTCTCAATGGCGACACGGCTTACCGCCTTGGCATTCATCTCCGGAGTAAAAAACTTGAACAACCCGCGCCCGGATTCCTTCGCCGCGTAGAGGGCCAGGTCGGCGTTCTTGATAAGAGTATCCAGCTCTGTATCGTCGGTGGGATATGCCGTGATCCCAATACTGGTCGCCGTGTATACTTTCTGGCCTTGCAGAATAAAGGCTTCGCCCAAGGATTTAATGATCCTTTCGGCGAGCGCCACGACATAGTCGCCGCTCTTGAGATCCGGAGCGATGATGGCAAATTCGTCCCCCCCCAACCTTGCCACGGTATCCGTTTCTCTTACGCATCGGAGAAGCCTTTTGGCGACGCCTTTCAGCAGCAGATCGCCGGTCGGATGGCCGAGCGTGTCATTGACGATCTTGAAATGATCCAGGTCGAGATACAAAACCGCGAATTGGCTGCCGTTGCGGTGTGCTTGAGCCAACGCATGGCTCAATCGATCCTGAAACATGACGCGATTGGGCAGGTCGGTAAGAGGATCATGCATCGCCAAACGCCGCATCGACTCCTCGGCCTTCTTTCGGTCCGTGATGTCGATGACCGTTGTCAACGCACTTTTGGCGACACCGTCGCTGGCCAGCAGGGGGGCTCCGGAAACCACCACGTAGCGGCTGTCACCGTCACCCTTGGGGGTGATTTCAAGCTCCCACTCGGCCGTTTCGCCGCCAGACAAGATCGCCAGGTGCTCCTCCATGATCTTGCGGCCGTCCCCGCCCACGTATGCTTCATAATGATCGCCGCTCAAATCATCGTCCCGGTTCATGTTAAAAATGCGGTTCATCGCGGCGTTCGCGTAAAGCGTTTTACCGTCGAAGGAGATATGCCAAATGCCGACCGGACTGCTTTCCGATAGAGTCCGATACCGCCTCTCGCTTTCTTCCGCTTTGTCGAGGGCCCCCTTGATATCCTCGCGGGCTGAATACAGTTCCTCGGCGACCCGGGCATGTTGAGCGCTTAATTCCTCGAAGTCTTCCTTTGCGGCCTGGAGATCCAGCAGTTGCTGTTGCAACTCCGCCTTCGCCTGGCGCTCGTCGCGAAGCTGCAACGAGGTTCGTTTCCTATCGAGCCCATGGCGAATTGCGCGGGCAAGACTCTCCGGTTCGAGTTGTTCCGCCAACAGGTAGTCCATTGCGCCGGCCGCAATGGCTTCGAGCCCGGCTTCATTGCCGCCAGGATTGGTGAGCAGGATGACGGGGACGCACCAACCGGAGGCCACGGTTTCGCGGATAAATTCTATTCCGGAGCGGCCGGACAGCGTCTCGCCCACGAAGCAGATGTCGTGAGTCTCCTCCGCGATGGCCTTGATCGCGGCGTCATAAGACGTCGCCCGCTGGACGCCAAACTTTTTCGGATCGCCGCGAAGGAGCAGCGACTCGATCGTCTCGGCGGGACCGCGGCCATTGCCGGCGATTAAGACGGCGGTAGTGCCGTTTTGAGTTTCGGAGATACGTGGCAATGGACTGAGATTCCTTAATGCAATCTCGGTTTGGACTATCCTATCCCCAATTGTTCATGGCAGCCAAGAGGTATTGGACGAGGCAAGGGACGTGAAAGGAGGTCTGTTCCGGGCCGGCCGGACGAAGGGCAAAGTGGCACAACCAAAACCGGAAAACCGTTGATGACAAGCGGCTTGGTTGCTGCTAGTGTTTTCATTGAGTTCTTTATTTTTGCAACGGATCGGGTTTTGATTGGCGTGAGGGCCGTGCGTTGCGTGATTGGCGGTGGCGGGAGGTTTCCGCGGCCGTGTTACGCGCGGTCTCAAAAGCTTGGCGCCTCGCGGCGGATGAACGGGCGAAGCAGAGGACAGTTTTTTCCAACGACTTCCTTCATGTAAAGTCAGGGAGAGAAAATCATGGTGCCAGAGATCGTCATGGCGAAAATCGATGGAGGCGCGCAGGCCGTGCAATTGAAGGCGATGGCCGGGAAATCCTTCACGATCGGCAAAATAACGGCCGCCGGGAAGGGGCTGGGAAGCTGGCTGTTCATGGCCCCCGAGGGAAGCGCCGGGGCGCTCGGCAAGGGGACCATTGCCGTCAAGCTCGAGGGAACTCGACAGGCGGCCGAATTGACGTCGCTCGTCGGCAAGTCCGTGACGGTGGGCAAAGCCCCGGTAACCGCCGCCGGCGCCGGCCATTGGCTGGTCCTGCATCCGAACGCCGGTTTGGCGGCGAAAGGGATTGCCGGGGCGGCGGGCGGCGGCGCCGCCGGAAAAGGGCTGGCCGGTTCCGAGATGGTCATGATGAAGCTGGAAGGCGCCAAGCAGGCGGCGCAACTGCCCATGCTCGCCGGCAAGAGCTTCACGGTCGCCACTCCCCCGATGGCCGGCAAGGAGGCCATCAACTGGCTTTTTCTCAAACCCACCGGTGGCGCGGGGCTCGCCGGCAAGGATATGGTCGCGCTGAAGGTTCAGCATGGCGCCGCCCAGTTGCCGACCCTGGTCGGCAAGACGGTGACGGTGGGCAAGTCGCCCTTGGTCGCCGGCAATGCCGGGAAATGGCTGGTGCTGCAAACCGGCGCGGGAATGTCGACGAAAGCCGCGGCGGCGACCACCGTTGCCGCCAAAAGCGTCTATATGGCGAAGGACGTGACGGTCGCCGGCACCGTTTCCAAGGGGGCGGCGACGGCGAAAACGGCGGTCGCCGGGAAGACCCTGGCCACCGCCACCGCCACCGCCGCCAAGGCGGCGGCGGGCGGAACCATTTGGACGGGAACCGGGTTCAGCCTGGGGCTTGGCTTGGGCCTGGGCGCCTTTGGCCCGGTGCTCCTGGGGGCGGCGGCGGCGGCCGCCGGTTACGGTTTCCTATCGCCACCGCCAGGACCTGGAAATCACCGACACGGAACTCGAGGAGGCCGTTGCCGAGGCAACTTCCTAGAAAGCCGCGCCGGCGCCGGTGTTTGCCAAAACCACCCTCCTGGACATCAAGGGGGAGCGGGCCGTTACCTGAATCCCTCCAACCACGAAATGCTCCGGGGTGTGTACTCATGAACCGAGGGTCTGTTTACCGCCGCTAAACGGACCGTTGGAGGCTCCGCTTCGGAGGGCCGGTTGCGACCCTTAGTGACCGTAACAGAATAAATGAATCACCATCCTCCCTTCCGTCGTCATGGCCGGACTTGATCCGGCCATCCACGGGCCCCGCGCTCGGCATCAACCGCGTGGATACCCGGCTCAAGGCCGGGCATGAGAAGTAGAAGTGACGCGGTTATTTTGTGACGAGCCCTTAGGGGAAATTCTAGCCAACACACTCTTTGGGGGAAATCATGAAATACTCTGATTTCCCTTATGCAAGTCCGTGCTTGCAGCCTTTGAAAGTCCGGCCAAAATGCATTACATTTCGTCTTTCGCCTTATTCACTGAAGAATGGGGGACTTGGTCATGTTGGCGCGTTGTTTATTTATCGCCTTATTGGGATTGTTCCTAGGCCCGCAGTCCTTGTTTGCCGCTGATCAAAGCGCGCCTCGGACAATTCTGGTGCTGGACGCATCCGGAAGCATGTGGGGGCAGATTGACGGCAAGTCCAAGATCGAGATTGCCCGTAAGTCCTTGGGCTCCCTTGTTAGCGGGTGGAACCCTGATATTCACCTTGGTTTGATTGCCTATGGCCACCGTCGCAAGGGGGATTGTCAGGATATCGAGACGGTTCTTCCCGTCGGCCCGGTTAACGCCAAGACTTTCAGCGCCAAGGTCAATGGTCTTATGCCCAAGGGCAAGACGCCGCTCGGCGCCGCCGTGCGCATGGCCGCCGAACAACTCAAGTTCACCGAGGCTAAAGCGATGGTTATTCTTGTCAGTGATGGCCTGGAGACCTGCAACGTCGATCCTTGCAAGCTGTCGGGCGAGTTGGAAGCCAAGGGCATCGACTTTACGGTTCACGTGATCGGATTCGATATCAAGAAGGAAGAACAGGCTCAACTCCAGTGTATTGCCGACAATACCGGCGGTATGTTCATCCTGGCCGAGAACGCCTCCGGACTTCATGACGCTCTGGAAGCTGTTGAGAAAGTCGTCGAACGAAAGGCCGTTGTCGCCGAGCCCAAGCCCAAACCCCAACCCCAACCGGCGGTGGAGCCGGGGGTGAGGCTGGTGGCGGTGCTTTCCGACAAGGGACCAGAGGTTGAAAAGGGCCTGGGCTGGAGAATCACCGAGCCTAAGCCAAATCAGGACGGCTCCTACAAGAACATTACCTACACAAGCAACGCAAAGCCCGTACTCAAGCTGGCTTCGGGAACTTACCGGGTGCACGTCAAGACCGGTGACGCCAGCGCCGAAACCATCATCGAGGTTGACGCCTCAAAGGCCGTTGAACACCGCTTCAATCTCAACGCCGGTTACCTGAAACTGGCGGCTTTCCTTAAGGAAGGCGGATCTCGGGTCGATAAAGGCTTGGGTTGGAGGATCACCGAACCCAAGGCCAGTTTTGAGGGCGTTTACAAGAACGTCTCCTACCAGAGCAGTGCGGCTCCTCTGTTTATCCTGCCCCAGGGAACTTACCGGGTGCTCGTCAAGACCGGCGACGCCAGCGCTGTTACTCAAGTTGAGGTGAAGGCCGCCGAGGCCACCGAGCAAGCCGTGATCCTCAACGCCGGCTATCTCAAAATGGCGGCTTTCCTTAAGGAAGGCGGATCTCGGGTCGATAAAGGCTTGGGTTGGAGGATCACCGAACCCAAGGCCAATCTTGAGGGCGCTTACAAGAACGTCTCCTACCAGAGCAGTGCCGTCCCCCTGTTCATTCTGCCCCAGGGAACCTACCGGGTGCTCGTCAAGACCGGCGACGCCAGCGCCGTTATTCAAGTTGACGTCAAGGCCGATGAAATCACCGAGCAGGCGGTTCCTCTGAATGCCGGTTACTTGAAGTTGGCGGCCTTCAATAAAGAGGGCGGCAAGCGTTACGACAGCGGCCTTGGCTGGAGGATCACCGAACCCAAGCCCAATCTTGATGGCACTTACAAGAACGTCTCCTATCAGAGCAGCGCGGTTCCTCTATTTATCCTGCCAGAGGGATCCTATCGCGTCTACGTCAAGATCGGTAACGCCAGCACGGCCGTCCAGGTAGAGGTCAAGGCCGATGAGGCGACGGAACAGCCGGTGTTTCTCAATGCCGGTTCGGTTAAGCTGGTCGCCGAAGACGCCAAAAGCGGCCAGCAAATGACCAGCGGGCTCGGCTGGTGGGTCAAGGAACCCAAGGCCGATCTTGAGGGCAAACGTAAGGATGTGGCCTACAGCTCCTCGGCAACGCCCATCTTCACCCTGCCGGAGGGGACCTATTACCTCTTCATGAAAAGCGGAACCATTCAGGCCGAGACCGAGTTCCAAGTTCAGGCCGGAGATGAAAAGGAAATCAAAGTCCTGGTCGGCTCCAAATAAACACATACCAAGAGGCCGAAAGAGCTGCGTTTCACTGGAAGCAGCGAGGGTATGGATGAATTCGGAATTTTGAGCGTTCTAATTTATGGCTGGGGTTTTGGTCTCTTCGTGGCCGATACTGTTGATAAAGTCGTCAGGTCGGACGCATGGTGCAATGATCGAATCCAATTCTTTCAGGTTTTGAATCAATATTGCTCAATGCCTGGGCGCGCTGAATAATTCGGGCTAGGCCAGCCCCTTTTCCATCATCAGCGAAAGGCGGCGCGAAAAGTCGGCCGGATCGGCAAGCGGCTCGCCTTCGGCGATGCGCGCTTGATCGAGAAGCAGGTGGGCGGCGTCATCCAGGCCGTCGCCGCCGTCCTTGGCCAGCTCCGCCAGCCGCTTGATCAAAGGGTGCTTGGGGTTGAGCTCGAGGACGCGGGCGCTGGCCATCCGCGCTCCCAGTTGGTGGTGTTGCTTCAGCATCCTTTCCAAATGCATGTCCATGTCGCCCTCGCCGGCGACCAGGCAGACGGGGCTGTCGGTCAGCCGCTCCGAGGCGGTGACGTCCTTGACCGCCTCGCCCAAGGCGGTCTTGAAAGCGGCGATCAGCGAGGCAAGTTCGGGCGTTTCCTCTTTTTCCTTGTTTTCGTCTTTTTGTTTGCCGTCCTCGGCGGCGGCGATCTTATCCAAATCGGCGCCGCCGCGGGTCACCGATTTGAACGGCTTGTCCCTGTAATCGCCGAGAGTGGGAACCCAGAACTCGTCGATGGGGTCGGTGAGCAGGAGCACTTCCACCCGACGCGCCTTGAAGCCTTCCAGTTGCGGGCTCTTGGCGAGTAATTCCGAATCCCCGCCGCTGATCGTGAAGATGGCTTCCTGGCCGTCCTTCATCCGCTCGACGTAAGTATCCAGACTGATCAGTTCGTCGCCGGCGGTGGTTTTGAACCGGCAGAGGGGCAAAATCTTGTCGCGGTTTTCGAAGTTCTCGTAAAGGCCCTCCTTGAGGACGGCGCCGAAGTTGTCCCAGAATTCGGCGTATTCGTCGGCTTTCTTGTCGGCCTTTTTCTTCAACTCGGCCAATACCCTTTTACCCAGGCCGGAGCGGATCCGGGCCAGTTTGGGGTCCTTTTGCAGCATCTCGCGGCTGATGTTGAGCGACAGATCCTCGGAATCGACGATGCCGCGGAGAAAGCGCAAATATGGCGGCAACAAGCCCTCGCAGTCGTCGGTGATGAACACCCTCTTGACATAGAGCTTGACGTGACCCTTGCGGCTGGAATGGAAGAGATCGAAAGGCGGCAGCGATGGAATGAACAACAAGTTGGTGTAGGAAAGCACCCCCTCGACACTGTTATGCAGGATCATCCAGGGATCGTCGAAGGCATGTCCGGCGTGGTGGTAGAATTCCTTGTACTGGTCCTCGGAAATGTCCTTCTTCGGCCGGGTCCAAAGCGCCGAGGCCGTGTTCAGGGTCTTTTCCTCCTTGCCGTCGAGGAAGACGATCGGAATGCCGATGTGGTCCGAGTACGACTTGACGATGGTCTCGAGGCGCTCCTGTTCGAGGAATTCACCCTCGCCCTTGCTCAGAAAAAGGGTGACGGTGACGCCGCTGCCTTGGCGCTCGGCTTTGTCGATGGTGAATTCGCCCTTGCCGTCCGAGGTCCATAACCAGGCTTCCTGTTCGCCGGCTTTGCGGCTCAGCACTTCGACTTTCTTGGCGACCATGAAGGCTGAATAGAAACCGACCCCGAACTGGCCGACGAGGTCCATGTCCTTGGACTGGTCGCCTTTCAACCCGGCCAGGAACGCCTGGGTGCCGGAACGGGCGATGGTGCCCAGGGATTCGACCAAGTCGTCGCGACTCATGCCGATGCCGTTGTCGGAAACGGTGAGCACGCGCTTTTTGCCATCGGTGGAAATCTCGATCCTGAACTCGCCGTCGCCTTCGATCATCCCGGATTCGGTGAGCGCGGCGTAACGGAGCCGGTCGCAGGCGTCCGATGAGTTCGAGATCAGCTCGCGGAGGAAAATTTCCTTTTGGCTGTAAAGGGAATGGGCGACGATGTCGAGAAGCTTGCTGACTTCCGCCTGGAAGGTGAATTTTTCCTTGGCCATGGTATTCTTGGGAATCCTCATGATTAAGGTGAGCTTTCACGACGAAATATGTGCGGAAGCGGCGGCAATCGCAAGCCCCATTCGGCTGGCCCGAGAATATCGGTTCGGCGCGAGTAAGAGCCGGCGAGAAGGGTTTTGGCGAAGGCGGAGCTGGCGGGGGCGAGCGCCATGGCGGTCTCCCTTGCTCAATTTTTTCCCTTTACGAGCTTGACGCAAACCGCTCCTCTCCGCAAAGCTGGTTGGGAATTGGAGGTGGCACTCATGGTCGATAAGAAACTGGCGAATGCACACCAACGCCTGCTCGTGGAAATCGAGGACGAGGCCCGCGCCACCGATTCATGGACCGGGCGGCCGCGGTTCTCGGAACGGGTGATGGCGGCGATGGCCAAGGTGCGGCGGCATGAATTCCTGCCATCCGCCGACAGCCCTTGCGCCTACTTGAACCGGCCCCTTCCCATCGGCCACGGGCAAACCATCTCGCAGCCCTACATAGTGGCGGCGATGACCGACTTTCTCGACCTCGAGAAAAACCACCGGGTACTGGAGATCGGCACCGGCTGCGGCTATCAGGCGGCGGTTCTGGCGGAAGTGGCGGAACGGGTTTATACTATCGAGACCATCGAAAAGCTGGCGGCCAGCGCGCGCCGGCGTCTTCAGCGGCTGGGCTACGGGAATATCGAGGTAAAAACCGGCGACGGCCATGAAGGCTGGATCGAGGAAGCGCCTTTCAACGCCGTCATTGTCACCGCCGCGCCGGAACGTATTCCCCAAGCCCTGGTCGAACAGCTCAAACCCGGCGGCCGCATGGTCATTCCCATTGGCCGCGTTGACGAGCCGCAAACGCTCTATTGCGGGATCAAGGACGAAACCGGCAATCTTAAGACGACGAAGACCTTGCCCGTCGCCTTCGTGCCCATGGTCCGGCGGGCCAAAAAGAGAAAACTTTGGAACTAGTGGTCCAAATCCGACATATGGTACCCATACGATCACGTTATTCGTTTCCTCGGTAGGAAGGCGCCCGCCGGCGATGCCGGCAGCATCGTCAAGGGTGCCTGACGCCCCGAGGAAACGAATAACGCGACCAGAAGGGCGGCTTTCCGAGCCCCCCGGCGCCGTTGCGCAGCGCTTGTGATGCGTCGGCATCACGGCGCGCCGCGCGCCTGGCCGGATGAACTCGGAAAGCCGTCGTATGGGTACCATATGTCGGATTTGGACCACTAGAGCCCCGAACCTGCGATTCTTAAAAAACCATGCAAATCGATACCTCATCATCGCGGCTCCGCGTCACCGCCATTTTGGGACCCACCAACACCGGCAAGACCCACTTGGCCATGGAACGCCTGCTCGGACACCAAAGCGGCATGATCGGCTTCCCCTTGCGGTTGCTGGCCAGGGAGAATTACGAGCGGGCGGTGAAGGTCAAGGGCAACGGCCAGGTCGCCCTGATCACCGGCGAGGAAAAGATCGTCCCGGCGCGGGCGCGCTATTTCATCTGCACCGTCGAATCGATGCCGATCGGCCGGCGGACCGCCTTTTTGGGCATCGACGAGGTACAGATGTGCGCCGACGGCGACCGCGGCCACGTATTCACCGACCGCCTGCTTCACGCCCGCGGCGAGGAGGAAACCATGTTCATGGGCGCCGAGACGATCAGGCCCCTTCTCCGCCGCCTGGTGCCCGAGGTCGGGTTCCAATTCCGGCGGCGCTTTTCCACCTTGCGGTATTCGGGCCAGCGGCGGATCACCCGTCTGCCGCCAAGGAGCGCCGTGGTCGCCTTCTCGGCCGCCGACGTTTACGCGCTGGCCGAATTGATCCGCCGGCAACGCGGCGGCGCGGCGGTGGTTCTGGGGGCGCTGAGCCCGCGCACCCGCAACGCCCAGGTCGGCATGTATCAGGCCGGCGAGGTCGATTACCTGGTGGCCACCGACGCCATCGGCATGGGCCTCAACATGGACGTCGATCATGTCGCCTTCTCCAGCTGGCGCAAGTTCGACGGACGGATATTCAGGGAACTGTCGGCGGCGGAACTGGCGCAGACCGCCGGCCGCGCCGGCCGCCACATGAACGACGGCACCTTCGGCACCACCGCCGAGGCCGGGGTTTTTGACGCGCAAACGGTCGAGCGCATCGAGAACCACCGTTTCGAGGCGCTGAAAAGCCTTTTCTGGCGCAACCCGAACCTCTGCTTTTCATCGCTGGGGGCGTTGCAAAAAAGCCTTTCGCTGCCGCCGAGCGAGCCGGGCCTGTCGAAGGCCCGGGAGGCCGACGACGAAGCGGCCTTGACGGCGCTCGGCGGGGACGGGGAAATCGCCGGTCTGGCCGGCACCGAGGAAGCCGTCCGCCTGCTGTGGGAGGTCTGCCGGATTCCCGATTTCCGCAAAACCATGAGCGGCGCCCACGCCCGCCTCTTGGGCCGTATTTACCGCCACTTGATGGCCGTCGGGACAAGCGGCGCCGGTGGCCGGCTGCCGACCGATTGGTTTGCCGCCCAGGCCGCCCGCCTCGATCGCGCCGACGGCGATATCGAAACCTTGGTCGGCCGCATCGCCGGCATCCGCATTTGGACCTATGTTTCCTTCCGCGGCGGCTGGCTGGACGATGCCGGCCATTGGCAGGAGAGGACCCGCGCCATCGAGGACAAACTGTCGGATGCCTTGCACGACCGCCTGACTCAGCGGTTCGTCGATCGCCGCACCACCGTTCTGTTGAGCCGCATGAAGGACCGCGGTGTCCTGACGACGGCGGTCGAATCCGACGGCGGGGTGACAGTGGAAGGCCATTTCATCGGCCATTTGCAGGGCTTCCGTTTTCTCACCGACGGTGGCGGCGGCAATGCCGGCTCGAAAGTGCTCAGCAGCGCGGCGCGGCGGGGACTGGGGCGGGAAATCGCTGATCGGGTAAAGCGTCTCGCATCCGATGCCGACGGCGCCTTTCACCTGTCATCCCAGGGGCGCGTCTTTTGGCGCCATGAAGAGGTGGCGCGGCTGATGCCTGGTCCGGACTTGCTGAGGCCAAGCATCGAACCCCTGTCGAGCGAGCTTTTAGAGACGGATCAGCGCGAAAGGCTGCGCAACCGTTTGGCGGCATGGCTTCGGAGCACCGTTGCCGAGCGGCTGGCGCCGCTCGCCCGAGCGCTTGCGGCGCCGCTCGATGGGGCGGCGCGCGGCCTCGTCTTCCAGCTTTCCGAATCCCTGGGCTCGATGTCCCGGCGGGACGCCGAAAAGCAGCTGACGGCGCTCGATCGCGCCGGCCGCCGCGCCTTGCGGTTGCTGGGAATTCGCATCGGCCGCGAGAGCGTCTTTTTCCCCGCCCTCGTAAAGCCGGCGGCGGTGGAAATGCGGGCCACCCTGTGGGCGATTCATCAGCGGCTGAAGACGCCGCCGGTTCCCATCATGGCACGGGTTTCGCTGCCCATGGCAAACGGCGTGCCGAGGCGTTTCTACACCGCCATCGGCTATCGGCCGCTCAAGGAACTTGCCGTACGCGTCGACATGCTTGAGCGGCTGGCGGCGCGGGCCTGGGTCCTGTCCCGCTCCGGCCCCTTCGCCGCCGACCCGGAGTTGCTGTCTCTGGCCGGCCGCGGCGCCGACGGAATGGCGGAAATCCTGGCGGCGCTCGGCTATCGAGCCAACGGTTCGGGCGACGGGGTCACCTTCAGCTTGCGGCGGCGCCGCAAAAACACCGTCCGGCCGCCGCGCACCCCTCCCGCAAAGACCGATTCTCCCTTCGCCAAACTGCGTCGTCCGGCCCATCTTTCATGATCTCATGACCGTCCATTCACCGTCTCGAAAGCCGAGTGCCGGCACCATCCGTCTTGATAAATGGCTGTGGTACGCCAGGTTTTTCAAAAGCCGGTCGCTGGCCACCAAGCTCTCGGCCGAGGGCCGTATCCGGGTCAACGGAACCAGGGCGATCAAGGCCCACCACGCTTTGAAAGTCGGTGATGTCCTGACTTTTTCCAAAGGCCCCCACATCCGGGTGGTCGAAGTCCGCGCCCTTGGAGCCCGGCGCGGACCGGCGACGGAAGCCAGGATCCTTTATGCCGATCTCGAGCCGCCATGGCCGAGGAACCGTGACGAGGGGGCCGCCCGCGCCGCCGCCGCCATTCGCCCGCCCGGCGCCATTCGCCCGCCCGGCGCCGGCCGGCCGACCAAAGCCGACCGCCGGGCCACCGACCGGCTCAAGGGGAAGGCGTAACAAGGAACCCTGTTTCGGCCGCCGCGTGGTATTGCCGTCAGGCGCGGAGAATGCGGAGCGGTCCGCTGAAAAGGACCGACAGGTTGTTGCTGGGCATGTCGACGGTTTCGAGGAATCGCAGGCCGTTTTCGATGGCCGCTTCCTTGACTTCTTCCACCTCGCGAAGACCCCATTCCGGATTGCGCGTTTTCAGGGATCGGTCAAAGGCGGCGTTGCTGGCCGCCGTGTGAACTCCGCCGACCCGGTAGGGGCCATAGAGATAAAGCAGGCCGTCCGGTCCGAGCAGCCGTCCGGCCCCTTTCATCAGGCCGGCCGTGGCCGCCCAGGGGGAAACGTGAATCACGTTCACACAGACGATCGCCGCCGCTTCCCCGATCGGCCAGGTGGCGGCCCGCGCGTCGAGCTCGATCGGTGGTTTGAGATTGGAGGCCGCCGCTTCCTTGGCCCAGGCGGCGATGGACCGGCGCATCTCGGGGTTGGGATCGCTCGGCTGCCAGGTCAAGGCCGGAAAACGGGGCGCGAAATAAGCGGCGTGCTGGCCGGTTCCCGACCCCACCTCCAGCACCGTTCCCGAGGCCGGCAGATGCCGGCCGAGGACGGCGAGGATGGGGTCGCGGTTGTTAATCGCGGCATCGGCATGCAGCCGGCGGCCAGCTTCCGCGGCGAGCCTGTCGTGATGGAGGTCGGACGCCTTGGTCATGGTTGCCGGGTTAACTTGTCCCGATCGGCGAAACAAGGGACGGGCGTGTCGAAAACCCCTAATTTTCTCGGGGTTGCCCCATGCTCCGATGGTGTGGTAGGCAGAGCCATGCTCACCAGGATCAAGGCACTACTCCTTGCCGAACAACCTCCCGAGTCGGCGGCCAAGGGCGATCACGGCGCCGATGACTTGCAGCTTGCGGCGGCGGCTTTGCTGATCGAGGCGGCCTCGATGGACGACCGTGTCGACCACGAAGAGCTTAGCACCATCGCATCCCTGCTCGAAGCCAGTTTCGGCCTCGATGCCTCGGAGCTCGAGGATCTGCTCGAGGCTGGACGGAAGGCGGCGGCGGAATCAGCCCAGCTTTACGGCTTCACCCGGGTCATCAAGGACCGATATTCCAATGATGAAAGAATTCGCATGATCGAAATGCTGTGGGAAGTGGCCTATGCCGACGGCCATTTGCACCACTATGAATCCAATCTTGTCCGCCGCGTCGCCGGCCTGATATACGTCTCCGACCGCGACAGCGGCGAGGCTCGCAAACGGGTGCGGCAACGGCTTGACTTACCGCCAAGTTGATATATTTTCCGCGCGGCCAACAAAAATGCCCGCTACTGGCTTAACGAAGCTAACGGTTATGGATATTCAACGGAGACGCCGATGACCTACATCGTCATCGAAAACTGCATCAAATGTAAATTTATGGACTGCATCGAGGTCTGCCCGGTGGACTGTTTCTACGAGGGTGAGAATTTCCTGGTCATTCATCCCGACGAATGCATCGACTGTGGTGTCTGTGTACCCGAATGTCCCGCCGAGGCGATCGTGCCCGATACCGACCCGGGCCTCGAAAAGTGGCTTGAGATCAATACCGAGTACGCCGATATATGGCCCAACATCACCCGCAAGGGCATAGCGCCCGCCGACGGCGAGGAATGGGATGGCAAACCCGACAAGCTCAAGTATCTGAGCACCAAGCCTGGAAAAGGCCGCTAAAGGGCCGGCCGCCACATTGACAACCGCCAGCCGGCCACCGCCAAACACCTTTCGCCGGTGGCGCCGGGCCCGGCAAGCAAGTGTTTGTCGTGGCCCAATGGGTAGGCAGCGGGGGGACTTTTTTTCATTGTTTTAATATGTTATAGTTTTTTCTTGCCGGCCTGACGTAGCCGGCTTTGGTTGTGGGGTGGAACATTTTTCGATCCTCACCGGGCAATGGAGTGGGCACCGGCAATCCGCGATAGCTCGGTTTTTTTTGATACCCGTTGTAGGCGGTTCGGAGGCATTGGCCAAAGACGGCTGTTTCATGTCTCGGCGCCGGCAAAGGGCTGAAAGCGAAGCCGGCTTGGGCGTCGCCGGCGGACAAATTGTGATGGTGGGAAAGTGAAAAATTCCCTTCTTCCGGCCGTTTCGCGGCGCTGAAGGGCCGGCCTTTCGAGGGTGGAAAGTCGTTGATTGAAGAAGCCAATAATTGGCTGAGGGGAGAAATAAAAAATGGCTGAACAATTTTTGTTCAACCCTGGCGATTTCGTCGTCTATCCCACGCACGGTGTCGGCAAGGTCCTCAGCATCGAAACCCAAGAAATCGCCGGTCATGAACTGCAGCTTTTCGTCATCTCGTTCGTCCGCGAGCGAATGACCTTGCGTGTCCCGACCTCCAAGGTCGAGACGTCGGGCCTGCGCAAATTGAGCAGCCCCAAAATCATGGATTCGGCGCTGACCACGCTGCAAGGCCGAGCCCGGGTCAAGCGCACCATGTGGAGCCGCCGGGCCCAGGAATATGAAGCCAAGATCAACTCCGGCGATCCCATTTCAATCGCCGAGGTGGTTCGCGACTTGCACCGCGACACCAGCCAACCCGAACAATCCTTCAGTGAGCGCCAGATCTACGAATCGGCGATCGACCGTTTGTCTCGCGAGCTGGCGGCGGTCGAGAATATCGACAAGGACAAAGCCACCGAAAAACTGGAAGAACTGCTTACCGAGAAGGCGGCGGCCTGAACGCCCCACACTCCGCCGTCCCGGAGCCGGCGCGTTGCCGTTGCCGGCGGCCTCGTCTCCAGTGGTCCAAATCCGACATATGGTACCCATACGATGGCGTTATCCGCTTCCTCGGCGCGTCGAGGCGTGACGCGGTCAGGCGACATGCGCCGCGTGCTTGAGAAGATCGTTTCCGGCGGGCAGACGGGAGTCGACCGGGCCGCCCTGGATGTGGCGCTGGAACTGGGTATCGGCTGTGGCGGTTGGTGCCCGAGGGGGCGCCGGGCCGAGGATGGGCGGATTCCCCGGCGCTACCCCATGCGGGAAACACCAAGCCAAGCCTACGGAGCGCGCACCCGCCTCAACGTCGGCGATTCGGACGCGACGCTGATCTTGATCCACGGCCAACCGGCGGGCGGAACGGCTTTGACGATCGACATCGCCGGGGAACTGGGCCGGCCGCTGCTGGTGGCCGATCCCGACGATCCGGCGGCCAACGAAACCGTGATGCAATGGCTTGTCGCCAACCACGTCGTCTCGCTCAATGTCGCTGGTCCCCGCGAAAGCATCGAGCCCGGCATTTACGGGCAAGCGGCGGCTTTCCTCAAACGGTTGTTGTCCGCAAAGCGCTAAGAGCACTATCCGCATTGAAGAATTATGCGCGCTTAAAGCCGAGCAAGTGAAGGATGACCATTTCTCGGTCGGCGACGCCAAGACAAAAGCGGGCTGGGGCGACGTTCCGATACATCGGGAATTGGCGCAGGCAATGACACGGCTGATCAAGGGCAGCAAAGATAACCATGTGTTATCGGCGCTGACCGTCAACAAAAATGGCGGATAAATCTATCTGGACAAATCGGTGAAATCATCGGCATACGAGCGCAACGTGGCGGCGGTCCGCTTTCGTTGTTCCGCCGTCATGGACAGCACAATCTTGAACAACATCTCGCGAAAGCGGATGATGGCGCCGTCGGAGAAAGCCTTGTAGTCGGGCTGCTCGATCTCCCAGGGCCGTATCAACAGGGTGTCCAGATAAGTAGTCAGAGCTTTTTCCGAAGGTCCGGTGGCGAGAAATTCAATGAACGCCTTTTGCCTGAGCCGCTTGTTGGCGAGCCGGGTGGCCATGTCGTCGATGCTGCGATTGGCGTGCTTGCCGATAATGGCGATCTGCGCGTCGTTGAGATCGCCGGTGAAGCGCTCGAAATTGTCTACAATGCGCTCAATCCGTTTTTCCAGCCTCTCTTTCCTAGGTTGTTTTTCCTCCTCGAGCCGCTCGTTCAGGCGTTCCTTCATGCGGTCCCTGAAATAGGTTCTCTTTGCCGTTCCCCGATGCCGCACCAATATTGTCGCCACATAGGGCAGCGCGCCACGGACGGTGGCCTCGATCAGTCCCCGCCCCTCCTTGAACGCCGCCACCAGCCGGGCGCGGGTAACCTCGCCCTTTTCCAGGATGGTGGCTAGCTCCAGGAAATGGCGGGCATAGAAGGGCAGCATCGCGGTCCGGTGCCAGTCCACCAGTTCCCGCACCTTCCGCCGGGTGAAGGCCTTTTCCTCCTCGTCCTCAAGATTGAGATGAAATTCGACGGCCTCCCAGATGATATCGTCGATCAGGTTATAGAAAAGCTTGACACCGCTGCAGGCGGTCACCAACAGGGCCAGCACGGTAACGACGGCAATTTTGCGCATGATCTCCGGTTCCCGCGGTCCGTTCAGCATGTGTTGGGGCAATGGCGGAAGAAAGTGGGAGTCGAACCCACTAAGACTGTCTTACAGCCTTCACCGGCTTTGAAGACCGGCCGCATCACCGGACATGATTCCCTTACCCGCGCCGGTTTTACAAGGGTTTCGGGTTTTTGCAAGACAGAACAAGCCTGAGCGGAATCCTAATTTCCGCGAAGGCTTATCCCCTTGCGTCCGGTGCCACAATATCCCGAGGCTTGATGTTCTGGACAACAGGGGCGCACATTGGCGCTAGGCGTGGCCGATAAGATATGGGATATTGGTGAGTTGATCGAGGCAGCTACCGACCCAAGCCCAAGGGGGCGTCAGTAGGGTGGCTTTGGGTAATCGAAGTTGGAATCGGGAGGCAAGCATGGACCGGAAAAAAATGTTGTTGGTTTTTACGATAACGGTTCTTACTACGGTGATACTTCTGACGATTTTTCTAAACTACTTGGAGAAGCTGTGACCTTTCCATGGGTGCCGCGCCATGACCGCGCCGAAATGAAGCGCCTCGACATGTCAACGGCGGCGCTGGAAACGACACCCTCGCCGGTGGCGGTGGCAACGACGCGCTGATCGGCGGCGACACCGCGGTGTTCTCGGGTAACATGGCCTGCTACACCATCGGCCAATCCGGCACCGGCATTAAGGTGACAGATAATGTCGGCTGAAGTGGCCGGGGGTTTTCGGACCAGTTGATAAGGTGGAGATTTGTGTCCTTCAACAAAGAGAAGGAGGGGCAGATCATGGCCAAGATCAGGAAGCGGCATGGCTCCGAGTTCAAGGCGAAGGTTGCCCTGGCGGCGATCCGACAAGAAGCCGTAGACGAAGGCGGACCGTCTACCCTTGTGGCTACTTCATGTGGATTTGATGATTACCTGGGAAGTGGATACCCACTTTCTTCAAATCCATCGCCACCCGTAAAGTTCAATCGAACAATGACGGAGAGGTAAAGGCGCCATACTTCCTCGCTTTGGAAATGATGCCCAAGGGCGGTCAGTTGGATCTGTACTTCGTCCTGGTGAAGACCGGCACGTTTGAGGTTTTCTGCACCATCGCCGGTCACAAAGAGCGTGGCATGGCCGGAACTCTGACCATCCAATGAGGACGATACCATTCATGAGTCGTTTTGTTACCTTCTTGGCAGCCCGTTGACGAAGTCGCCCTCCAGTGATTCAATGGTGGGAATCTAGGGACAGTATATAATTTCTTATGCGGAAAACTATATACTGTCCCTAGAATTCCTATTTTTCTAAACACGGGATGACCCATTTTCCAAATACTTGAATTCATAATTCAAGTCCTGACCCCGCAGACCTGTCAATTGAAGGGTTTGCCCTGCCGGTTTCCGAAGCCAAGGTCCGGTTGACGTCGATCATCCCCTGAAGGATTTTATCGTCGAACTCCCGGAGCAGGCTCCGGATCGAGCGGTCCATGTACAGGCTGAGGCTCAGCAGCTCCTCCCTCAATTTCAGCGGCAAGGGGCTGGCGGGATCGGAAACGTCGGCCTGGAAGACAGTCCACAGCTTGAAATTGAAATCCAGCGCCTCGGCGAAAGCCTTGGTGTCGCCGGGCCGGGTGCGGGCTTGCTCCAGCATCCTGGCTGCCCGGATAAGCGCCTCGCTTTCGAGGGGATGTCCCTTCAGGGTGGCGGCATGAGCGCGGGCGTAGGCCGAGGTGTCCGGTTTCATGGTTGCCTAGCCGGTGGCGAGGAGGTCGACGATCAGCGACTGGGAGCGGGCGGCGATCTTCTGGCCCTGGACGGAGAGGTTGTCGCGGACCTCGGCCGACATCAGCTTGGCCCCCTCAGCGTTCAGGTCCGCCGTCAGCAGCTTCTCCCGGCCGGATTGCAGGACATCGGCCAGATCCTGGGTGAAGTCCTCGCGGACCTGGAGAATGGCGGCGTTGTTGACGATGCTGGCTTCGTTGGACTGGATGGTGCTGATGGCGTCGTCGAGGGCTGCGATGGCGCTCTCGATATTGGCTGTGGTGGAGAAGTTGTTGTAGTCGCTGGCGGCGGCGCCGATGGAGAGCGCCGTCACGTCCGAGGCTTGGCCGTTGACGGTAAAGGTCTCGCCGGCCTTGTCGCTGATGCCGATGCGTAGCGTGCCGGCCGGATTGGACAAGAGGTTGACCCCCTGGTAGGTGGCGTCGCCGGCCAGATTGTCCAACTGCTGGCGGACGGTGTCGAACTGGTCCACCAGGCCGCTCAACTGGGTGCCACTGGCGCTCTGGGCGGAAATGGCGATACCCTTCAACTGCTCACTCAGCTTCTGCAGGGCCTCCAGCCCGGTCTGGGCGGTGAGCAGGCTTTCGATGCCCTGGCCGATGCCCGACTTGGCGCCAAGAAGGCCGCTCACCCGGTTGGCCAGGGCTTGGGCGCGCAGGTAGTCCTGGGGATCGTCGGAAACGTCGTTGACACGGCGGCCGGTGGCCAGCTTCCTGGAAGCCTGGTCGCGAAGCTCGGCGATCCTGGTCCGCTCGAGGATGGACAGTTTCTGCGTTGAACTCAGGGCGACCGATTCGACCATTTGCAGACCGTATTTCCTTTAACGTGAAGACGTAATGTAGCAAAAGCCACGGATGTCGACAGTGACGGCCGTCACAAGGAACTTCACACATCCTCGGGATCACACACATCCTTGGGGTCAGGGCTTGAATTAGAATTTTATATTTTGTCAAATACGGGGTGACCCATTTTCCAAACACTTGAATTCACAATTCAAGTCCTGACCCCGTGCACTTGGATCATTGGCCACTAAGAATAAGCTCTTCTGGAACTTACGCCGGATCGAGACAAAGCTGGACATCTACGAAGATCCGGTCGCTCAATGACGACCAAATCCATGAGATGGCTAAAATGCAGTGGAATCTAGGGACAGGTAGAATCCAGGTGGATGGAATCGAATCTAGGGACAGGAACCGAATCCGAATCTAGCGAATCAGCGAATCTAGTGACAGTATATAATTTCTTATGTGAAAACTATATACTGTCACTAGAATTCTCGGTAAAAATTCAATATTCAAGACTTGACCCCCTTATTTGTTTTAAAACGTGTACCAGAAATCTAGATCTTAACGATCTACATGGCGCCTGTATTAGGAATATCCCAAATGCGTGACGGCTTTGAATGGGATGAAGCATTGTCCGAAAGCCTTACGGCTTGGCATTCTGGGCTTTTGACGCTACTGGCCTTTGAGCCCAACCGATCACCAAAGCTGATAGGGACGGCATTCATTGTTGGGGCACACGGCGACCATGCTGTCGTTGTATCAGCAGCACACAATTTTCACGAAGGAGTATTGAATGCCCAAAATCCAGGTCGTGTCCGATAGTTGGTGGAAATTTGTTTTCGGCGTAGCTCCCGATCCCGATAGTCACTCAATCATGCGGCGAGGTCAAGCGGCTGCTCGACAGGGGCTTGGTCCAGCGTTTGCCAGCCATCGACCCGCCGCATG
>PVBE012130015.1_pt1 | contig 22331 bp, 18 predicted proteins | sample 1631181 | NCBI WGS metagenome assembly PVBE01 (sample SAMN08397723, study PRJNA350692) | Marine metagenome, whole genome shotgun sequencing project. | isolation source: water | place: Pacific Ocean | collected 2012-04 | reverse complement strand
TGTCGGTGAGCGGTTGTGCGGAAGTCATGGCCTCCATCGAAGGTGCCGGATCCATCGGAGCATGCGACGCTTCGCGACTCTAATTGGTAGCAGACGCCATTTAGAGGGTTGTTCGCTTCAAAATCCTCGCCACTGGCGCGAGAGGCACGACCGCCCATCCGCTTCTCGCGACCCGGGCTCGAGTCCGGCTTCGAGGCGCTACTCGGATTCCGGCTCGAGATAGCCCAGTGCTTCGAGCTGTCGCCGTCTCTCGGAATCGATCTCGGACGTGGGTTCGATGCTCGGCGAAAGCCCCATCCATTCCGCGATCCCGGCCCGAAGGCCCGACCGCAGCGCCTCGCCCTCGGCGTCCAGCCGGATCGGATGCTTCTCGTCGGGGTCCGCGACGAGATCGTGATAGGCCTCGACCCGCCGGGTTATCGCCTCGATGATGATCTTTCGACGTGGGGTTCGCGCGGCCGCGAGATGGGCCTTGGCGTTCGTCCAGGAATAGAGCGGCTGGCGATCGCTGCGATCGCGTCCGAGTCGCGTGAGACCCGCAACGGCGTTGGGCTCGTCGAGAAATACGGCGCGCAGGCCGCGACCGAGATCGGCGAGCTGGACGGGTTGCCGCTCGACGCCCGCGCGCGCGCCGGGGACGCGAATCACGAGCGGCACCCGCAACATCGGATCGTAGACCTGCGTGCCGTGAAGCAACCGGCCGTGCTCGCCGAAGGCCTCACCGTGGTCGGAAGTGACGATGACGATCGTACGGTTGCTCAATCCGCGCACCTCGAGATCGGCGAGCACGCCACCGAAGAGCGCGTCGGCGTAGGCGAGGTTCTCGTCGTAGAGGGCGATGATCCTTTCGATCCGCAGGGGATCGAAGGGTCCGCCGCGCTCATCCATCTCGACCAGCGAGCGGGTCGCGCCCTCGCTGCGACGCGCTGGATCGCTGTTGAAGCGACCCGCAAATGAAGGCGGGGGCGCGTAGGGGTTGTGGGGTCGCAGCAGATGGGCGTAGAGAAAGAAGGGCCGATGCGGTTGCCGACTGGCGCGGTCGAGGATCGAAGCCAGACGGGCGGCGCTGTCGAAAGCCTCTCCGAGCTCCCTGCCCTGTTCGTAGGCGCTGACGGGAAAGGCCTCTTCGAAGACATCGAAGCCCTGATCCAGACCAAAATAGTGCGTGACGTACGGATTTTCCGAGTACGCGAGCGTCGCGACGCCCTGCTCCCGGGCCGTCTCCGCGATGAGATGCATGGCCGGGGGGACGATGCCGCCTGCGCGGCTACCGAGACCCGTGACCACTGGCGACGCGGCCAACAGCAGGGAGCTCATGGAAAGTAAAGGTATAAGACGCCTCGCTGACGACCGTCTCGTAACGGGTCGACTCGGCCGCGAAGGCGTCGATCACCGGAGTGGTGTCCCGGTCGTAGCCATAGATCCCGAAATAATCGCTGCGCGCCGCATCGAGGACGATCAGGACTACGTTCAGGGGGCCGGCGTCCACGGCGGGATCTGGACAGCCCGACGACAAGAGCCACACCAACGCGCATAGCAGCACGCGACTTCGCATGGACTGCACTCGCGTCCGATGATCGGGGCTGGTCTTCTTCATCTTCGCCGCCCGCCCGTCGACCTCGAAGTCTGTGACGAATGTGCCCTCCGGAGGCACGCGGACTTCGAGCTCCGCCTCGTCCAGTCTCCCAGGCCAACGCCCTCGACGATCATGGTGGAACGTTCGATCGACTTTGTCGAGTAGCCGACTGTGCGAAAGACGCCCTCGTCGAGAGGCTCCTTCGGGCGGCTAGGCAGGCGGGCGGCCGGGTGGATGGCGCACGAGCCCCTCTACGACCACTTCGACGTCCACTACCCCCAACTGCTAGCCTGCCTGGATGTCAGAACCTCGTTCGGCTTCCCGACCCGCCACGGTCGTCCCCCGGCCAGCCGACCCGATGCTCTGGAAGACGGGCTGCAACCGGTTCGGCGAGATTGCGGCGTCGTTCCGCATCCTTCTCGTCGTCCTGATGGTGAGCCTGCACGGCTGCGGAGACGGGCCCTCGATCCCCACCGCCAGTGGCGAGCTTCCCTATCCCCGGCCCGCTATTTCAGACGTGCTCCTGATCACCGTCGACACCCTGCGAGCCGACCACCTGGGCCTGTACGGGTACTTCCGCAACACCTCGCCCAACATCGATCGCTGGTTCACGGACTCGAGGGTCTATCAGCGCGCCTATGCGACGGAGGCCGCGACGGCTCCCAGCGTGGCGACCATCCTGACCGGTCGATTTCCCCAGCGGCACCGCGTGCGTCTCTTCTATCAATTGCTGGGCAGCGAGATTCCCGCACTGCCGGATGTACTGGCGGCAGCGGGCTTTCAGACGGCCGGGGTGGTGTCCAATACGGTGCTGACCGACGAGGCGATGGGGCTGGCGAGTCGCTTCGAGAGCTATGACGACTTCGTGGACGAGAAGGAGCCAGCGCGCAAGATCTGGGAGCGCAACGCGAAGCGCACGAGTGATGCGGCCATCGCCTGGTTGGATCGCCAGCGGGATCCGGATCGTTCGAGCTTCCTGTGGGTGCACTACATCGACCCGCACGGGCAGTACCAGGCTCCGGACGATCGCACCACGGACTTCGAGCACGACACCCCCATCCCCTTCCATCCGAGGCGAACTCTGCGCCAGCAGTTGATTCCCGGGGTCGACGACGCCGGCGAGTACATCGATCGCTACGACGAGGAGATCGCATACTGCGACCGGGAAATCGGAAGACTCCTCGATTACTACGACTCGTCGGGATTGGCCGAGAATGCGCTGATCATCTTCACCGCGGATCACGGCGAGACGATGAATGAACACGAGGTCTGGTTCACGCATCAGTATCACGTGTACGATGCGATCACGCGTGTGCCTCTGGCAATTCGCTTTCCGGCCGGGCAGAAGGAGCGCGTCTCGCATCCCGTTTCGCTGGTCGACCTGGCGCCGACCATGCTCGACGCGCTCGGTTTGACGATGCCCGAAGCACCCGACGGGGAGTCGCTGTTCAGCTCGCAGAGCCCACGCGATGTATTCGTCGAAGCGTCGGACTTCCGGGGCGTCATTCAGCGTCGTGCCCTGATCCGAGATGATTCGAAGTTCATCATCAACGTCGCCACGAAGAACGGAAGCATGGGCAAACGCTATCGCTATGACCTGGCCCGCGACCCCGGCGAATCGAAGCGGCTCGTCTGGGAGCCGAAACGACACGACGCCGAGGCGGCTGCGCTCATCGAACTCATCGCTGCGGACCCCGATCCCGGTGGCGTGCCGCGGAAGTATGCCGCGGGCAGGCAGCTGGAACATCCCAAGGTGCGCCCGGACATCGACCCCAGGCTGTTGGAGAAGCTTCGCGGACTTGGCTACGTCGAGTAGGCGCCGAATTGGCTCGGACTCGTTCACCGCCCTGTGCGACAGCGAGAGTGGCGCCGGAGTCACGAGGCCCTGAGCGCCCCAGACGATTGGCGGAGCGGAGCGCTTCATCCAGGCGCTGGAGCGACGTCGGGCCAATCGGACCGTGTTCCGCAACCAGCGATGCGCGGCCGCCTCGCGCCCCTGGGTGAGCGAGACCCGTCACCCGCGACCCCAGCGCTCACACGGGAAAAAGACGCTGATGCAGCGACTCGAAGAAGGCACGTCGACGAGCGGCGTAGCGCCCACTGCGGGGATACCATCTCGAACGTGTCTGTCGACCCCATCCACGAAGCGCCACACGAGTCCGATGATCCGTCTTATTGCGAGACCTGGGCCTACGCGCTGACCGACCTCGAACGGCGCTCGACCCTGCTCGTCCACGCGTCCTGGCTGCCGGCCCGCGGCCTGGGCAACCATCTGGTCACCCTTCAGCGGCCCGGTCACGCAGCGCGTTCCCTGCGCGTCGAATCGCGAGAGCCGCTGCACTCGGATCTGCTGCAGATCGATGTCGACCCCTGGAAGCGCGCGATCGTCCGCTGCCCCGAGCTCTCACTCGAGCTCGACTTCCAGGCCTTCACGGCCCCGATCGACTTCGGCGAGCTCTTCGACCTCGGAGACGGCATGCGCCAGCGCCACGTCCAGGCCGGCGTCCGCGCCTCGGGTCGGATCGGATCCGACCCGCTTCAGGCCGTTGCTGGCTTTCGGGATCGCTCCTGGGGTCCGCGCGACATGCGCCAGATGGGACGACTCGTGGCGCTCCTGATGACGGGTGTCGATCGCGATCTCTTCATCACCGTAAACAGCATGACGCACTGCGATCGGGCCTTCTCCGCTGGACCGGACACGGCGCTGGGCTGCTGCGCGATCGACGGCGAGGTCGAGGTCTTCTCCGAGCCGCCCGTGGTGCTGAGAAACCAGGACGGGACACCGGCATGCTTCGAGCTCGCCAATGGAGTGTGCGTCGATCTCGATCTCGACGAGGCCTTCCAGCAGGGTCGTTTTCTCGCGGACCGAACGTCGACCCCAGCCGACTTTCCCACGGCCGATCCGGTGCTGATGATTCGACTCTGGGCACTGGCCGCACAGGCCCGGGGCCTCGGACGTCTGGCCGGCTCTTATCAGGAGGGCCTGCTCTTCACGAACTGAGCAGCCGCCGCAGACCCGAGCACGATGGATCCCGAAGCCCCCAATATCCTTCATACGCACAGTCAACGGGCGGACTGGTCCCGGACGAACGAGAAAGGCGTGTTTCCGGGCGTCGCGACGCCTCTGAACTGGTCGATCTGGGGTGAGATCGGAGAGCGCAGTGTGCGGCGCGCCGCTTGCGACCTGGGACTGCTCGCCGAACACGAGATCGAGCTGCCGGACTCGGTCGACGATTGGATGTGGTCGATCTTCTACGGGCGTCCCGCCGCCAACGTCGGCTCGTGGCGGGCCCTCTACGAACGGGGCCTCACGAAGGCTGGAGCGGGCGAGGCAGCCCAACATCAGGTCTTCGGCGCCGCTGCGGGCGGCACGCCGGCCAGAGCCGCCATCGACCGTCGCGCCGAAGTCGCCTCGAGACGCCCCGAAGTCGTGGCAGCCGCACCCGAACGCCTGAGCAGCCTGCGGAGCGAAGCCGAAGTCTGGTGGCGAGCCGCAACCCGCGCCCCCGCACTCGCCGATCCGGGGCGCTGCCGAACGCATTTCGCCGAAGCGCTCGACTGGTTCGAACGAGCCGATCGGGAACACATCGTCGTGTCGCTGCTGGCGACGCAAGCCGTCACCGAGATCTCGACGGCGGCCGAGCGCGCAGGCCTGCCCGAGGCCGCCAACGCGTTGATGGTCGGCTATCCCGGGATGGAGGAGTTTCAGACAGTGGTCGCGCTCTGGGACCTGTCGCGTGGACGCCTCGGCCTCGACGAGTTCCTCGGCGGCCATGGCTTCCACGGCTCCCAGGAGGGTGAGATCGCCAGCCACTCCTGGCGCGAGGTCCCGGATCCCGTTCTTCGCCTGGCGCAACGCTACGAATCGCTCCACGAGGACGACGATCCCCGGCAACGCGAAGAGCGCTCGGTCCAGACGAGAGCCACACTCGAGGCCGAGCTGCGAGCGGCCGTCGCGGCCGCCGAGCGCGCGGCCCTCGACGATGCCCTGGCCCGAGCCGCCGTCTTCCTGCCACTTCGCGAAGCGGGACGCGCGACACTCACGATCGCCCTGGACGCGATGCGCGCCACATCGCGAGTGCTCGGAAACGAATTTGCGCTGGCCGGCCTACTCGCCTCGCCCGACGACGTCTTCCTTCTGACCCGGCACGAGCTGCTCGAGCCGCCCGCGAACCTCGAGCGGCGGGTGAACGAGCGCCGAGGGCTGCGAGACATCTACCAGGGATTCGAGCTTCCCGAGACCTGGCGGGGAATGCCCGAGAAGCAGCCCATCCGCGATGGCGACCGGGAGCCGGCCGACCGTCAGCAGCGGATCCTCGGGCGAGGCGCTCGGCTGGAGGGGCTCGGCGCGAGTGCGGGCATCCACGAGGGCATCGCACGGGTCGTGCTCGATTCGAGTCAGCTCGCGCAGGACTTCGATCCCGGAGACGTACTCGTGGCCCCCGCCACGGACCCGAGCTGGGCGCCCCTGTTTCTGGTGGCCGGTGCCGTCGTGATCGACACCGGCTCCAACATCAGCCACGCAGCGGTCGTCGCTCGCGAGATGGGAATTCCCGCCGTCGTGAGCGCCCGGGATGCCAGTCGTCGGCTCCGCAGCGGGCAGCGGCTACGTGTGGACGGCAGCGCCGGAACCGTCGAGGTGATCGCCTGAGCGCCTTCGCCCCGGATGGGCGCTGTCGCGGATCGGGCCCGATGGGGATCGTCACGATCGACCCGAACCGACTTCAGCCCGCTCGCCCCGCCGCGACCTCTGCCGTGCGAGTCCGCCCGGCGAGTCGGATCAGGTCTTCGTGGAGCTCGAACCAGATGCCATGAACTGAATCGACCCTCGGTGACGCCACGAAGCGGCCGTCGCCGCCTCGCGCGGACTCGAGCGCCGCTGCGAGACGCTGCGAGTAGACCAGCAGGCGCGGCAGGTCGTCTGCGAGGGTCATCAGCCAGGGGCCGATGTCTTCCCGGATCTCTGCCAGACGTGCGAAGACGCCCGCATCCCAGGCGGCGTCGCCATGGTCGTTCAGAACGACCTCGCCCGCGACCGAACGCATCTGCCAATCGCTAACGGCCTGTTTCAAGCGCTGGTCGAGAGGCTGGAATGCGTCGAGGGCCTGGACCACTGCGGCGGCGCCGAGCGTTAGGCGATCCGCGGCCAAGAGCTGCGCCGCACGCTCCCTGCCCGCCTCCGTCAGCCCCACTCCCAGAGGACGGCCCGGACCGACCTGCCCCGCCGACTCGAGCACTTCGAGCGGCGCAGCGATGGCCTCGGGCGCGACGCACAGAGCCGAGCCGAGGGCCTCGGGTGTCGAAGCCCCCCGGATCGATAGACTCCGAAGGATCGCTTCGACATCCACGACTTCGCCTCGCGCAGGATCGGGCGACACGACATCGGCGTGGGCTTTGGCTTCGGCTTCAACTGTCGAGGGCCCCGCCGTCGACCCGACTCCACTCGCACGATTCGCCGGGATTTCGATCGCGAGCTCGCTTGCCCATTCGAGAAGCTCGGTGGCTTCGGGCGCCGGGCGTTCGCGCACGCCGATGATTCCTTCGTAGACCGCACCACTGGCTCCGTCGAGGGAAATCGTCTCCCCCACCGCGATGCGCCTTGCGCCGACATCGATGCCTCGAGCGTCGATGCGGAGGTCCTTCAGACCGACTACGGCTGGGATCCCCCAACCCCGGGCGATCACCGCGGCATGACTCGCGACGCCGCCCCGAGAAGTCAGCAGCCCTCGCGCCGCCGACATCCCCTCGACGTCCGCGGGCGAGGTCTCCGGACGAACCAGGATCACCGAACGACCTTCGGCGCCGCGCTGCAGGGCCGTCCCGCTGTCGACCACGACCTCGCCGGATGCCACGCCCGGCGAGGCGCCGAGCCCTCGCGCCAAGGGCTCAGACGTTTCAGGCTCGGTCGTCAAAACGATCGATGGCGGAGCGGCCAGCCAATGCATCACCCGCTCGACCGCCTCACGTCGATCCAGCGGAAAATCCGGATCGGCCGCAAGCTCCGCGGCGATTCGCAGTCTCGCACGCGGGCTCCGCTTGCCGACGCGCACCTGGAGCAGCCAGAGTCGAGCGCTCTCGATCGTGAACTCGATCTCGCAAAGATCGCGAAGCCGGTACTCGAGGCGCCCCACCACCTCACGCAGCTCCGCTGCCGCTTCGGGCAGGCGAGTCTCGAGGGATTCGATGGGCTCGGTTCCGCGACGTCCCGAGACGACGTCCTCACCCTGGGCGCGAAACAGCACGTCGCCGTAGAGACGAGCCTCGCCCGTCGCCGGATTGCGACTGAAGAGCACACCGGTCGCCGACGCTTCGTCTCGATTGCCGAATACCATGGCCTGAACATTGACCGCGGTGACCCGATCGTCGGGCAATCCCTGCATGCGGCGATAGCTTGCGGCCCGCGCTGCGGAGCCGGAGCGGAAGACCGCCTCGACTGCCGTCCGCAGCTGCAGCCAGAGATCCTCGGGCGGGTCCTCGCCCACGCTCGCGCCAAACGACGCCGCCAGGCGCTCGCGGCAATCTCTCGCAAAGGCCGCGTCTGGAATCGCCAGCCCAGCCTGCGTGACATCATTCAAGCCCACATTCAAGACGCTATCGAGCATGCCAGGCATGGACTCCGGCGCACCGGAGCGCACACTCAACAGCAGCGGTCGTCTGACGTCGCCGAATCCGCACCCCGCGGCCGCCTCGATCCCCAAGACGCCTCCACGCAGAGCATCCTCGTGCTCTGCCGTCCAACCCCGCTCCAGGTAGTGGCGGCAAGCCCGCGTCGTCAGCGTGAAGCCGGGCGGAACCGGCAGGGCCAGCTCGCCCGCCATCATCGCAAGCCCAGCTCCCTTGCCACCCAGCAGATCGGCTCGCTGCGACGACGCGGATTGATGGCGATGAGTGAAGGAATAATGAAGCACGAAGTCTCTCGGGTGCGGCTGGGGCTACGTTACAGTTTCGAACGCCTGCGTCGACCCCATCCACGCAGCATCACACGACTCCGAGGAGCCGTCCTGCCGTTCGGTCATCCTGCTGCCGGCCGTTCTTTCCTCCTCTGGTCCTCTCGTCCTTTCGTCACGCAAGATCCGCGCCCCGGCAAGTGGCGACTCTTCGTCGAGCGGTCCGCCAGACTCCTATGCAGGGATGAAACGCTGCTAGCGTTCGCGCCGTGCAGACTTCACGGAACCCGACAGCTGCCTTCAGCCCGACCCACCAGACGCCCTACTCGCGGCGATACGTGCTCTACGCGATTGGCCTGGTCTTCGCCGTCAGCGTCCTCAACGTCGTCGATCGGTACATCCTGTCGATCCTCGCCGACGACATCAAAACCGACATGGGTTTGAGCGATACGCAGATGGGACTGCTGCTGGGGCCTTCCTTCTCGGTGATTCATTTCCTGGCGGTGCTGCCGGCGGCCTGGCTTGCAGATCGCTATGCGCGGCGCACGGTCGTCGTCGTCGGACTCTTCCTCTGGAGCTTGATGACCGCGCTCGGAGCGGGTGCGCAGAGCTTTCTCCAGCTCTTGCTCACACGCATGGGCGTCGGCATCGGCGAGGCGGCGGGCTCGCCGCCCTCGATCGGCCTGCTGAGCGACACGGCGCCGCTGGAATGGCGAACCCGCGCACTGGCGGCGATCACGGTCGGCGGACTGGTCGGCATCGCGACCGGCATGCTGCTCGGCGGAACCCTCGGCGAGCACTACGGCTGGCGCGTCGCGCTGCTCTGCGTCGGACTGCCGGGTCTCGGCCTGGCGGTTCTGGTGCGACTCACACTCCGAGAACCGCCGCGCAGCGCAGGGCCCGGCTACTCGCCCTGGAAGGCCATGCGCCATCTCTTCGGCTTCCACTCGTTCAGCTGGGCGGTCGCCGGCGCGTGTGTCGCGAACGTCGCCATAGCCGGCCGCAGTCTGTGGGAGCCAACCTTCCTGCTGCGAACCTATGGGCTCAGCATGTCCCAGGTGGGCGCCATCTACGTCGTGATCGGTGCGATCCCGAGCATCGCGGGCGCCACCTTCGGAGCGACCCTCGCCGATCGACTCTCGGCGCGTGATCCGCGCTGGCTGGCACGAGTCTGTGTCGCGTCGAATGCCGCGGCCGCACCCTTCTTGATCGCCTTCCTGCTCTGGCCCGAATCCCACGTCCTCGCGATGGCTGGCTACCGGGTGCCGGTCTCGTTTGGCTTCTCGATGCTCGGGAACTTCTTTCTCGGGTTCTTCTCGCCACCGATGGCCAGCCTGGCCCAGTCCCTCGCGACACCGCAGATGCGCTCGCTCGCCCACGCAATCTGGACGATGCCCTTCACGCTGATCGGGATGGGCCTCGGGCCCTTCATCGTCGGGATGCTCAGCGAGAATTGGAGCCAAGCCTACGGCGTCGACTCGCTGCGCTACGGACTCGTCGCCATTACGGCGCTGCTTCCCGTCGGAGCTCTGGGATTTCTGCTCGCCGCCCGGAATCTGCGTGCCGACATCGCGCGGGTCAGCTCCCGGGAGACCACTCCTCCAGAGTCAACGTGACCTCAGAGAAGTCGAGCCCAGCGCGGCGAAGCCTTTCGCGCGCGCTCTCGTCCTGCTTTAGAGAGGCCTCGAAGAAGGCTTCGATCACCGCTCCCAGGGATATGCGCTCGGTCAGGGCGCGTTGACAAATCGAGACTTCCTGAGAGCCGCCGAATATTTCCATGAAGTCAGGGCCGACTACAAGATCCGAACGCCGCTACGACTCTACGCACTCTGCATGGCAGGAAAAGTCGCAGAGGCTGAGGCGCGCTATTTCGTCGGGCCGACACCAGTCAATTTCTGGAATTTCGTGACCGAAGAATTCGGGCTCGAACCCTCGGCGCTCTAGCAAGAGCTGTCGGGACGATTTTTCCGAATCTGTACGCAATTGGAGGGGGCATTCGGCAGGCTCCATCACTCGATGCACTAGAGTGCCCGAGAGCGCGTCTCTGGGGCGGGTCCGGAGCGGAGGGCTGGAAGGGATGAGCGATCATTATCGAGGGCGAAGACGAGGCCGGACGCGCCGTCGAGATCGTCGGGGAGTGCCGGAACCGACTGGCCTTCACGCCCTGTCCCGGGCTGTTCTGCGGGCTCTCGCTCGTGCATCGGGAACTCTTCGGGGAGGTGGCCTGGTGCGGGAACCAGGACGTCTGTGCTCCCGGCTCATGGCGGGCCTACCCGAGCGCCGCGCGGGGGGCCGCGGGCTCGTGAGCGGATCCGATGGGCGGGAGTGAAAACGAGGCGGTCGATCCGCTCCACCGCCGATCCGGTCCGGATACGGCGTGGACCCGGGTCAATATCGGCGAGGGCATTCCGGGCGTCTGCACCCCGCTCAACTGGTCCTGGCGAGACGACACCCAGGAACGGACGATCCGCGGCGCCTACTACGACATGGGCGTCCTCTCGCGGATCGAGGTTCCCGACCCGAACGACGCCGAGCAGCGCGCGTCCTCGATCTTCTATGGACGTCCCGCGCTGAACGTCGACGTGTCGCGCGCACTGGCCGACATGCAGCCCGGGACCTCGGGCGATGCGCTCGAAGAGCTCTACTTCGGCGCCGTGCGGGCGGATGTCACGAGTGTCAAGTCGCGGCGACGCTATCCCGCGATCTTTCTGAGGAGCGCACCGCTCTGGGCGGGCATTCATCGGCGCGTCGACGAGCTCTACGAGCAGACTCGAAGCCTCTGGCGTGGCGTGCTCGATGCACCCGCGCCGCTGGATATCGCCGAAGCCCAGGCGGGGTTCTTCGCCGCACACCGACAGTTCGAGACCGTCACGCGACCGCATAGCGTGCTGGCGCTGCTCGTCGGTGCCCTGAGCCGACAGCTGACGGCGCTCGCCACCCGAGCGGACCAGGCGAAAGCGGCGCTGGACGTCCTGGGTGGGCACGACTCGATCGAGCTGGAGACCACCCGCGACATGCAGGACCTGGCAGCCGGTCGTCTGTCGATGGCCGAGTTCCTGAGGCGGCATGGCTACCAGGGACCCGCTCCCGGCGAGATCTCGAGCCACACCTGGCGCGAAGATCCGGGTCCAGTCGCGCGCTTGGCAGCGTCGCTCTCGAGCGGGGGCTCGGCACCGCGGCACGGCCCGGAGGAGACGGCGGAGCGGCGCGTCGAGGCGGAGCGAAAGATTATCTCGGGCCTGTCCGGGTGGCGACGGATCGCCGCACGACTCTTGATCGGGCGCGCACACGCGATGATGCCGGCGCGCGAAACCGGCAAGGCTGCGATGATGTTGGCGGTCGACATGGGTCGCTTCCACGCGCGTGGGGTCGGACGCTCATTGGCGGAAGCGGGCCGACTCTCGGATCCCGAGGACGTCTTCTATCTGACGATGGACGAGTTGGGAGGCGCCCCGGGACCGGATCTCGGCGAACGCGTGGCTCGTCGACGCGCGCAGCGGGCGCACTACGAGTCGCTCGAGCTGCCCCGGTCCTGGGTCGGCATGGTCGAGCCGATTGCAACCGGCGCGGCACCGCAATCCGACCGGCTCGAGGGGCTAGGTGTCAGCCCCGGCCGCGCGCGCGGATTCGTGCGTGTACTGACCGATCCCGCCAGTGACGAGACGCTCGAGCCCGGCGAGATCCTCGTCTGTGTCGCCACCAACCCGAGCTACGCGTCCTACTTCCTGATCGCTGCGGGTGTCGTGACCGATATCGGCGGTGCACTCGGCCATGGGGCCATCGTCGCGCGCGAGGTCGGCATTCCCTGCGTCGTCAACACCGGGTCGGGATCCCGAACGCTGAAGACGGGCGACGAGATCGAGATCGACGGAACCACGGGGGAGGTCGAGATCATCACCCGCGCCGGGCCGAGTCCGACCTGACCCTGGCTGTCCTGGGCGTGAGAGGTCTCGCTGCGAGAGCCCCGGATCGAAGCAATTACATCGAGTCGGGTGGAATCTGGGCAGAGTTCGATACCCTCTCGCCCATGACGACAATCTGCGAGACGCTAGTTCTCGGCTGGCTCAGCGCCATCATCGTAGTGGCGGGAGCACTCACCGTTGCACCGACACCGACCGCCGCGGAGGGTATCGGCCTCGCCCGCGAGACCTTCGTGGACGGTTCCCGACCCACGAAGCCGAGCCCCCCCTTCGCGGGATCGACCGATCGACGACTCGACACCTGGATCTGGTATCCGGCGGACACGGACGCGGGTGAGCCCATTCCCGACGCGAAACCCCTTGCAGGAGGGCTGCGCCCGCTCATCGTCTACAGCCACGGAACCTACGGCCGGCCCGACAACGCGACACACTTCCTCTTCCACCTCGTGCGCCACGGCTACATCGTGGCTGCCCCCGCGTTTCCGCTGACCTCCCGCGTCTCTCATGCGAAGCTGCCTGCCGCCGACGTCAGCGACGCCGGAAGTCAGCCGGCCGACGTGAGCTTCCTGATCGACTCTCTCCTCGCCCACCCGCGTTTCGGCCCCATGATCGACGCCGATCGCATCGGTGCGACCGGGATCTCACTCGGCGGCATCACGACGTATTTCGCGAGCTTCGGCTTTCCGACCCTCGATTCCCGCATCAAAGCGAGCGCACCCATCGCGCCCGGCGATCCCCCGTACGCAGCACTCGGCTTCGGTCTCGGCTTCGAAGGAACCGTGCCCGCCCCCGTCTCCACCCCAGCCCTGCTGCTCGTGGGGGAGGCGGACGTCTTCTCCGCATCGACTGGGGGCCCCGGGCCCGCCTACGAACGACTCCGGGCTCCGAAATACCAGGTCTTGATTCGCAAGGCGCCCCACGTCTGGTTCGGAAACCGCGATCACGTGCCCGCCGACGACCTCAATCCGGATTGCGTCTGGTTCGAGGAGAACACGGGCGCCCAGCCCCCGCTATGTGCGAAGCGACGGCCGTTGATCGAGCCCGCACGACAGAAGGAGATCGTGCGATACGCGTTGCTGGCGTTCTTCGACGCCTACCTCAAGAGCGATATCGGGGCCCTCGCCCGCATCGGCCTGGTCGACGAGACCTTCGAAGAGGTCGTGCTGCGTCGAGAGGTCGCGCGCCCCGAGTGATCCGCGCCTTCGCCGGCTCACCCCCCGGTTGCGATCACGCCGGCATGTGCTTGCCGCCATCGATCACCAGCACCTGACCGGTGATGAAACGGGCTTCGTCGCTGGCGAAGTAGACCGCCGCCCCGGTGAGGTCTTCCGCATTCAGCACACCGGGCACGCATTGTTGCTTGGCGAGCGTCTCGATGATCGACTGGGGGACGATGTTCTGGGTCGCCTCGGTGTCGATGACGCCCGGGGCAATGCAGTTGACCGTAATGTTCCAGCGACCGAGCTGGGCGGCGCTGAACTTGGTGAGGCCGACCACACCCCATTTAGTCTGTCCATAGTTGAAGGCGCTCAAGCCCGTGAATTCATCGACCGGCCGGCTGGAGTAGTTGTAGGCGGCGCCCGAGGACTGGTTGATGATCCGGCCACTGCCCTGCGCAGTCATCTGTGGCGCCACCGCCCGCGTCATGAGCCAGACTCCGTGCAGGTTCACGTCGAAGACGCGCTTCAGATACTCGAAGCTCTGGTCGGCCATGTCCCAGTCGCCGTAGAGCGCGGCGTTGTTGACGAGCACATCGATGCGGCCGTAGCCGTCGACGACGGTCCGGGCACACTCCTCCGTCGATGTCGGGTCGGACACGTCGCAGCGCACGAATTCGAGCGAGCCCAGGGCTCGCAGCTCGTCGACCGTCTTCTGCGCATTGTCTTCGTCGACGTCGGCCACCACCACGGACGCGCCCTCTCGTAGAAAGCGCTCGGTGTACGCCCGTCCAATACCGCGACCACCGCCAGTCACAATCGCAACCTTGCCCTGCAACCTCATCTCACCTCCCCTACGGCGTCGAGCCGCCCACCACCACGTGCTTCAGCTCCTGGAACGCCCGGATACCGGCCGCGCCGCGCTCGCGCCCGTAGCCGCTCTGCTTGTAGCCGCCCATCGGCGTGTAGCCGCTGGCCCAGCTCGTGTTGATCTGCACCGTGCCGGACCGCATGCGCTCGGCAACGGATAGGCCCAGTGCCAGGTCGCCGGTGTAGATGCCTGTCGAGAGCCCGAGCTCGCTGTGGTTTGCAATGCTGATGGCCTCCTCGAGATCGCGATAGCCCAGCACGGTGACCACGGGACCGAAGATCTCGCGCGCTGCAGCCGGATTGTCGGGCGCGGGGGCATCGAGCAGCGTCGGCTCGTAGAACCAGCCGCGCCGGATCTTGGGCGGCCGGCGGCCGCCGGTCACGAGCTTGGCACCGGAAGCAATCGCATCGCTCACGATGCCGTCGACGCGGTCGCGCTGCGCCGCCGTGATCAGCGGCCCAATGAGATTGGCGGGGTCCGACGGGTCGCCGATCGGCAGGCCAGCCACCGCCGGCGCGAGCGCGTCGAGCACCTCGGCCCGCTTGCTCTCGGGTACGAGCAGGCGCGTCTGCAGTGAACACGCCTGACCGGCGTGTGACGCGAATACCGCGATCACCGCCGGCATCACCCGACCGAGGCCGCCACCCTCGAAGACGTCGGGCAGATGCAGCTGCGCGCTCTTGCCGCCGAGCTCGAGGATCAAGCGCTTGAGGCTGGGCGCCGCCTGGGCAGCGATGGCCCGACCCACGTCCGTCGAGCCGGTGAACGAAACGACGTCGACGGCGGGGTGGGTAGTCAGTAGCTCGCCGCCCTCACTGCCGGTCTCCGGCACGACGTTGAGCACACCCTTCGGCAGATCGGCCTGCTCGGCGGCCTCGCCAAAGACGATGGCCTCGAGCGGCGTCAACGGGCTAGGCCGCAACACCACGGTGCAGCCCGCGAGCAGGGCGGGCACGACCTTCCAGACGTCGGTCACGAATGGGAAGTTGTACGGAGTGATGGCGGCAACGACGCCGGCGGGCTCGAAGCGCCGGATCGAAAGCCGCACGTTCGAGCCGACGAGGTAATCGGCGAGCGGCGCTTCGTTGTGCTCCCACGCGGGCATGCGTTCGTAGAGCTCGCACAGCTCCCGAATGCTCTGGAGGGCCATCCCGACCTGGGCAATCTCGGTGACACCACGCGGACACCCCGCTTCCCCAATCACGGTCTCGACGAGCGCGGCGCGGCGGGCCTCGAGCGCGTCGGCCAGACGCAGCACGGCCGCGACCCGCTCCGCAGAAGTCTGCGTCGGCCAAGGGCCCGCGTCGAACGCACGTCGCGCGGCGAGCGCGGCGGACTCGGTCTGAGCGGGCGACGCCGCCTCCACGCTGGCCACGACCTCTTCGGTGGCCGGCGACGAAACCGCCAGCTCGCCCCCCGCACCGCTCAGCCATTGGCCGTCGACGAAGGGCCGCCGCTCTGCGATCAGATCTACCACCTGCTCTCCTCCGGTTGTGCTCGTGGATCGAACCCGAGCCGATCGGCAGCATCGCGAAAGTGCTCGGGCCGAACTCGCATCGGTCGTGAACGGAAACTCGGCCAGTGTAGGCTGGACAGTGCCAGATCAGCCAGCGCAAGCTGGACGGTGCCAGACGCGGACGACTCATGTCGGAAGCCAGCAAAATCGAGACGACCTCGCGATGGGCGCGCTCAAACGTCCAACGAATGTCTTCGTAGACGAGATATTCCTTGTCGCCGTGGGCCGCCGATTCCACGAGCTTGCGCCGCGGAGGAATCTTCCCCGAAACGGACGGACATCGGGCACCAGGAGCCCGGTCAGCGGTTGCGGTGGTCCCGGCCCAGGCCCGCCTCGGTGGGATGGGGATAGGGGTGGTGGTAGAACCCGCTGCGGCGATCGGCGAGGGGAATTAGTTCAGCCGTCATGGCCTGGAACCTTCCGATCAGCTCGTCCTCCGCGGCGTAGTCGAAAGGGTCGCCGAGCTGTTCTTCGATGGCGCCCCCCTTTTCGAGCGGGTGCTCGAGGTACCAGCGCGTGGTGCGGGCCAGGGCCTCCTCGACGGGCACGACATCGGAGTACCCCAGCTGGCTGCGGATCTTGGTCAGGTCGAGGAGCGTGTGGTGGCTGCCACCGAGGGCGAGCACGCGGGAGGGGAAGGCCAGCTCATGGGGCATGCTGACGATCTCGATCTCTCGCTCGAGGGTGCGGGCGATCAGCTCGACGATCTGGGCGAGGGAGAGTTGGCGGTCGTCGCCGCAGTTGTAGATCTGACCCGCCGACGCATCGGGCTGGTCGACGGCGAGCAGCACCCCATGGGCGAGGTTCTCGGCGTAGCCGTGGGTGACGAGGGTCAATCCCCCATCCGGCAGAACGATGTGGCGACGTCCGTCGAGGAGTCGTCGGATCACGCACCATTCCCTCGGCACGATCTGGTAGGGACCGTAGACGTAGGGGTATCGGAACATCGCGGCATCGGGATGCGCCTCCATCACCGCTGCCTCGGTGCTCGCCATCAGCCAGGAGAAGCGCTGCTCCTCCTCGCTTGCGACGAGGGGGGAGCCCTCCGGAACGGGGATGGGGAGACCGGCGGGAACGAGGTCGCCGGGTTGGATGAAGCCGCGGTATGTGGCGAACCCGCCCACGGCGACGAATCGGCCGGTCTTGCCGATCATCGCCTCGGCGACGCGGCGAATGCGTCCGTAGGTCGCGACGACCAGGTCGAAGCTGCGGGGCCCGATCGCGGCGTCGATCGTCTCGCGGAAATGCGGATCGCCGTGGATATGCTCCACGTCGTCTGGGATCTCCGGGATCTCGTGGGTCCCCCGGTGGAAGATCGTGACGCGGTAGCCCCGGTCCCGGAGGCCATTGACGATGAAGGACCCGGTGGGTCCCGTTCCTCCGACGACGAGCGCGCGCATCCCGTCATGCTACCTCGCCACGACAGATTGTGGCTGCCCGAAATTCGGTCCGGCTGTCCGCCCCAATGCAGAAGGAGCTCGGCGTCCCATACACCGCCGTCGCTCGGCGTGGGCCCGGGTTGTCGATCGAGTGCGGCCCGTCCGTATCGCCGTGGGTTCGAGGATGGCTATGATGCGCGCGAGCGGATGCTTCGAAGACCCGCTCGACCGAAGTGTGCTGACGAGTTCCTGGGAGGCGAGACTATTTTGGGCCGAATCGACCTGGAGGCCGAGCGATCGATCCAGCAATCGAGCTTCGTCCCTGGGCTGAGCGCTAGACGTGATCGGTCGCCAGCTCGGGTGATTCCAATGCCTGGGCCGAGGGCCTTTCTCCTACTGCTCTGCGTAGCCGCTCTCGCGAGCGCTTGCTCGAGCCTCGGGGGTTCATTTCCCGACGACTTCGAGTCGGCGATGTCGAGGGAAATCGGTATCGAAGAGAGCAATGAGGCCATCGCCGCCTCCGGCGTATGTCCGAATTCCTCGCCGCTCGCCCGGCACTTCGCTTCGAGGCGGAGATCCATTACGACGCGATCCAGGAGTCCGGGCAGAAGCTCGAATTTGGAAGCCAGCGTCGTATCGCCATACAGCGACCGCACCAAGTCCGTGTGGAGGTCACGCATCGGGAAGGGACGCGCGAGCTCATTACCTTCGACGGCGAGCGCCTGTCCGCGGTCGTACCCACGAGTCACGCCTTTGCGTCGATCGAATTCGTGGGCAGTTTCGTCGACGCGCTGGATCATCTCGTCGACGAATACGGCTTCGCTTCTCCTGTCTCCGATCTGCTGCGTGCGGACTTCGCCGACGTTGTCGAAACGCGAGCGATTGCCGGTCGGCGAATCGGCGTGGTGACGATCGACGGTACGCTCTGCGAGCATCTGGCGTTCATCGGCGAACACGTCGATTTTCAACTCTTCATCGCGCGTGGCGAGAGGCCGGTTCCCGTTCGCCTCGTGATCGACTACCACGAGGAAGAGGGATCGCCTCAGTTCCGCACGATGCTGCGCGATTGGGAGCTCGAGCCGAATCTTCCCGATTCGTCGTTCCGAATCGTGCCACCAGCGGGTGCGCAGCGAGTCCCCTTCGAGGAGTTGCTCGACCTGGTGCTCGGGCCTCTCGATAGTCAGGAGGATGATCGATGATCTCGCCCTTCGGTTCGAAGAGCCTGCGCCTGATGGGCCCTGCAATCGCGATTGTCTTTCTTCTTGGCGTCGCGAGCGAGGTCGACGCCCGCGGACGGGGTGGCGGTGGGCGTCGTGGCATGTCGCGGGGCGGCGTCTCGCGCGGTGGTCCCGCTCGCGGTGGATCGATTCGACACGAACGATCGGGCGGCGGATATCGATCCTATGAACGGGGTCGCGGAAGCGGGGCCAACCGTGGCAACCGGAACTTTCCGGGCGACGCGGGAGGCTGGGATCGCAGCGGGTCGCGCGACTCGATCGAACGAGAGGGCAGCTTCGAGAATCGCCGGGGCGAAACCATCGACTACTCGGGTACTGTGACTCGGACCGAGGATGGCCTTCAGCGAGAAGGCAGCTGGACGTCGACATCGGGCGCGTCCGGCGGTGGAAGCGGCAGCGTCACGGTCCGCGATGGTCAGGTGCAGAGTACCGAGCGGTCCCGTCACGCGGAGAGCGCCAGTGGCGAAACCCTCGATCGAAAAATCAAGTCCGAGCGACACGGCGACCACGTGGATCGGGAAGGCTCGATTCGATCGAGCACCGGAATCGACGCCGAATCGAAGGGAACGATCAGAAAGACCGAGGACGGATTCGTCGCGCGCGGCGCCATCGTGGGCGAAGACGGTGCTGCGGCGGGCACGATCGCCCGCAAGGGAGACTAGACCTACGCCCGCGGCGCCGCGACCGATGGTGACAAAGTCACCTGGGGACGCGCCCACTGCAATGGCTCAGATTGCTATGGCGGTCGCGTCACTGCGGACATCAACCGTTACTACCGGTATCCGTATTACTACTATCCCTATTACTACGGCTGGTACTCGTGTCCCTACGGAGGGATCAACACGTGGTACAGCCGTTACGGAACGCCCATCTACGGCTGCGCGAATGTCGTCGTCATCAGTACGACCATTACGCTCGGGTCGAGTGATCCTGACTATGTACCGTCGACCGAGGGGAATTGGCTTGCCGGCTCTTCGGATTCGACGACCGGCGGCGATGGGATCGCCGCCAACAAGCCGAAATGGCCGAAGGAGGCAAAGGTCTCGTCGGAGCCCGTCTTGATGTACGAGATCAACGATGAAGTCGTCTCCTACGCGACGGGCGAAGCTCCAGTCGATGTGTATTCGGCGAAGCACGGGGACTACTACTACTGGATCCCCGGACCGGCGAAGGCGTCCAAAGAAGCCAAGGCATGGAGCGCGACGGCCGGAAGAATGAAACAACCCACAGCCAACTCGACCGTCATCACCTATGTCGTCGGCGAACGTACGGTCTACCTGACCAACGAGCGTCCCGTCCCGGGATTCTTCTCGGAGGCCGCCAATCAACTCTTTGTCTGGATTCCGGGGGTCAAAGAGCCCAGCGACCAGGAACGAGCGCTGATCGATACGGTCATCGCAGCGCACGAGGCGGGCGGCAGGAATGCGCTCGATCGAGAGGCGAGAAAGTTGGAGAAAGGGCGCGAGGCACCGCCCAAGATCGCGCAGGCGGGATCGGAGAAGCCGGGAGAAGACGGCGCCTAGACGCCAGCCTTCAATTCCCGCCGTATCTGATGGGTTCGAGGCGAGACCCTGCGCGCATTTTCACTGCAACAGTTTGCCGGGCGGGATTCCCACCCACCAGAGCAGTGCGCCTTCACAAGGCACACGCAACGGCTCGATCTTCTCCGGCAACGTTTCGGAGTCGGCCCGCTCGCTCGGCACAAGAGGAACGCTGGCCAAGAAGCGGCGTAGGATCCAATACCAGAGTTGCTCTGGTACTGTGAATCGAGATTGAGGACAGATAGGCATGGGCCCGATGTCCATCCCGCCAAATCCGTCAGCCCCCGGCCGCTCGCTCACGCCCAAAGCCGCACAACGAATCCCCAGCCGGGCATCGACGAGGGGGTGGCGCCCGCTTGGATGATGGCGGATGAATCGCAGCGGAGGGCGGCGAAACCGTGGCAAGATGCCTCGGTTTTCAAGGGCGGCATCGTGGTAGGCTGATTCGGGATGCAGAGGTTCGGGCGGAAGCGAATCTCGATGCGAATCTTGCTGCTGACCCTATTGCTTTTCGTAGCCCTCGCCGCACCTGCCCTCGCCGTCGATGGCGTGCTGGAGATCAACCAGACCTGTGCCGTAAGCACTGGCTGCTTCGGCGGGGACGTGGCGGGCTATCCCGTGACGATCACGGAGCCGGGCAGCTACCGGCTGACGAGCAACCTGGCGACGGAAAGCACGAATATGACGGCGATCCTGATCACGACGAGCGACGTGGCGGTGGATCTGAACGGTTTCACGATCGCCTGTGTCTTCGGGGCCGCCATCCCGCTGAGCTGTCGCGAGCCGTCGGGATCGGCCGGCGGCGTTATGGTCGACAACACTGCGACGCGCTTCCGTGTCACCGTTCAAAACGGCATCGTTCGGGACATGGGCAACGACGGTGTCCGGGTAGGCCCGCAGGGGCGGGTCGAGAAGGTGCACGCAGCCAACAACGGCGGCAGCGGGATCGTCGTGGGCTCCAGCTCCATCGTCGTGGGAAGCACGGCGTACCAGAACGGGAGTCATGGCATCTCCGCCTCCGCGGGCTCGACCGTCTCGGGCAACACGGCATACGACAACGAGAGCATCGGCATCTGGGGCTCCTCCTGCTCGACCCTCCTGAGCAACGCGGCCTACGACAACGTGGTCGCCGGCATCGTGGTCTTCTCCGACTCCACCGTCTCGGGCAACACGGCGCACGACAACGAGGGCCTCGGCATCCAGGCCGCCAACAGCTCGACCGTCTCGGGCAACACGGCGTCCGGCAATGGGGGCGACGGCATTGAAGCCGGCCTTGGTTCAACCGTCCAGAGCAACACTGTGCGGTCAAATGGCGGTTACGGCCTCAACCTCGACACCCGCGCCGCCTACCGCGAGAATGTCATCACGGGCAATACGACGGGCACCGTAGACTTCGGCGTGAACCGAGGAGACAACTACTGCGACGGACCGGGCGTCGTCTCGGCCTTCTGCCCGTGAGCCGGGATCGCGACGGGCATCGAAGGGGGCGGCTACTTTTCGGCGCTCGCGAAAGGCACCGTCTGTCCCACACCCAGGCCGACGACAGCTTCGCCTTCGCGCAATGGCGTGGACCGACACGCCTTCCCTCATGAAAAGTGCGGCATGCCCCAGCTCCGAGTTCCCCACCAGACACCTTGTGCGATTCCGTTTTCGGCTTGCCGGCCGACAATCCAGTGATCGGACTACGGGGATGGCGTAGCTCGGTTTCTGGGGCGATCGGCCTCATGGGAGGGCGCTCGCGCACAATCTCTGCCTCGCGGGGCGTTCGAGCCGGCGTGCACGCGACCTCAGTCAGACGCTGTAGTGTCCTCGCCATACCAAACCGGCAGGGGGTGCACGGCAAGTTTGAAACATTGCCCCGTCGCGGCGAAATGTTGCTTGCTTTAGGAGCTGACAGAGAGCATTAATATCGAGAGCATCACGGGAGGCCCGATCATGACGGCGATTTCTTCCCTGCTTTCCCTCCGCCCGCTGACTCGTATTGGCACGGCCCTGACGGGGCTCGCAGCGATCTGCCTGCTTGTCGGTGCGACCGTCACGACTGCCGGAGCCCAGGCTCTCCCGGTGGATCACTTCCGCGTGTACCCGAATGTCTCGGGCTTCGGCATCGACGGACCGATCGTTCAGATCGTCGATCAGTTCGGCACAGGGACGTCCGACCAAGACTGTCCAAGCCGCTTAATGGTCCCGATCTACAAGAACGACGAGGTCCTCTGGCACTACTTCAGTCACCTCACCTGCTAGCA
>PVBE012067059.1_pt1 | contig 22331 bp, 18 predicted proteins | sample 1631181 | NCBI WGS metagenome assembly PVBE01 (sample SAMN08397723, study PRJNA350692) | Marine metagenome, whole genome shotgun sequencing project. | isolation source: water | place: Pacific Ocean | collected 2012-04 | reverse complement strand
TGATCGTCTCGTTGCCCTCGTAGGGATATCCGAGACCCTCAAAGATCTCGACGGAAAAATTGTCACGAAAGTCGCGGTAGGCGGTCAGCAGCAGGTAGGCGAAGACCAGCAGCAGGATTCCCGGAAGGTATTCCCGCAGGAATCCCCTGCGCGCCCCCCCGTCCATGGACTCGCGCGGCTGGCGCTGGCTGACGTCCACCGCGCTGCGGTGGGGAAGTTGCGTCAGCATCCAGACGAAGATCAGGAAGAGGGGAAGGAAGTGAAGCCCCGTAACCGCTGGCATCCAGGCCTCGCTCACCCGCCCGAGGCCCAGCGAAACCCAATCTCCGACGACGGGCACACGACTCCACCAATCCGCGGCCAGCCCGCTCATCAACGCCCGGCCCACATCCTTGACGATGCCACTGGAGACGATGAATGAGCTGCTGAGGCCCGCCAGAAGCAGCTCTGAAGTCACGCGCCCCTCCAGAAAACGCACCACCAATCCCCAGACCATGCCCAGGGGAAAGCCGTTCAGGAAGATGGCCAGGGTCTTCCAATCCCCCGGAAGCGCGGCAAAAAGCATGAGAGCCGCCTCCGCCCAGACGATCAGCAGGACCAGCGTCAGGGCGTGGTAGCGCGGCGGCAGTTCCGAGCAGAAACGAATTCCGACATATTTGGAGAGCGCGTAGCCGATCACCTGGCTGATCACAATGGCACTTTTTAATTCGATCAGACCGTCGGCGAAGAGCTGGCCCTCGAACTTCGCGGCCGCGAAGGGTTTGCGAAAAGCGTACATGCAGAAATAGGCCCCGAAGGAGGCCACGATCGCATAGCTGACGAAGAGGGCCGTCGGCCCCCGATCCAGCAGAGCGGCCAGGCGGCCGCGTGAATGCCCACGCTGGGAACTCATGGGGATCTCCGACAGTTGTCCCCGCCGCGGGGATCAGGGCTCGAGAAATTCGGAGACCTTGCTAACCAGGTCTCGCATCACGACGATCAGAAGCCGATCTCCGGCCATGATCCGATCCCCACCCCGGGGCAGCACCAACTCCTCTCCGCGTTCGAGGGCCGCGATCAGGACGCCCCGGGGCAGGCCGACCTCCATCAGGGATGCCGAGGTCAAACGGCATTCCGGCTCGGCCTCGACCTCCATGATCTCCACCTCATCCCCGAGCAGCGCGGCACCGGAGTGAATTCCCGCTCCCCGAATGTGCTGCATCGTCTGCCCGATCGTGAGCAGCCTCGGGCTGATGATGGCATCGATCCCGATCGCCCCCACCATCGAGACCATGGCGGGATTGTCGACCAGGACAATCGAACGACCCGCCCCCAGGCGCTTGGCGAGCAGCCCGGCAACGAGGTTGGACTCGTGGTCGTCGGTCACGGCCACGAACGTTGAAACCTCCTCGATCTCTTCATCTTCGAGCAGGGCCTGATCGGTGGGGCGACCTTCGATCACGAGCACGTGGGCGAGCTCACTGGCGGCAAATTGGGCGGTCGCACGATCCTCTTCCAGGACGACCACCCGCTCATCGCCAGCCTCGAGCCGTTTGGCGAGGGCGAGTCCGATCGAGGAGGCTCCCGCGACCATGATCCTGCCCTGCCTCTCCGGCGGAGCCCCGACCAGCGAAAGGACATCCGCCAGTTCATGGCGTGCAATCGCGAAATAGACGAGATCTCCCGCCTGGATTTCTTCCATCCCGCCGGGCACAATCCACTCATTTCCCCTCTGGATTGCCACGGCGAGAGTCGGGGTCGATGCGAAGAGGAGTTTCATATCCGAAACTCGCAGACCCGCGAAATCCGAGGTCGGAACGATGCGGAAGCCCGCCACCAGAACGGCAGCATCCATGAAAGCCATCACGTCGACGGCACCGGGCACCGCGAGGAGCGAGGCGATCCGATCCACCGAGGCGGAATCGGGATTGACACAGACACCGTCCACCGGACGATCCCGACAAGCGCGGGTAAAGCCTTCTTCATAGTCGGCGTCGTGCACGCGCACCACGACCCGGGGTGTATTGAAGACGTGGCCGGCCAGAAAACCCACCAGCAGATTCGACTCGTCGTTCTCGGTCGCCGAAACGACCAGACCGACGTCTTCGATCCCCGCCCGCCGCAAGACCTGCGAAGTGCCTCCGTTGCCCTCGATGACGTGCGCATCCAGGACATCGGCCAATCGCCTCACGGTATCGGGATCCCGCTCAACCAGCGTCACGTCATAGCCGTCTCGCACCAGCCGATCGGCCAGGGTCTGCCCGACGAGACCACCGCCCACGATCAGGATTTCGTTGCCGTCCACCGGAATGCCCCCCTCCTCTGGTCCCTCCCCCGGGACTGGGACGGACCCCCCGGCTAGAGAGTATCGCGCCGACCCCGGGAAGCCTATTCAAAGCTACCGGAGAACGACCCCCCCCGGGCCGGTTGGGGGCTCCGGGCCCCTGCGCCCCCCGGCCGACGAGAGTTCCGGCGGGGGTTCTGGGGGCCCACGCGGCACTCGAATTTGCAGACATCCGGGCCGCGATTCCGCCGCGCGGGCTATGCTGGCCGACCATGGATCCCAACGTCCTCTACTGGACGGGCGCCCTGGCCAATATGGCGGCAATGTTCGCGCTGATGCTCATCGGCGTAGCCAGGGGCCGGAAAGGCCGCCTGGCAGAGCATCGCCGGGCGCTGCTGGCGGCCTCGAGCCTGGTGGCGCTGTTCATTCTTTCCTACCTCTTCAAACTCGCCTTTCTCGGCCGCGAAGATCTATCCCGCTGGAGCCCGGGGGCGATCTGGAGCCTGCGCTTTCACGAGCTCTGCGTCCTCTGCATGGTCGTCAGCGGCGGGTTCGCCCTGATCCGTGGCCAGGCCCTCGCCCGCACCCGAAGCCTGGTCGAGGGGGCCCCGGAACCCCTGCCCGAACAATTGAAGAGCCACCGCAGGACCGGACGCTTTGCCGTATTTTGCGCGGGGCTCGCCCTCATCAGTGCAGCGGGTGTGCTGTCGGGAATGTACGACCGCCTGGATTGAGCGAAGCCCGCCGGAGGCAGGGGGGATTCCGTCGGCGGCGGCCCCGAGAAATCCGAGGCGAACCGGAGAAGGCCCAAACGGGCACGAAAAGAGAGAATGAGCAATGGATACCGTCACCCAGGCCCTGCTGGGAGCTGTTGTCGGACAAACGGGTTTTTCACATCGGCTCGGCCGCCGGGCCCTGGTCTGGGGGGCCGTCGGCGGATTGATCCCGGATCTCGATGTCGTCGCGATCGCCACCCGGGGACCCTTCGCGGAATTTCTCTACCATCGGGGCTGCACCCACGCGCTCTGGTTCGGACCCGTCGTGGGCCCCATCCTCGGCTGGGCGATCTGGCGGGGCTATCGCTGGCGAGGGCGAGACGGGCCCGGGGACCCCGGGGATCCGAGCCTGCTGCGGGCGTGGATGGGCCTTCTGACCCTGGCGCTCATCACCCACCCCCTGATCGATGTCTTCACCACCTACGGCACGCAACTCTTCGCCCCCTTCTGGCGCGAGAGATTCGCGCTCAACGCGGTGGGAATCGTTGACTTCGTCTACTCGGGCATCCTCATCCTCGCCCTGGGGGTCGCCATCCTCTTTCGCCACCGGATCCGCGCCATCCGAATCGCGGGGGCGCTGGCCCTCGTGCTCTCGTGGACCTATATGGGTTATGGCTGGTGGCTCAACCACGAGGCCGAGACCACCATCGAGCGAAAACTGGTCGCCTCGGGACATCCCGAGGTCGTCGTCCGGGCCTATCCGACCTTTCTCCAACCCTTTCTGCGCCGCGTGGTGGCCCGGGTCGGGGATCGGATCCGAGTGGGACTCTATACACCGCTATCCGCAGACGGCATGCATTGGGAGGAATTCAAGGCCACCCCACCCCATCCCCTGATCGAAAAACTGAAGGCGACGCCCCGGGGCGATCTCTTCGTATGGTTCGCGATGGGGGAGATCAGCGCGCGCGTCAGCGAAGGCCCCGACGGAACCACCGTCGAAATCGACGATCTTCGCTATGGCTTCCCCGGAACCCCCGAACGCGGCATGTGGGGAATTCGCGGAAGATTCGACCACGAGCAGAGACTGATCGAACCCGTTCAACGCATCCGCCATCCCCGCCCGTCCAGAACCTCCATCGAGGCCCTCTGGCAGGCGATGTGGGGAAACTTTTCAAAACTTCCCTGATGGGAGCATGGGCGGGTTGCTGGGCGGGGAGACGGGGGAAACGCCGGGCGCGATCGATCTGCGTGCGCCGAAGAAGTCGAGCGATGGTACCGTAGCGGGGTGCATAGCCCCTCTCGATTCGGAATCGGCATTCTGCTCCTGGGCCTCGTATTGGCGCCTTCCATAGCGACTTCGCCGGGATGGGCCGCCTCGGAGCCGAGCCTCTCCAAAGCGGGCCCGCTGCATGCGCTGCCACCGACGGCCGGGAATCGCGAGGCGGAGGAAAAGGCCCTGGTCAGCCGCTCCGGGGCCTTCGCGCTGACCTTTCCCGGGCCGGAGTGGTTCAGCGTGGATCCGGACTCCGAGCCGGAAGACCGGGACTATGACCTGGTCGTGCACCATCCCAGTGGCGGAGCCTGGGTCAAGGGACGCCTTGCCAGGCGATCGAATCGCGGCATCGAGGGATCGCTGATCGAGGAGGCGAGCCACGCCAAATACCTGATCGACTACGAACCCGATCGCGTGACCACCAGGATTTCCCCGGACTCATACCGCGCCTCCGCGCTCTACTGCGGAAGGAGACGCCAGGGAATTGCTCGTGAGGCCTGCTCTCTCGTCCTGGTGACACTCCACGGTCGCCGCATGGTACAACTCCACTCCCTGGTCGACGCCGCGACTCCACGTCGCCGCGAGAACCTCCAGCGCCAGGTTGAAGCGGCCTTCGAAAGCCTCCGACTACTCGATTCGGGGCCGGGAAAATAGTCGGCAAAGAAGGTCCTGAAGCGGCTAGAATGGGCCGGAACAAAGCGCATACCCCTACTCGCGAAGCTCAAGAATGCGAAGGCGGCGGGGAAGGGTCTTCGACCGGGAGGGAATGAGGAATGACTTTTGATCGCTGGTGTCAGTGGCTGCTCTACCTCAGCGGCTTTTTCGCGATATTGGGCACCATCATCGCGATCGCACCGAATTTCCCTCTCCTGGCGTTCTGGAATATGACGGTGGAATCCGCTTTCTTCCCGGATCGAATCCACCCGAATGCCTCGGCGCTGCGCGCTTTCATGCTGGGGCCCCTGGGTGCAACGATCGCGGGCAGCTACTTGCTGCAATGCTTCGTGATCGCCTACGCGTTTCGAAAGCGTGAAGCCTGGGCCTGGCATGCGATCCTCTGGTCGACCCTCTTCTGGTTCGCCATCGATTCTCTGATGTCGGTACTCCACGGGGCCTACTTCAACATCTACATGATCAACATCTTTCCCCTCATCCTCTTCGGTATCCCCCTCTTCGCCACCCGCTCAATCCTGAAGGATTCGGCCCCGGACGCGAACTCCCGGGAAGTCGCGACAGAATAGAGGGGGAACGACGACGCTTCGCCGCTGGCCCCGGCGCGAGGATTCGTCAATCCCCGAGGCCGGGCAGCACCTCGCGTGCGACGCGCTCGAGGACCCGATAGCGCGGAGCGTGAGAGGGCAGGAGCATGACCTGGTCGAGTCCCGCGGCCTGAAAGGCCCCCAGGCGCTCGATCAACTGATCGGCCGTTCCCACCAGGCACGAGGCCTCGATCAGGGAGCGGGTGACGAAGCGCTCCTCCTCGGGGATGACCCAGCAATTATGCCCGGCGTGGATGCGTTGATGCAGGCGTTCCGGCGCGACGTGATCCAGCATCGCGCAATAATCCTGCCAGACATCCGCCAACGCGGCCGGGGGATCGTATCCGAATTGCCGCCACTGATCATAGGCATAGTGGAGCGTCGCCATCGCGAAAGCCCCGCATTCATGGCGCGAGCGGGGTGAGTCCGGCGCCTCTCCGGGATCGAGAACGACCATCGTGGTCAATGCGGTCGTGTAGAAGCGATCGCGATCCAACTCCCTGCCGGCCTCCCGGGCACCCTTTTCGATCCACTGCCACATCGCCTCCATGACCGCGGGAGTCCGCGGCATGGGGAGCAGGGCCCCGTCCCCGTGGCGACCCGCCAGCCCCATCGAACGCGGCCCGAAGCCCGAAACGTGCAGGGGAATCGGATCCTCGAAATTGACGAATCCATGCTCGGGCATGATGTGGCGAATCGGCTTTTCGCCAGCCCGACCGTCCAGCGTGGCCTCCTCTCCCCGAAGCAATGGGGCCAGGCACTCGAGGTAGCGATCGAAATCGGCGATGCGAACCGGGGGAGCGCCCATGATTCGCATCGCGGTATTGCCCGCACCCACGCCCAAGAACGTTCGCCCCGGGGCGAGAACGTTGATGCTCGCGATCGAGGCCGCCGTAACGGGCGCGGGGCGAGTTCCCACGACCGCCACTCCCGTGCCGAGCCTGATCTTCCGGGTTCGATCCGCGGCCAGCGCCAGACTCGCGTAGCAATCCGACCAGATCATCTGGCTATCGGCCAGCCACGCGTGGCTGTAGCCGAGTTCTTCCGCCGCGACCACGTAATCAATATCCGAGATCTGGCTGGCGATGCAGACGCCGAGATCCACCTGAGGCCTCCCCCGGAGAATCCCCACTCGCCTCGCGGGCTGAGCGATTCCCGAGAATTGGAATCCGCCGCAAAAAGAATTCCCGGGATCAGGCCAGGGGCCCCGAAGCGGCTACGACGTCCGCGATCCCGGGAACGGTGGCGCTGGGAACCTGCGTCCCCGCAGCACCGAACTTTGACGGTGATTCTTGGAGCGCTAGGTCTCCGCCACCTCACTCGTCGTAGTGCTACGTTGATACATTGTCACCTCCATGCCGGCATAGTGATGATGGGCGAGGCCCCAATTTGGCTCGCCAGGTTCCCGGGCCGAGGTGGGCGCCGTGTCCGCCCCTCCGGGCCGCCCGCACCACGCGTCCCCAATGAACGCATCGCTCAGACTCGGGAATGAGTGAGATCCCCTGCCTTCAACTTATACGAAGGGCGCTGGGCCGGCCAGCAGATCCGGGGCCCCCGATCCCCACGACGCGGCCGAGGGGACTTCTCCCAATCTGCGTTCTGGGCCGCAGGCCCCTGGAAATAAAGGCGATTTAAAATTCCGAGAAAACGGGCTCCGCGCGCCGAAATTCACGCCATCAGGACTGGTCGACGGCGGGAAGCTGGGGGAATATTCGGCCCACCCAGGGAGCCCGATGATGAGCGATTCCAAAACCGTCGACAGCAAGGTCACGCTGCTCGTGAGCTGTGATGACCGTCCCGGCCTGGTCGCCGCTCTCGCCCAGGCACTCTACAACCAGGGGGCCAACATCCTCGACGTCGATCAGCACACGGATTCCGAGTCGGGCAGATTCTTCCAGCGCATCCACTTCGACGATCCCGAATTAGGGGGATCCGATGCGGACGGGGCGGCCCGCAGATTGGAGGCCACCGTTCGCACGGTGGGAGCGCGCTACGACATGCTGTGGCAGCTGCGCTTCGAAGAAAAGCCGATGCGGATGGCCATCCTGGTCTCGAGAACCGAGCACTGCCTCTACGACCTCCTGCTCAGGCATCGCTCCGGGGAATTGCGCTGCGAAATCCCGCTGATCCTCGGAAATCACGAGAATCTATTGCCCGTGGCCGAGCAATTCGGCATCCCCTTTCACCATTTCCCCATCGACGCCAGCCGAAAGCCGGAGGTCGAAGAGCAGCAGATCGCATTGCTGCAAGAGGAAGGCATCGACCTGATCGTCCTGGCGCGCTACATGCAGATTTTGAGCCCCACCTTCATCGAAGCCTTCGCATCTCGGGTCATCAATATCCACCATTCCTTTCTGCCGGCCTTTGCGGGCGGGCGCCCCTACCATCAGGCCCACGAGAGGGGCGTGAAGATCGTCGGGGCCACGGCCCACTATGCGACCGGGGATCTCGATGAGGGACCCATCATCGAGCAGGACGTGATCCGGGTCAGCCATCGAGATTCTCCCGCCGATCTGGTACGACTCGGCCGGGATATGGAGCGCACGGTTCTCTCGCGCGCCGTGCGGCTCCACCTTCAGAGCCGAATCGCGGTTTACGGAAACAAGACGGTGGTTTTCTCATGATCAATCTTCGACTGGTTTTGATCTTCGGCCTGGCGGCCGTACTGGCAGTCGCCTGGGCGGCCGCCTTTGTCATCTATCGCGCCGCGGAACTGAATGCCCTGGTGGGCCCCCTGGAGGAGCGGGATTTCGACTCCCTGACGGTGATCGCCGTGGGGACGGGCGGGGGCTACGAGAACCCGGAGCGCCTCGGCCCGTCCACGGGTGTCGCCTGGGGGCGGGAGATCGTGCTCGTCGACGCAGGACGGGGTGTCGCCGAGGCCCTTCGCCACGCCGGGATTCCCGTCCGTCAGCCTCGAACGATTCTGCTCACGAATCTGCTGCCCCTCAACACCCTGGGCCTCGACGATCTGCTCTATACCGGCTGGCTCGAGGATCGGGAAGACCCCCTTCGCGTGCTGGGTCCTCCGGGTACTGCCGCCCTGGTCGAGGGATTGCTCGCTGCCCATCGCGAGGGAAGTCGGGGGCTGGGGCATGCCCTGCCCCTGAATGCCCGGGGTGCTGATATCGAGGTCGAGGAAGTAGGCGATGGTTACCTGGAGGAGCTCGGCAACGTGATCATTCGAGCCCGAGGCCTTCCGGGAGGTCCCGTACCCGCCCTCGCCTGGCGTTTCGAGCGCGGAGAACGAAGGGTCGTGATTTCAGGAACCGGCTGGGGGGCCGAAAACCTGGCCGATTTCGCGAGGGAAGCGGATCTCTTGATTCACGAAGCGGTCTTCGTACCTCCGCCCGAGGATATCGAGAATATGGGAGTCATCGCCGATCCCGAGCGACTCATCCGAGAGGCCGCACTGCATACGAGCATCGAGGATGTGGGGGAACTCGCCACCCGTGCCCGAGCCCAGGCGTTGATGCTGGTCCGAATGCGCCCACCTCCATTCTATGCCTTCCAGATCGAGGCGGTCGTGGGACAGACTTACGACGGCACCCTCCACCTGCCCGAGGACGGCGAGGAAATCGTCCCCTGAAGCAAGCGCGCTGCGCGGGCCTCGCCGCGCCCCGTGACGCTGCCGCGGGTCGCCTCACCTGGCAGGGCGAATGCGCGTCCCGGACCGCGGCTCGAGGCCTGCCATGGAAGCGAACTCGGACGCCCCGACTCGGTCTTCTTCCCCGGGCCCCGGCGGATGCCGCCCCCGAGCCCATCGGGGATCTTCCTCGATCGAATGGATCGCCCTCGAGCCCCGGGGATTCCGAAAGCAGAAAACCGGGCGCTCCCTCAGATCCAGACGGATTCGGAGTCTTCACCCTCCTGCGTCGGCGCTTCGAAGGGCTCCCCATCCCACGGATCTTTCGATCCGGATTCTCCCGGGGGCGTGGGTCGATCCTCCGGATCCCGCTCCCCGTTGAAGCGCCGCCTCTGCTCGATGAAGTAGCGCTGGCCACCGCTCAGATCGATCGCCACCTCGATCACATCGAGGGCACCGCGGGTATCCCCCAGCGCGAAGAGTGCCTCGGCCAGGGTGTCGAGAACATTGGGATCTCTCCAATCGCTATGATCGGCCGCTCGCTGGGCCAGCGCGGCCGCCACTTCCATGCCCATGGGGGTGGCCTGGGACTCGGTCAGCATCCGCCAGGCCAATTCGTTGTCGGATCGAACCGAGGCACTCGTCACCCGGAGCAGACGAAGCCCGTGGCGCTCCAGGGCGCCCTGATCCCTCTGCAATAGCGGAATCATGAGGACGATCGAAAGCCCCAGGGCGGCTCCCATGGCCAGCGCCAGTCGCCGTTGGGAGCGCTTCGCGGGTGCCAGTGTTGCGATATCGGCCAGGAAGAGGCGCGTGACGCCATAACCGGCCAGCAGTCCGCCAAGATGAGCGGCCCCCGCGATGGCGGGAAGCATCCAATCGATCAGGGCCTGGCCCAGCAGCAGGCCAAAAAAGAAGCGCCGGGGAATCCGCCACCATACCGGCAACCAACGGGAGCCCTCCAATTCGAGGCATAGAAGCGCACCCACCAGACCTGCAGCCACTCCCGAGGCGCCAATCACCTCCGCATAACCGGCCACGATCGACCCCAGCATCGCACCCAGAGCACCACCCGTCATCACGAGGAAGGTCCTGGTACTTCCCAAGATCCTCTCCACCGGCTTTCCGAGCAGCAGAATACAGATCAGGTTCAGGGCCATATGCAGCGGGAATATCGTCATATCATGCAGAAAGTTGGCCGTCATCACCCGCCAGAACTCCCCTTGAAGAAAGAGTTCCGCGGAAAAACTTCCCACATGGGTCAAGAAGGAATCGCGGGTCTGGAAGAGCCAAGCGGCCAGGCAGAGAGCCGTGAAGCCATGAACCGCACGCCGAGACCCCCGCTGCCGGAACAACTCTTCCACCTGCTCCATGCGGATCAACTGCTCGGAACCCCCGCTGCATTGGGCGATGCGCTGTCTCAGGGCCGCATCGAATTCCGTGATCGACTCATCATCTCCCCACTCGGAGATCCGTCGCAGAATGATGCCGTCGGGCAGACCGATCCCGTATCTGCGCCGAAAAATACCGAGGTGGGTCACATCCTCGTAACGAAATAAGCGACCGGAGGATCGATGGCCAAAGACCCGGAAGCCCTCGGCCTCCAGGCGCACGGGCCCCCATTGCTGCCGCGACGCCCCTTCCGGCGATGGAACGAGCCTATCCGAAACCACGCGATCCACCACCCAACGCTAACGCGCAAATGCGGGCGGGGCCCACAATTCGGGTTCAGGACTTTGGCGCGGTAGGCAGGGAGGGGAAAACCCGGGAGTAGAAGAGGAAGACCAATACGAAGGCCCCTACGAAACCCAGACCGATACAGATCGGGATCAGCTCGAGGAAGGCGGTCATGTCGTTCTTCAGTACCGAGGGCCAGACCAGCAGATTTCGTTCGATCCAGAAGCCCGTCAGCACGATGAAGGCCACCGGCCCCACGATCCACGAGGTCGTCTTCGGCTTCTGGCCCATCAATACCCAGAAGGGAATCAGCCAGCAGCAGGCCCAGACCGCCATGGAGACCCAGCCATAGGCCTCGCTGAGGCGGGCCCATTGGAAATCCCAACTCGTCCATGAGAGCGCAAAGGCGTGTTCCGTATAGCCCTTGTCGACCATGAACTGCGGGCCGAGACGATCTCGGAAGTAATAGGTTTCTTCGGGCAGATTGCCGTAGTAGATGACAAGGTATTGTGCCCAGAGCAGGTACATCCAGAAAATCGAGAATCCGAAAAGCATCTTCCCGATATCGTGCATCCGCGATTCCGTGATCTGGCCCTCGTATCCCGGCGTGTCTCGATGCAGAACGCCCAGCAGCGCCGACGCCGCAACCGCCGAAAGAATCCCGCCCCAGCACACATAGGCACCGAAGAGATTCGAGAACCAATGCTGCTCCATCGACATGACCTGATCGAAATTGAAGAGCGAGAAGCCGATGCCGTAGAGGAGACAGATGAGTGGGGCAATCCGGGTTCTGGTTCGCCTGGACGCCTCGACTTCCTCTTCGTCACCCCGCCAGCCGTCGGTCCACTGACCCGCCATTCGTTTCGCAAAGCCCTCGCCATCCTCGGCCAGGTTTCGCAGCGTGGGCCGGGCAGAGGCCTTGAGAAAAACCAATGCGAAGGCGGTCATCAGGCCGAGCAGAGTGAGATCCGTCAGGTAGACCCGCGTCGGATTCAGCCAGCCTTCCTTGCCATGCATGGGGTGGTCATACCACTCGAAGATATGCTGTCCGCCGAGAATCCCGATCAATGCCATCACGAAGGCGAAGGGAATCCAGGCGGCCAGCCCCTCGGCAAAGCGCCTGTAGGGGCCGCACCATTTCGCGTCCACGATCGTATAGATCGCGGCCAGGGTCAGGCCCGCGCAGGAGAGCATGGTGGTGAAAATGAAATTGCTATGGAATGCGAGCCAGGTCGATTCGGGATCCTTCATCAGTCCGGCCACGAAGGCCAGCACACCCAGCACGAAGAGCACCAGGGCGATGCCAGCGGCCGGCTGGGGCAAGCCCAGGGAATTGGCTCGCTCGGCTGCATTCGATTGAGAACTCACGGGCGACCTCCCTGACCGTTCAGGTCGCGGATGAAGTTCACGATATCCCAGCGATGCTCGGGTAGGATCCGTCTATAACTGGGCATACGACCCCGGCCAAGCGTGATCGTCGTGTAGATATGCCCATCGCTGAAGGCTCGGGCGACACTGGCCGGACCACCGACGGGCAGCACCAGCCCAAAGGGCCCCGTACCAAAGGGGGGACCCGCAACCGGGCCATCTCCCTTGCCTTCGCTGCCATGGCAGGTCGAGCAATGGCGCTGGTAGAGCACCTCGCCATTCTTGAGCGATGCCAGATTCGCGGGAACCGGGTTCTCCAGTTTTTCCTGTTCCATGATGCCGAGGCTCGCGACGTCGGGATAGGGGTTGCCCACAGAGACCGTGCCCTCGGGAGGCGTCAGCCCCTGGCCATCCTTCGAGTAGGGATTCTTCTCGAAGGGCTGCACTGCCAGCTGTCGCTTCATCTGGGGAAACCACTCGGGTGAGACCTGCTCCCAGCAACCCAGAGAAGGGGCGCAGAAGAGGAGAATCAAGGCCACCAGCGGGCCGCGCCTTCGCTCAGGACTCGGCAAGGGACACCTCCTTGGCCGACTCCGATCGCATCAAACCCTCGACCTCTGCCACATCTCGCCCCTCACATCGAACGACCACACCGAACTCCTCGGCCGAAAAACGCGAGCTGTAATGCTTGTCGAGGCGCCGAGGATAGAGGCCGCCGATGATCAGCAGACCAAAGAGCGTAAAGAAACCTCCGAATAGGATCGTCATTTCGAAACCCACGATCCAATAGGGCGGAATCGATGTGAAGTTCTTGCCCGCGATCTTGATCGGCCATTCCAGGGACATCCAGATCTGCATCAGGAATCCGAGGAAGACTCCGCTCAGCCCCCCCACGAGCGTAAAGATCCTCACCTTGCTGGGCTTCGGATCCTCCGCGAGTTCGATTTCCTCGAAGGGAGCCGGTGAATAGGTGGTGAGGTCGTCGAAGCCACGATCCTTCAGCTTGCGAACGACGGCCGCCGTATTGCTGGGCAAATCAAAAATACCGACGAGGGTGGGCATCAGTGAGCACCTCCGTGGTCTTTGGCGTGAATTTCCAGCTCTTTGACCTCGGTAATGGCGATTACCGGGAAGGCCTTCAAAAAGAGCAGGAACCACATGCTGAACCAGCAGAAACTGCCCCCCAGGATCGACAACTCGACCGGGCTGATCACGTAGATCCCCCAGGCTCCCGTGACATATTCACGCGAGAGTGAAGTGATGATGATCACGTAGCGCTCGAACCACATGCCCAGGTTGATGAAGAAACACAACCCGAAGAGAAAGGGAAGGTTCGTACGTAATTTCTTGATCCAGAGCAGCTGTGGAAAGATCACATTGAAGGTGATCATGCACCAGGTCGAGATCCAATAAGGCCCGAAGGCGCGCAACCAGAAGGCAGTCCGCTCCGCCTCGACCCCGCTATACCAGGCGATGAAGTATTCCGCCCCGTAGGCATAGCCACAGATCGTCGAGGTGAGGAGAATAAAGCGGGACATATTCTCGAAGTGGTAATCCGTCAGGTAGCGCTCGAGGCGGAAGATGCGGCGCACCGGAATCAGGACATTGGCCACCATCGCGAAGCCGCCGAAGACCGCACCGGCGACGAAATAGGGGGCGAAAATCGTGGCGTGCCAGCCTGGAACCACGGACATCGCAAAGTCCCAGGACACGACGGAGTGAACCGAGAGCACCAGGGGGGTCGCGAGACCCGAGAGGTGCAGAACCGAGCGGCTATGGGACTTCCATTGGGGACCCGTACCCTGCCAGCCCAGGGCCAGGATCGTGTAGACGATCTTCTTGATGCCGGTCGCTCGATCCCGAGCAATGGCGATATCGGGAATCAATCCGATATAGAAGAATACGATCGAGATCAGCATATAGGTGCTGATCGCAAAAACATCCCAGAGCAGTGGACTCTTGAAGTTGACCCATAGCGCGCGCTGATTCGGATAGGGGATCAGGAAGTAGAGTTTCCAGATGCGACCGAGGTGTAGAATCGGGAAGAGAGCGGCCGTGATCACCGCAAAGACCGTCAACGCTTCGGCGCTGCGATTGACCGCATTCCTCCATTTGGCCCGGAAGAGGAAGAGGATCGCCGAGATCAGCGTGCCCGCATGACCGATGCCGATCCAGAAAACGAAGGTGACGATATAGACGCCCCAGAAGACCGGCTGCTGATAACCCGCGACGCCGAGCCCCACGTAGGTCTGATAGAGAAGCGTGGCCACGGCCTGGAGCACACCGAGTACGGCGACCCCCAGGGCCAGGAAATAGGGCCATTGGACCCCCTTCGTGGGAGCCATGATGTCGATATTGGCCCGGGAATCTCGCGGCCTGTCCGTAGGTGCGAGTGTATCGGCCACAGCCGTTGCGGGAGGCACCATCAGTGGGAGCCCTCATTCTTGTCGCGCGTCACTTGCGCCAGGTAGGTAATCGAAGGTCGTGCATTGAGTTCCTGAAGCAGGTGGTAGGAACGCTCGGGTTCCTCTGCGGCGGCCACCACCCGGCTTCCGTCGTCACGAAGATTTCCGAAGGCAATCGCATTCGTCGGGCAGGCCTGCTGACACGCCGTCACGACCTCCCCGTCCCGAATCGCACGACCCTCATCCTTCGCGGGCTGATTCGCCTGCTCGATTCTCTGAACGCAGAAGCTGCATTTCTCCATCACGCCCTGCTGCCGAACGGTGACATCCGGATTCAGCATCAAGCCCAACAGACCGGGGAAATTCTGGTTCCCATAATCGAAATAGTTGAAACGACGCACTTTATAAACGCAATTATTGGCGCAATAGCGGGTGCCGGCACAGCGGTTGTACACCATGCCGTTCAGGCCTTCCTTATTATGATACGTCGCCAGGGTTGGACAGACCGCCTCGCAGGGTGCGGCGCCGCAGTGCTGGCACGGCATCGCGACATGACGAACGTCGAGTTCGCCCAGCCGCTCCCCATTGGGAACCGGGCGCCGCTCGGCTCCCCCCTCGAGATTGCCATCACCCACGTAGCGCTCGATTCGAATCCATTCCATGTTGCGATGCTGAATTGCCTGGGTTTCACCGACCACGGGAATATTGTTCTCGAAGTAGCAGGCCGTCACACAGGCGCTACAGGCATTGCAGCGATCATTATCGATCACCATTCCCCAGCGATAGGGCTGGTTGGGATCGGCATCGAAACGCGCCTCGAAGGTATGGGGTGGCTCGGCATGATGCGCCCCACCGTGTGAGTCATCCCCATGCCCCGATAGCGCAGCCAGGCTCAGCGCGGGTGCCAATCCCCTTTTTCTCTGATTATCGGTCCACTGACTGAGGGCGAGTCGGCGGAAACGTCCGGTACTTCGAACGCTCGCCCGAGTCGTCAGCCAGGCTCGTCCGCCCCTCTCATCCAGAACGGCCGGAAGCGCCGAAATCACGTTGACCCCGCGCGGCACGCCCGCCTCGCCGGCCGGGCTGGCGGGACCGGAGATCCAGGGCTGGGGAGCCCCCTCGACCTCCATCGAGGCGTAGAGACCCACGCTATGGCCCTGACCGAAGGGGATCGCGATCGTATCGTCGCGAATGCCCCCACGTGGAAAGACCGACACCTCGAGGGTTCCCGTAGGGGTCGTCACTTCAACCACGTCGCCGAAGCCGACGCCCAACTTCTCGGCCGTCGCAAAACTCATCTCGACCCAGGAATTCCACTGCAGCCGGGTCACCGGGTCGGGAATCTCCTGGAGCCAGGGCAATGCGGCTCCACGACCGTCCCCAAGAAAATGATGGGGAAAGGCCACCAGCGTAAATTCGCCCTGCCCCTCGATTCGGGGTCGCCCGGCACCGAGACCGGAGAAATCGCCCGAAACCGAGACCGGCTGGGCCGGCACATCGCTGAAGACGCCACCGCGCCCCAGGGCATCGCGCCAATTCACATCCGACCAATTCGCCTCTACGACCTGGCGGAAGGAGCCCTCGGGCATGCTGCCGCCGAGCGCCCGGCCGAGATCCAGCAGGGTGTCGCCCAGGGCCTGGGTATCGAGCAGGGGGCGTACCGTCGGCTGAATCAGGGATCTCACACCGGGTCGCGGCGCTGCGTCTCCCCAGGATTCCATCGGGGAGTGATCGGGCAGCACCAGACTCGCGGCCTCGGAGGTTTCATCCCTCAGCGAGGCGAAGGAGACGACGGTGCCGACCTTCTTGAGCGCGGACGCAAAGCCCAGAGCGGGGGGCAGCGAATAGACGGGATTGCTGTCGTGGATGAGCAGCACATCCACCCGGCCGGCCTGCATGGCTTCGACGAGCCCGATGATCTCGACCAGGGAGGCCGACTGCGCGCGCCCACTCGCCGGCGGCACGACAACGGATTTCCCGATGGCCCCGAGCATCGCATTCGTCAGCATCACGGCCGCCGCCGCCGAGACCGCACCGGAATCCGTGGATGCTACGCCGGGCGGCAATACAAGGGGGCGCTCCGCGTGCAGGAGTTCGTGAACCAGTTCGTCGATGACCGCGGGCTCCACTCCCGCACTCTCGGCCGCCGCCCTCGAATCGGCTCCCGCGAGAAAGCCGGCGATCACGTCGGGATCGGCGCCCTGGGGCGTTCCCTTGGCGCGATGGATGCCCTGGGCGATTGCAAAGGCGATGGCGCCCTCACTCCCGGCCCGCGAGGGGATCCAGCGATCCGAATTCGTCGTCGTCAGGTTCAGCCGGGGCCCGAGGGAAACCAAGCGGGTCCCGCCCCCCTTTTGCTTCTTGATATCCCTGGCGTCTGAAAATTGTCGGGCATTCTCCGTCGGGGAGGCGCCACTGGAGAGGAAGTCCGAGCCCAGATCGATGATCAGGTCGGCCTCTCCCATATCGAAAATCGGCAGCGAGTCCACGCCAAAGACCGCCTCGGTGCCAGCCCTCAGGGACTCGCGCCCAAAGGGCTCGTAGACCAGACGCCGGGCGCCGGCGGCTGCGGCGAATGCCTCGATGACCCCATCGACACTGGGGCCCACCGGGCCACCCAGGATCCAGGTCCGGCCCTTCGCGGCGGCCAGTCGGGCGGTGAGCAGTTTCGTCGCCTCATCCCAATGGGTGGCCTCGAAGGAACCATCGCCCGCCCGCTTCAGGCATTCGCCAATGCGATCCGGAATGTAGGTGCGCCCCAGGCTGGCCTGACCCCGTGAACAGAGTCGGCCGCGGTTGACGGGGTGATCGGGATTGCCCTCCAACTTGATCGGACGGCCCTCGCGGGTCTTTATATGCAGTCCACAGCCGGCCGGGCACTCGCTACAGGTCGACGCATAAACTACTGGAATCCCGGGAGTAATGGATGCCGGCTGTTCCACATAGGGAACCAATTTCTCGATGGGGTCCGCACAGGCGGTCGCAGCAGCTCCCGCTCCTACTCCCACCATCTTCAGGAAATCACGACGATCGAGCTCAGGCATTTATTCTTCCTGGGTTCCGTCCGCTATTGCGTCCGTCTGCCCCTATGAGACGAACGCCCGGTTCTCACTCCCGGGGTTTCTTTCAGCTTGTACAACTCGTTCTCTGTAACTGTATTTTTTTCGTGGCCATCCGCCGGGCATCGATCGAAACGAAAACCCGAGAACTGCCCCGTCTAATAATGACAGCGCATACAATCGACCGAGGCTTGATTGTCGTTGTCGCGATGGCAGTCGACGCACCAGCCCATTTCCAGTTTCTTCACCGGCACACCGTATTTCCAATGGTTGTCGGGCACCAGGTAGAGTTTGTCCAATTTTTCAACGGGCCCATGACAGCGTTGGCATTCCAGCCCGGCCTGCAGGTGTCGGTTATGCCGGAACTGAACGTATTCGGGCAACCGGTGGATCTGGACCCATTCGATGGGCGTCTTTTCTTCCCAATGCTTGCGCAGGATCTGAATCCCCTCGATCTCGTCGTACGCCTTGGGGAATTGGGCGTGGCAGCCCATGCAGAGTTCTACCGAGGGCACGCCGGCCGCCGAAGACCGATCCGTTCCGGAGTGGCAATATTGACAATCGATCTGGAATTCCCCCGCATGGTGCTTGTGGCTGAAGGGAATCGGCTGCATGGGCCCGGGGGCCTCGGGATCCCATGCCAGACGAGCGCTCTCGCAGGCACTTCGAGAGGGCCACTGGCCCGCAAATTCGGTCGGGATCTCGATCCGCAGCGAGGGATCTTCTGCACTCCTGGCACGCAAGTCGTGGGCCTCACAAACGCTTCCGGCTACCAGGACGTCTCCCATCGGCTCGGGCGAGTGGACGGAGTCATGGCCCTCTCCTCCGGAGCCCAGGGCGGGCGAAGCCAGCAGCCAGGCCAACGCCCAGGAAAGCAGGAGAAACGCCAGCGGAATGGGGCGAAAGGAAGTCCGGCCTCGGCTTCCCGTGCGGGGAAAAATCAGCGGACTGTCGGCCGACGAAGCCCGCAGGCATCCGGCTCTATGCGGCGTTCTCTCCATCTTCTGGATCGGGCTCATGCGCGGACCCATTCTTCCCCTGGGATCTACCCCCCTGACGCTCCGATCAGACCGTCGGTGGGAGTCGGCGACGAAATTTCGCGATTTCACATCAACTAAATCGGGGGAATCCGGACGGGATCATCCTGCGGCACCCCCCATCCCGCGGCCCTCACTATCTCGGAGCCCCAGGCGGGGATCTCGACGGCGCATGATCGCGAGCAATAGATATTTCGACGCGGGCGAGTCTGATTTGAAAGTCCTGCGGCGACGCACGTTTGATTACAACGATGCACCAACTCCGTCAAGCGCGTGGGGGGGCTTTGGCTTCGGATGGGGTTACTTCCACCGCATCCAATGGTTGCAGAGGGAAGAGTCCGCCAAGGCTTTCGCGAAATTTTCGCGCCTCAATCTCCAAATGCGATGCTTCGGCCACGCTGGTACAATGCCGACCCGCCTGACCGACTCGGGCGGGGTCTTGCTATCGGGTGAAGAGGCTCAGGCAACGTGCATTTCAAAATTCGCCGCGGTCGGGCATCGGGAAAAGGATCACTTCCGGGAAGGAAATCGGCCCGCCCGCAGACCCCATCCGCATGGGTTCATTCGCGCTCGAATGCTCCGGGCCCGCCCGCACTCCGCCTCTGAACCCGGGCGCCCGGCCCGCCGATAGAACCCCATCAACCCTACGAATCACCGAGGAGCAGCCAAAGCATGCCCGAAGCCTGGATCATAGACGCGGTCAGGACTCCCCGGGGCCGGGGAAAACGGGAAACCGGTGGACTCTCGGGCATCCATCCCCAGCGCCTCCTCGCCCAATGCCTCAACGCCCTCGAGAGCCGCTCGGATTTCGATCCCGGGGACGTGGAAGACGTCGTGGCGGGTTGCGTATCGAGCGTCGGCGAGCAGGGGGCCTGCATCGCCCGGATGTCCGTTCTCGACGCCGGTTGGCCCGAGGCCGGAGCTACCGGAGTCACCCTCAACCGCTTCTGCGGCTCGGGGCAACAGGCCGTGAATTTTGCCGCCATGGGCATCCTGGCGGGACAACAGGACCTCGTCGTCGGCGGTGGGGTCGAGTCGATGTCCCGGGTGCCGATGGGCAGCGACAAATCCGGAATGTACGGGCACAACGACCACCTCAACGCGCAGCATCCGATCGTGCCCCAGGGCATTTCCGCGGATCTGATCGCCACCCTCGAGGGTTTTTCCCGCGAGGACCTCGACGCCTATGCGGCCGAGAGCCAGCGACGCTGTGCTCTGGCCCAGGAGGAGGGTCGCTTCGACCGAAGCCTGGTACCCGTAAAGGATGCCGAGGGCAACGAGATCCTTCGGGCGGACGAATATCCGCGTCCCGGCGGCAGCGTGGAGAGTCTCGGAAAACTCCCCCCTTCCTTCGAAACCCTGGGAGATTATGTGAACCGGGGCGATGAACTCTCCATGGATAAAAAGGCGCTCTCCCGTTACCCCGAAGCCGAGCAGGTCCGGCATCTCCACACGGCCGCCAACTCCTCGGGGATCGTCGACGGAGCCGCCGCCGTCCTGCTCGCGGCACCCGAATACGCCCGCGCTCATGGTCTGCGGCCCCGGGCCCGAATCATCCAGACCGCGACGGCCGCCGCCGAACCGCTGATCATGCTGACGGCCCCGAGCCCCGCGACCAGGCGTTGCCTCGAGAAGGCGGGGATGCAGATCGCGGATATCGACCTGATCGAAATCAACGAGGCCTTTGCGACCGTTCCCCTGAAGACGATGCGCGATCTGGGCATGGATCACGACCGCGTCAACGTCAACGGTGGTGCCATTGCTCTCGGGCATCCTCTCGGAGCCACCGGCGCCATGCTGATCGGCACACTCCTCGACGAACTCGAACGACAAGACCGGACAACCGGACTGGTTACCATGTGCATCGGCGGCGGCATGGGGATCACCACAATTCTGGAGCGCATCTGATCATGATCGATTTTGAACCCTCTGAAGAACAGGCCCTGGTCATCGAAACCGTGCGGCAATTCGCCGAGAACGAGATTCGCCCCCTGGCGCGAGATAGCGATGAGAATGCCGCTCTCTCGAAGGATGTGCTGGAGAGCGCTCATGAACTCGGCCTGGTCACCAATGGACTGCCCGAAGAATTCGGGGGCGGGGGCGAGCCCAGCGCCGTCCTCGCTTGCCTGATCGCGGAGGAACTCGCATGGGGCGATCTCTCCACCGCCCTCGGCATTCTCTCGCCCTCCCTGCTGGGAGTGCCGATCTCCCTCTTCGGCAGCGACGAGCAGAAACGACGTGTGCTGCCCACTCTCAGCAGTAGCCGATTCGTGCCCGGTAGCCTCGCGGTCGTCGAACCGCGCTTCGATTCCGATGCACTCCGCCCCCAGACCAGCGCACGACTGGATGCGGGGAGCTACCTGCTCGAGGGATCCAAGTGCCAGGTACCCTGGCTCGATGGGGGGGAGGACTTTCTCGTATTGGCCAGCGAAGCGGGCGAGCCCCAGGCCTTCCTGGTTCCGCGGGCAGCCGAGGGGGTCGAAGCCGTTCTCGAGAAGAATCTCGGAACCCATGGTCTGCCCCTGGCCGAAGTCAGCCTCAAGGGCGTTCGAGTCCCCGCCGAAGCGAGGCTGGGCGGCCATGCGGGGGCGGATGTGGGGGCGATCGTCGATCGCGGTCGTGTCGGCCTGGCCGCCTGCGCGCTGGGCATGAGCCGGGCCGCTTTCGAGATTTCCCGCGACTACGCCAAGGAACGCGAGACCTTCGGCGCCCCCATCGCAACGCGCCAGGCCATCGCATTCAAGATCGCCGATATGGTGATCGAAATCGACGGCGCGCGGATGCTGGTCTGGGAGGCCGCCGACGCACTCGACCGCGGACTTCCCTCGAGTCGCCTGGCCAGGCTGGCCTATCAACAGGCCAAGCGGGTCTCCCTGAAGGTCGCCGACGATTCCGTTCAGATCTTCGGCGGCCACGGCTTCATTCGCGACTACCTGCCCGAGATGTATCTCCGCAACGCCGGAGGCTTCATCAGCAATTTCGAGGCGCTCACGCTCGTTTAACGAACGGACCACCGACCCGATCCCGGAGGAAATATGGCGATATCTTTCGAGCTGACCGAGAACAGCCTGGCCTCGATCGAACACTACAATCGGATGGCGCGGGAAATCATGCGGCCCATCTCCCGTAAATACGACGAGGAGGAACACAGTCTGCCCGTCGAATGGGTCGATCATTGGTGGAACGTGGGTCGCAAGGGGGCGCCCGTAGACATCACGACTCCCACAGATGGATTCGTGACGGTCTGCATTCAGGCCGAGGAGATCTGCTGGGGGGATTGTGGCCTCTACCTCCGCATGCCGACGCCGGCCCTCGGAGGCTCGGCGGTGGGTGCCGCCGGGACTCCAGAGCAACGCGAACACTTCCTCGCCCCCTTCCGCGGCGATGGGCATCCGATCTGGGGCGCCATGGCGATCACCGAATCCGCCGCCGGCTCCGACGCCTCGGCGATCGAAACCACTGCCGATTTCGACGCCGAAACCGAGGAGTGGGTCCTCAACGGCAACAAGATCTTCTGCACCGCGGGCGAGACGTCCGCCACGATCGATGGGGGCATCGTCGTGGTCTGGGCCACCGTGGACAAGAGCGCCGGTCGGGGGGGAATCAAATCCTTCGTCGTCCCCGCCAATACCCCGGGCATGGAATTCATCGGCTGCGAAAAAAAGATGGGCATTCGGGCCTCGGATAC
>PVBE010407764.1_pt1 | contig 22331 bp, 20 predicted proteins | sample 1631181 | NCBI WGS metagenome assembly PVBE01 (sample SAMN08397723, study PRJNA350692) | Marine metagenome, whole genome shotgun sequencing project. | isolation source: water | place: Pacific Ocean | collected 2012-04 | reverse complement strand
GTTCTGGCTGGAGGATGGAGGTGATGCCGTCCTCTTCGAGATCGAGGACTTGGCAGCCTGCGAGTACCAGATCGACACCTACCAGGTGGTCTGTAGTCGAGAGAGCGCCCTGTTGGGCTTCAGCGAGACCGTGTCTTCTACGGTCATGATCTACGCGGGCCAGTGGTTTCATGTGGCGCTGGTGATTCGACCGGACTCCATTGATCTGTTCATCAACGGTGACCTCAATGCTGTCGAGACCTTTGGCTGGGGTGCGCCCACGGAAGCTACGGAAGTCTCGGAGGTCTCGATCGGTGGAACGGGGTCTGACGCGAGGTCTACCCTGGTCGGGTACTTTGATGACTTTGTCCTCTCCAAGTCCGCCTACACTCGCTCATATTTTGGTGGATTTGACCCCACTGCGGAGCTTGACTCCATGGCAGAGATGTTGGTGCTGCTTCGCTTCGACGAAGGCACGGGTTCCGCTACCTACAGTGAGGTCGGTGATGAGCTGGAGGCCACCCTGCGCGGTGCCTCGACGTGGGCGGTATCGACCAAGCCTGCCTCCGAATCCGAGATTGAGGAGACGCCGGAGATATAGTGACTGACGGAGGCCTGGCTCGAGGAGTGTGACCTTCCAGGACCTCGAGGGTGAGGCTCGCTCAGCCCTCGCGCGTCAGCATGAAGCGTGCGCCGATGTCCTTGTCACCCTTGATGGCAGCTCCGATGACGCAGTGCGTGGAGACGCGCCGGACCCTGTCGATCATGCCGGCGTAGACAAAGCGTCCGCCGCCCTTCTCATTGGGTACCAGCTCGGGAAAGTCACTGGGTGCTGAGCTGGGCTGGCTGATGTAGTCGAAGATGACCTCGTCTTCGCCATCCTGGCGCAGCGTGAAGTGCCCAGGGCCCGTCAGCCAGGACATGGTCTGGTGGTTGTAGCCTTGAAGCGTCCCATCATGCAGGCACACCCGCTTCTGAAAGTGGGTGAACGCGGGCAGGGAGTTCTTTCCGTGGTGGGTGACCACCTCTCCAGCATCCTTGTGGAAGTGGGCAACGGGCAAGGGACCGCCCGTGGCAGCCAGTAGGTAGAGTGCCTTGAGCTCTCTGCGGCTCAGGCCATGCATCCAGTGGACCCGCTCCTCGTGAGAGGCAGCATCCAGCGCGGCGGTGAGGGGCTCGAGATTGTCGGAGTGGGTGGGCAGGGGGATCGTCATGGTTTCGGGTCTGCAGGCGGAGCGGTCGGTGGCAGACCAGTCCCGCTGGTCTCCAGTGCTACGCGGACCTCCGCATCGACCGCGCGAACGGCCCTGTAATGCGAATCCATGGCGGGCATGAAGCCGTTGAGGCCCAGCAGCGGAGCAAGCGCGTCTCGACCCACCGAGTCTCGGGTGGAGACGCTCCCGAGTGCCAGCTGTAGTGCGTCCCGGGCAGCCCTCGGGAAGCCGGTCCGAACCACGTAGGCATCAAACGGAATTCGCTGGGTGCGGGCGACGATCTTCAGGCTCTCGGCCCCCGGGATGCTCCCGCGCCCGTCGATCAGCGCACCCGCATAGGTCGAGCCCACGTCCGCATGACCCCGGACCACCGCCTGGATCACAGCGGAGTGACTCCCGTAGAACATGCTCTCGACATCATCTACGGGATGGACGCCTGCATCCAGGAGCCGGGAGGCGGGGAAGAGCCATCCGGAGCTTGATCTCGGGTCCACGAATGCAAACCGCTGGTTCTTGACGTCCTTCACCGTGTGGATCTCTCGGTCCTCCCGCGCCACCAGGTAGCCCCCGTAGGTCTCGCTGCCTCCCGAGATGTGGGTGGCAAAGACCTGGATGTCAGGAGCGAGCTCCTTGGCGCGGACGTAGGCATAGGGGCTCATGGTCGCCACATCGATCTGCCCCTCGAGCAGCAGCTGCTCCAGGTTCGCGTAGCTCGTTCCCACCGTGATCTCGATCGGGATCCCGATGCGACTGGAGACCAGGTTCAGGGTCGGCTGGTATTGCTCCTTTACAGATGTCGCAGAGATGAAGGGAGTCAGTCCCCAGCGCAGACGGGTGGTGCCCTCTGCCGCAAGGGACTGGCGGCCCCGCGCAAAGACCAGCTCAGGCTCTGGAACACCCGCAACGGGGGTGAGCTGGGCATCGCCCTGGCAGCCGAGAGCGAGGAGGATGCTGAAGAGGGCGAGTCTCAAGCGATCTCCACTCGGTAAGTGTGGACCTGATCCCGGCCCGCATGCTTGGCTGAGTACAGTGCGCTGTCTGCAGCCTCGAGCAGCTCTGCAGTGGTGGTCCCGTGGTCTGGGAGGCCGGCGATCCCGACGGAGATGGTGATGCGTCCAGAGGGCTGGCTCCGGCGCGCGCCAGGGAACGCGGTCTGTCGCACGGCCTGTCGGAGCTTCTCCCCAACCGCCACGCCCGCCTCCAGCGGGGTGTCGACCAGGATGACAGCGAACTCTTCTCCGCCGTAGCGGGCCACCACATCTGTGGTCCGCAGGTTGCGCTGGAGGATGCGGCTGACCTGGACCAGCACCTTGTCTCCAGCGGGGTGGCCGTGGGTGTCATTGTAGGCCTTGAACAGGTCCACATCGAGCATGATGAGCACCATGGGCTGCCGGGTACGGGCGCTTCGCTGGGTCTCCTTGGTGAGCGCCTCCTGGAACGCACGGTGGTTCTGCAGCTGAGTGAGGCCATCGGTGTTCGCCAGTCGCTCCAGCTCATCCACCGCCCGAGCCAGGTCTTCATTGGCCTGCTCAAGAGCTGCATTGGAGCTCCTCAGTTCCCGGGTTCGGGATGCCACCTGGGCCTCCAGGGTGCTCGTCTGCTCCTGCACTCGATCCGCCATATTGTTGAAGGCTGTGCCGAGTGCAGCGAGCTCGTCGGACCCCTCCCGGGCGGGGGCGCGGGCATCCATGTTCCCACCGGAGATGGCCCGTGCTGCGCTGGAGAGTAGGCCCAGCGGGAGGAAGACCAGGTTCCTGAGCATGATGGCGATGAGCACAGCAGTGCACAGGGCGATGATGATGCTGGTCAGTAGCACCACGGTCTGGCTCTGCTGGATGCGCTCATCGAGTCGGGCCAGGCTGAGCTCAGCGGTGAGCGTTCCCCACCTCAGCCCGGACTTGATGGGCATGGAGATGCGGCTGATGCGCCCGGAGGCGGTCTCACGGGTCAGTATCAGCGGAAGTTCTGATGAGATGGACTTCGCGGAGAATGGGTCAGAGCAGGTCCGACCGAATTCCCTGGGATCGGTGTGGGCCATGATTGTCCCGTCCTGGTCCAAGACGGCGATCCACAGAAAGTCGATGTCCCGACCCTTGGACTGGGCATAGGTCGCGAGCACCGAGTCGAGAGCCTCCACCTCCCGGTTGGCCAGGTGAAACGCGCTGGGCACGGCGATGGCGCGCAGGACCTCTCGACCACGGCGGTGTGCTTCTGCGTCCAGGGTGGAGGCATCGGACCGAACCACACTCAGTCCCCAGGCCATCTGGACAACAGCGACGCTGCCCACGATGAACAGGACGAGTTTGGTGCGCAGATTCAAGAGGATTCCCCGGCTACACCGTCATGATCGCACAGGGAGCCCCAAACGGCGAGCGCCCTCGAGCGGCGATTGCCACCCGAGGGCGCCTGGTCCCCGAGGAGACTTAGAGCCAGCTCTTGAGCATGGTGTCGTTCAGGCGACCGGGGTGGCCGCGCCAGATGATCTTGCCGCCCTTGACCACAGCGGCCGCGGGCACGCCGCGGACGGCGAAGTGTGTGGAGAGGTTGCCCTTGCCATCCTTGACCTGCTCCTTGGCCATCGGGTAGCTCAGCTTGTTCTCCTTCACGAAGTCGTTCACCTTGGCCTCGGTGGAGGAGCGGGTGATCTTGGTCAGGCCCACCATCTGCAGGCCCTGTCCCTTGTACGTGTCGTAGATCTTCTGCATCTTCGGCACCTCGCGCTTGCAGTGCGGGCACCACTGCTCCCAGAACACCAGCAGGGTGGGGCTATCGGAGTTCAGATCCACATTGGCCTTGTTGGAGAGCCACTTGTCGACGTCCAGCGTCGCCGGGGCACTCTTGCCAACGATGGCCAGCTCTCGCTCGAGGCGTGCGCCACCGCGCTTGTAGGCAGAGGTGTTGGCATACTTGGCCTTGAGTGCGCCGAGCTTGGCCTTGGCCGCTGTGATGTTGCCGGATGCGATGGCCTTGTTGACCTCGTCGAGTACGGCAGCAGCGGCCTTCTCCGCCTTGGCATCCCGCTTGGGTGCGGTCTTGCCAACGGGCGCGTTCTTGGCGGCTTCCTCGAGCTCAGCCACGCGCTCTTCGAGCTGCTTGACCTGATCCGCAGTGGCACAGCCGACCGCGAATGCAAAGAGGGAGAGGGTGAGGAATCGGATGAGGGACATGTTTGTCTCCAGGCAGTGTTGTGCGGCGCAAGCCGCTAGACCGGCAAGCCACGTAGCTCAGCGGTGCCTTTGCTGGCAACCCCATGCGATCTCTAAGCCTCCAGTGCCGATGTCCTCGCGCGTGCGCGCGTGCTTGCGTGAGGGACACAGAGGCGATACCTCGAACGCCCCGCGCGGGTCGCAAAACCCGGGCCTGTGGACGCAGGGGGGAGGCATTTTGCAGTGCCCCTGGTCCATGGGTCGCACTCGCCGCGGAACGAGGCCAACGCGTGTTTCTTCCGGTCCTGTTCTACCTGTTCGCTCTGGGAGTTCTTCTCTCGGCGCTGAGTGTGGTGACCCGCAAGAATCCCATTGCGTCTGCGGTGAGTCTGGTCTGTTGCTTCTTTTTCCTCTCGGCCCTCTACGCCTTGCTGGATGCTCACTTCGTGGCTGTGACGCAGGTGCTGGTCTACGCCGGCGCCATCATGGTGCTCTTCATCTTTGTGATCATGCTGCTCAACCTGAGGGGTGCGGGCGGCCTGGTGCGGCCCACCTGGGCGCCGCGCGCGCTGGCAGGCGTGGCGGCAGCGGGTCTGGTGGGCACGGGCATCGTGACGGCCATCACTGCGGTCAGCACTCAGCTCAAGGGAGAGACGGCGACCGAATTCGGGACCATCGAGCAGGTGGGTGCCACCATCTTCGGCGGACCGTACCTGCTGCCCTTTGAGGTCGCCAGCGGGCTGCTGACTGTGGCCATGGTGGGTGCCGTGGTCCTCGCCAAGAGGGAGATCTGATGGAGCAGATCGGACTGCACATCCCCCTCGGCCTGAGTGCTGCCTTGTTCGTCATCGGCATGGTGGGCGTTCTCACCCGCAAGAATGCGCTGATTGTGCTCATGAGTATTGAGCTCATGCTCAACGGGGTGAACCTGGCCTTCGTGGCCTTCGCGAGGCAGTCCGGATCTGTGGACGGCCACATCTTCGCCATCTTCGTCATGGCCGTGGCAGCTGCCGAGGCAGCGGTGGGTCTGGCATTGGTCATCCTCCTCTTCCGCAACAAGGTCACTGTCGATCTCGATGACCTCAACCTGCTGAAGGGCTGAGACGTGAACGCTTCCCTGCTCTGGCTGATCCCCTCCCTGCCCCTGCTGGGTGCGGTGCTGATCGGGCTGGGCAACCGGCGGCTGAGCCGAGTGGTTGCAGGAAGCATGGCGTCTGGCTTCGTGGGGCTCAGTGCCCTCCTCAGCTTTGCCTCGCTTGCCAAGGTCATCTCCACGCACAAGGCGCTGAGCCAGACGGCCTACAAGTGGATGGACGTGGGCCCGCTCGATGTCAACATCGGCTTCACCGTGGACCCGCTGGCTGCGGTGATGATCTGCGTGGTGACCGGCGTGGGCTTCCTCATCCACGTCTACGCCATTGGCTACATGGACGAAGACAAGGACGCCTCGAGCTGCTGGCGCTTCTTCGCCTACCTGAACCTGTTCATCTTCGCGATGTTGCTGCTCGTCATGGGCGACAACTTCCTCTTGATGTTCGTGGGCTGGGAGGGCGTGGGGCTGTGCAGCTACCTGCTCATCGGCTTCTGGTTCGAAAACGAGGCCTTTGCCTCGGCAGGCAAGAAGGCCTTTGTCACCAACCGGGTGGGTGACTTCTCCTTTGTGCTCGGCCTGTTCTGGCTGTTCTGGGCGCTGGGTGACCAGGCCACCATCGACTTCGCCCAGCTCCAGATCGTCCTGGCCGCCAACCCGGCGCTGGTGGGCGGCGTGGGTGGGTTTGCGGTCACGGGCATCTGCCTGCTGTTCTTCGGCGGCGCCACGGGCAAGAGCGCGCAGATTCCGCTCTTTGTCTGGCTTCCGGATGCCATGGCGGGTCCCACTCCGGTCTCAGCACTCATCCACGCGGCCACCATGGTGACCAGCGGCATCTACATGATCTGCCGCCTGAGCTTCCTCTTCTCCATGAGCCCGGTGGCCATGGGCCTGGTGGCGACCATCGGTGCGCTGACCGCACTCCTGGCTGCCACCATCGCCATCACCCAGAACGACATCAAGAAGGTGCTGGCCTACTCCACGGTCTCTCAGCTCGGGTACATGTTCCTGGGTGTGGGCATCGGCGCGTACACGGCAGGCTTCTTCCATGTGCTCACCCACGCCTTCTTCAAGGCGCTGCTCTTCCTGGGGGCGGGTGCGATCATCCATGCGCTGCACCACGAGCAGGACATGCGGCGCATGGGCGGACTCAGGAAGCACATGAAGGGCACCTACTGGTGCTTTGTGGCGGCCTACCTGGCGATCATCGGCGTGCCTGGGTTCTCGGGCTTCTTCTCCAAGGATGAGATCCTCTGGCTGACCTTTGCCACACCGCCCGAGCAGATTGCACTCTTTGGCGATGGCTTCCCGCTGCCCACCATCCTGTGGGGCATCGGTGTGGTGACGGCTGCGCTGACGGCCTTCTACATGAGTCGGATGATGTTCATGACCTTCGCCGGCGAGTTCCGGGGACATCACGCTCCGCATGCTGCCCCCAAGGTCATGCTGCTTCCGCTGGTGGTGCTCGCAGTACTCAGTGTTGTGGGTGGGTTCATCAACCTGCCGCACTGGCTGCACATGCCGGCGATTGAGGGCAAGCTCCACCACTTCCTGGAGCCGGTCTTTGCTGGCGCCAGCGTGCGCTTTGACGGAGCTTCTTCCAGCCTTGAGATCCCGCTGATGGTGGGGACGCTGGCTCTTATCGGTGCGAGTGTGGGGCTGGCCTATGTGATGTACGTGAAGGCGCCGGAGAGGGCGGCTTCCATGGCGGACCGCTTCGGGCGGCTGCATCAGGGCTCCTTGAACAAGTGGTATGTCGACGAGCTGTATGAGGCGGCCATCATCGGTCCCATCCTCACGGTGAGCCGCGAGGTCCTGCACAAGGTGCTGGATGTGCGCATCATCGATGGTCTGGTCAACGGTACTGCCGCCTTTGTCCTGGGACTGGGGCGGGTCTACAGCCGCCTCATCCATGTGGGGCATGTGCAGGCCTATGCTCTGGCCATCGCCATCGGCACGGCGGTGATGGTGCTTGCCTACACGGTGGGGGCCTGAGATGGACCACCTGCTGACACTGGTGACCTTCCTGCCCCTCCTGGGGGCGCTGGTGGTGTTCGCCAGCCCGGAGAGGTTCGCGCGCCCGCTGGCGCTGGTGGTGTCGCTGCTGACCTTTGCAGCAAGCGTGCCGCTGTGGTTCCTCTACGAGGCGGCGGGCCGAGGTCCGATCCGGGGCTGGGCGACCATGCAGCTGGTGGACGGCCCGTATCAGTGGATTGCAGATCTGGGCATCAGCTACCACGTAGGGGTGGACGGAATCGCGCTCCTCCTGGTGCTGCTGACCACCTTCCTGACGCCCATCGTGATCCTCAGCGGATTCTCCTCGGTGACCAAGCAGATCAGCCGCTTCATGGGCTTCATGCTGCTCCTGGAGACGGGGATGATCGGCACCTTCGTGGCGCTGGATACCTTCCTCTTCTACGTCTTCTGGGAGCTGATGCTCATCCCGATGTACTTCCTCATCGGAATCTGGGGCGGCAAGCGGCGTCTGTACGCCACCATCAAGTTCTTCATCTACACGATGGCTGGCTCCTTGCTGATGCTTGTGGCGCTCCTGGCGCTGTATGCCTTGCACCATGCCCAGTTCGGCACCTGGTCGGCCAGCGTGGTGGACCTGTATCGGGTGAACCTGAGCTGGGATCTGGAGAAGTGGATGTTCGGGGCCTTCGCGCTGGCCTTTGCCATCAAGGTTCCGATGTTCCCCTTCCACACCTGGCTGCCGGATGCCCATGTCGAGGCGCCCACGGGCGGCAGTGTCATCCTGGCTGGCGTGCTGCTCAAGATGGGGACCTTTGGCTTCATCCGCTATGCCATGCCGCTCTTCCCGGAGGCCACCGAGGCGTTCGGGCCTACCCTGGTGGCGCTGGCGGTCATCGGTGTCATCTACGGCGCGCTGGTCGCGATGGTGCAGCAGGACATCAAGAAGCTGGTGGCCTACTCCAGCGTGAGCCACATGGGCATCGTGATGCTGGGTCTGTTTGCCATGAACTCCATGGGTCTGAGCGGCGCCATCTACCAGATGCTAGGCCACGGTCTCTCCACCGGCGCACTCTTCTTGCTGGTGGGCATGCTCTATGAGCGTCGGCACACCCGGGAGATCAGCGAGTATGGCGGGCTGGCCAAGCAGATCCCGCTGTTCGCCTTCACCTTCATGGTGGTCACCTTCTCCAGCATCGGGCTGCCGGGGCTCAACGGCTTCGTGGGTGAGATCCTCATCCTGATGGGCAGCTTCGAGCACCACAAGATGGCCACAGCATTCGCAGCCACCGGCGTCATCCTGGGGGCGGTCTACATGCTCTGGGTCTACCAGCGGGTGATGTTCGGCAAGCTGGACAACCCGGCAAACCAGGACCTTCCGGACATGAGCCGGCGGGAAGTGGCCTATATGGCACCGATCCTTGTCCTGATTGTGGTGATGGGTGTCTATCCGCAGCCCTTCCTGGCCAAGATGGCGCCCAGCGTGGACCGCGTGCTGGCCCAGGTGCAGCCTGCACCCACCAAGAAGACGGCCGTGCGCCGGTCCAGGCAGGGCAGCAAGGCGGCGCGGCGGAGCAAGGCGGGTCGTAGAGGAAAGGCGAACCGCGGCAAGCGTTCGGGTCCGAGTCGGAAGATCATCAACCTCGGGAAGCGCCGATGAGTGTTCTGGACCAGGTCTGGCTGATCTCGCCAATGGTGGCGATCTTCGTCACTGCGATGTTGGTGCTCGTGGTGGATGTGGTGCAGGAAGACCCCAACCGGAGTGTCTCCCTGGGGATCACCACGGTGGGTCTGGTGGCTGCAGCGGCGCTCAACTGGCTGGTGGGCATGGACCTCACCCAGGCCACGCTGGCCTTCCACGGCACGGTGGTGATCGACGGATACGCGGTCTTCATCCAGTTCGTGCTCATCCTCGCGGCCTTCGGCACGCTCCTGATGGGCCACGACTACCTCGAGCGAGTGGGCGTGCGGATTCCAGAGGTGCGGCCTTTGCTGCTCTTCAGTCTGATGGGCATGATGCTCATGTCGATAGCGGCGGAGCTGATGATGCTCTTCATTGCCATCGAGGTGATGAGCATCGCGCTGTATGTGCTCTGCGGGGTGAACCGGAGCGATGAGGCCGGGGTCGAGAGTGCGTTCAAGTACTTCATCCTGGGCGCGTTCAGCTCAGCCATCCTGCTCTATGGAATCGCCCTCATCTGGGGCGCGACGGGCACCACCAAGCTGGGCGGGCTGGCGGCCTGGCTGGGGGCTGGGAACACCATCATGGGTGCTCCGCTGATGGCGGCTGGCGTGGCCATGCTGCTGGTCGGGCTGGCCTTCAAGGTGGCCGCCGTGCCGTTCCACATGTGGAGCCCGGACGTCTACCAGGGCGCACCCACACCGATCACCTCCTTCATGGCAACCGGCGTGAAGGCTGCCAGCTTTGCGGCCCTCGGTCGGGTGCTGTTCAGCGCGCTGGTCCTCGGACACGGCGACTGGGTGGACGCGCTGGTCTGGCTGGCTGGGCTCACGATCCTGCTGGGCAATATCGCAGCCTTGGTCCAGACCAACCTCAAGCGCATGCTCGCCTACAGCTCGATCAGTCACGCCGGCTACCTGCTGATGGCGGTGGTAGCGGTGCCTGCGAGCGGTGTCGGAGGCAACCCTCAGCTTGGCGGCGTACTCTTCTATCTGCTGAGCTACACGCTGATGACGGTGGGCGCCTTTGCCGTGGTGAGTCTCCTGGCCCGAGAGGGAGAGGAGAATGTCTCGGTGGACCAGCTCAAGGGGCTGGCAGGACGCCATCCATGGATTGCAGCAGGCATGGCGGTGTGCCTGCTCTCGCTGGCGGGGATTCCGCCGACGATGGGCTTTGTCGGCAAGTTCTACCTGTTCACAGCGGCCATCAACGGCGGCTTTGCGGTCCTGGCGGTTGTGGGTGCGATCGGCGGTGCGATCGGCGTGTACTACTACCTCCGGCCCATCGTAGCGATGTACATGCACGAGGCGACCGAGGAGGTCCCGCTGGCCGTCAACCTGCCGGCCATGGGCGCGCTCACCCTGGGTGCTGTCAGCATGCTGGTCTTCGGGATCGTGCCGGGTCCTGTCATCGACTGGTGCCGGGACTCGCTGCTCTCGATGATGGGCGGCTGAGCCGGCTCAGGAAGCAAACACCTGGGAGAGATCCCGGAAGGTCTTGAACTCCAGTGTGTTGCCGGCGGGGTCTCGAACAAAGAAGGTGCCCTGCTCACCTCTCTTGCCCTTGAAGCGCAGTCTTGGCTCGATGATGAAGGGCTGCCCCGCGTCTCTCATGCGGGCAGCGAGAGCCTCCCATTCGTTCCAGGGGAGGATGAGCCCGAAGTGGCGCACGGGCACCTTGTCACCGTCCACCTCATTGGTGGCGATGGACGAGAGCTCCTCGGGTCGTAGATGTGCGCTCAGCTGGTGGCCGTGGAAGTCGAAGTCCACCCAGCGTGCCGCACTTCGACCCTCATGACAGCCGAGCAGGTCACGGTAGAAGCTGCGGGCGGCGTCGAGATCATCCACCGGGAAGGCCAGGTGGAACGCGTGCATCTCAGCGCTTCTTGGTGGCGGCCCGGACCTCAAGGAGGTCGATATTGGCCTCCACGAAGCCCTCGGACTTCATGTAGACCTCGACGCCTTCAGACCAGCGCATGGAGAGGCTCGGGTCCTTGGCCGCGAGGGTCCGGAACATGGCCTCTGTCATGAGGCGCTTGGGGCCCTCGGGGTTTTCCTCTGGGGGCATCAGGGTGCCCACCATCACACTATCGAACCTGGGAATCCCGCCCTCGACCTTGATCTCCTTGCGCTCGAGGAGGCGGTCGTTCTTGTCCTTGATGGTGGCCACAAGGGTGAGGCCCTTCATCTCGAACTTGCTGGTGTTCTGCAGCAGGAACTGGAAGAGCGTGATGTTCTGCTCACGCTGGTCCGGCAGCTGCATCCAGGACGAGTTCTTCACGAAGACATAGCGGTCCGGGTTGTAGACCGGATCGTAGGCCTCCTTGGTGGCGTTGTCGGCGAAGACGTAGGCGGGCATGACATTGTTGACGTGGAGGTAGCCCGCCTTTCCACTCGAGGTCTTCACGGTGTACCACTTGTTCCGCTTGGCCACGAGCTGGACCTTCTCACCGTTCTTCACACTGGCCACAGCGGCAGCCGTCTCGGATGGCTCGGCTCGGACCGAGGAGTCCGCCGTGACGAGCATCTCGGTGAGCTGCAGCCCGTTGGGACCGAGGATGTCCAGCTCATCTGCGGTGGGCATCTGGGCGCTGAAGTGCCAGATGCCGAAGGCGCCGGCCATCGCGAGGATGGCGAGCACGATGATGGCGGGTGTCCTGGACTTCTGGGGCATCTCCCAGTCGTCGTCCAGGGTGCTGGTGCTCTGGGAGGGAAAGAGGTCCTTGAGGTCCTCGAGCTCTCCGGCGTATAGCCAGTCGTTGGCGCCTGGTGGCTGGACCATGTCGCTGGGTCCCAGATCACCGGCAGCAGCGAGCTGCTTGAGTTCACTGAGATCCCGCGCCTGGAACTGGCGGTCTCCCTGAGTGACGAGCCAACCGGCCATGAAGGGTACTCCCGGACTGGGGGAAATACCTCCCCCGATGGACGTAAGGGGTACCTGTGTCTCTGATGAGGGTCAAGCCATCCAAGCACCGATGAGTCAGTATTGACCTTCAGTTTGCAAGCATCAGATCAGGCAGAATTGGTTGTTTTGGGGGCTTTAGTTCGCCCCTCTTCCCTGTCCGAACTGGTCTCATGGAGCTAGGAAGGCCTCGTGCCCTTCGAGCCTCTCCCGCTGTTGATCCTCTTCGATGACGACGGAGGTCGGTGTGGCCAGGTGGTTCCCAGAATGAAGGAACTCCTGGAGCATCGAGGCTTTGTGGTCTCCACCCATCGCGTCCAGGACGGGCTTGTGGATGTCAGCGAGTACCGGGGCATTGTCCTGGGAGCGCCGACCACGGGCATGGGGCTCAAGGACCTCCCGCCGACGGACGCGCTCGCGGACTACCTCGATGAGATCGAGGACATCGATGAGAAGCAGATTGCGGTGTTCACGGTCTACCCGGTGTGGGCGGGCAACGCGCTCGAGCGGATGAAGGGGCTGGTGCTCCGGCTGGGAGCCCGCTTCGTGGCCTGGCATGGGTATCCACTGAGCGATCTGAGCAAGGGAGAGCATGTCATCCCGGCTGAGTGCATGGTGCGGATTCGATGAGCGGGCTTAGCTCCGAGACATTTGCGGCACAGCTGCGGAGTGCGGAGGACCGGCTTCGTGCGGTTGGCCTGAGCGGACGGGCTGCCTATGCGGCCTTGTGCCGTGATCTGGCGCGTCGTCTGGACCTCTCCGAGCACCTCTGGCTGGAGGGGCCGGATGCACCAGAGGAGGCAGCACTGGAGCGGATTCCGCTCACAGCGGAGCTGGACCTCTTTGGCCTGGCCTATGAGCGGTTCTTCCCGGAGGTCTTCAAGGCGGAGCGTGGGCAGTACTTCACGCCTCGGCCGATCGTGGAGCTGATGGCGGACCTCGTGGGTGTGCGTCCTGGTGAGCGGGTGCTGGATCCGACGTGTGGATCGGGCACCTTCATGGTGGTCGCACACTCTCGTGGGGCAGAGGTCGATGGAGTCGAGATCGACCCGGAGCTGGTCGCGCTGTGTCGCCTCAACCTGGCGCTTCATGGTGCCAACCCGCGGTGTGTGCGGCAGGGGGATCTCTTCCGCACGCCGGTCGATGATTCCTGGGACGTAATCCTGGCCAACCCACCGTTTTCTGTGGACATCCACAACCCGGACACGCTCCGGCGGTACAGCCTGTCTCAGGGGCGCAGTCGGATGGGATCGGACACACTCTTCCTGGAGGCTGCGCACGATAGGCTGCGTCCCGGAGGTCGGATGGCGGTGGTGCTGCCGCGGTCCATCCTGGCCAACCCCTCCTACGGCGAGCTTCGCGGCTGGGTGGCTGCCCGCTTTGTACGGCGCGCGGTGGTCTCATTGCCGGAGGGCGTGTTTCGGCCATTTGGTGGCACGACCACCCGGGCGGTGGTTGTGGTGCTCCAGAAGCTGCCAGCGCGGGTTCAGCCCTGGGTTGCTGCGGTGGTGGAGAACCCCGGGTACGACCCCACCCGGAAGGTCTTCCGGCGCACGGAGCCCGATGAGCTGGGGCAGCTGCGGATTGCGGTGAAGCAGAGGACAGCGCCGACAGCGCCCGCAGGGATAGCGGCCTGGCTACCGGAGGACGCGCTGGGGGCTTCGCCGGTGGCGGAGGGGGTCCGGGCCTGTGGGCTCCTCTCGCTGGCACCGCTGGCCTCGTCCCAGCATGTGCGTCCCTCGGATGATCCGGACATGGTCTTCACCGAGGTGGACCTTGCGGATGTGGACAAGCACACCGGGGAGGTCAGCAAGGGCCGTGTGCGTCGAGGCGGAGACTTCCGGGGCAGCAAGACCGGGTTTGAGGACGGCGATCTCTTGTTTGCCCGGATCCGCCCCAACCTCAACAATGTGGTGATCGTGAGCCGCCCGCTCGCGGAGCTGCCGCCGGCGATGTGTGGTTCCTCGGAGTGGGTGCGCCTGGCGCCGGTGGCCCATCCATACTTTGCGCTGGTGGCTGCCCGTTCTTCCTTTGTGCGCCAGCAGCTGCAGTCGACTGGCGGCCAGACCCGTCCGCGGATCAAGGCGGGGGATCTGGAGAGTGTGGAGGTGCCGGACCCGGGGCCGGAGGCTGCGGCATTGATCGATGCCCTGGTGGGTCAGGCGCACCAGGCTCGCCTGGAGGCCAGGCGCACGCAGGATGCGGTGGCTGAGCTGTACGAGGGCTTTGGTCGCGGGGAGCTGAGCGAGGCGGAGCTTGTGGGGGCGCTCAAGCGGCTGTAGAGCGGGGGTCCTTGTTCACGCCCTCGGCCTATGTCTGCCCGCTCCGGGTCTTCAGGCAACGGAGCGCGCGGGTCAGGGCGCTGCCCATCTTGCGACAATCAGCAGGTGTCCTCAGGAGCTTCTGGTTGAGCTCCAGCTCGAGGTGGACCGCGTTGTGGGACATGCCGTGGCGGCTGGCGGCGTACATCAGCCCATTTCGGGCGGAGTAGGGCTCATTGAGTGCCACGGTATATCCCTGGGCCTCGATCTCCTTGGCCAGTCGTCGGGCGATGCCCTCGTAGGGGTGGAAGAGGACACCCACGTCCATGCTTCGGACCTCGTCGGCGAACACCGGGGTGAAGGAGTGGACGCTGAGGAGCATCATGTCTCCGGGCCTGCCCAGGCGCTCTGCGACAGCCCGGTCCAGGGCTGCATGGTAGGGCGCGTGGTACATCTGCAGGCGCCGGTCTACTTCCTCGATGCTGAGGGTCTCGTTGAAGCTCAGCACAGCGCCCTCGACCGCACAGCGAATGAGGGTGGGGTTGTCCGGCGCTCGGTTTGGATCGCAGACCAGTCGTGAGTAGCGGGCGAAGATGCCGCTGGAGCCTGTCTGGCGGATGATCTCTCGGGTGACGTTCCTCGCTCCGATGTCCCAGCCCCAGTGCGTCTCGAGCCACTTTCGGTCGCTTGCGTTTGTGCGCATCGGGGTGGGCACCCGGTTCGAGGCGTGCTCGCAGGTGAGCAAGTAGGGGCCTTCCCCGGGGAATCCGTAGACCTCGTGGCTGTCGTAGCGCTCGGTGGTCGGGTGCTTGCTCATGCGGGCCCATCCTACCTGGGGAAGCGGATGAGCGGGAGGGGGGGCGGTGCGGCTGTCGGGTGTCGCGTTAGCCTCAGCATCAGCTGTCTGGCGGTATGGGAGGACTGAGGCGCGATGTTGTGGTGGCTCCTGGCCCTGGCGTGTAGCTCAACTCCTGCGGATCCGCTGGGGGTGGAGGGGCGTGCTGCCCGGGATGCACTGGCGCAGGCGCTGGTAGAGAGAGACGTTGCTTTGGTGGGGACTGCGGCCCGCGTGGCCTCGGGCTGGGAGGGCAAGGACCCGGCGCTCGATCGGCTCCTGGGAGATGCCCTGGCCAATGTGCTCATGAAGCCGGAGGAGGGCCTGGCGCTGCTGCAAGCGCAGCCGGCCCCGGAGGATCCGGCGTGGGCTCGTGCGACGCTGGATGCAGCCATGCGGACGGGCACACCCAAGACGATCACCGATGTCTGGGCGGAGATCGGGCGACCTCCGCTCGCAGCCAGCCACCCGGTGGTGCAGCAGGTGGTGCAGCGAACCCGACGCGACCCTCAGCTTCACCACGATCTCCTGGAGGACGTGGTGGGGCGGTGTGTATTGATGGGTCGTCAGCCCAAGGTGGGGCGGTCCGCGCTGGACCTGCCTGCGCTCCCGGAGCTCTTGCCAGCTGCCCGGGCGCTGGGGGCCACCTTGGTGGTGGTGTCGCGGGGGTTTCGGCGAACGGATCCGGATCCGACGGCGGGTGCGGGTCCGTGGAACTGCGGTCGCAGGGTGCTCCTGGACACGGAGTGGCCGGATCCAATGCTGCGGGCCCTGGCGATCGGTGCCACGGATGGTCAGACCGTGCTGTTCCTGGACATCAAGCTTCAGGGAAAGCACCCCTGGGTCTACGCAGGGAACGATGCTCCGGCGGGTGCGCGCTGGGTGAAGGCGGCGAGCTTGTACCGGGACGCGGGCGGCGGGGATGCGGGTGTGGCTCGGGTCCGTGCTGAGCTCGGGATGGGTCTGAGAGCGCGATGAAGCCAAACACGGTCATTGCCCAGACTGCCTTCCTGGTGGGACTCACGCCGCTCATACCCTTTCCGTTTCTCGATGAGATGGTGCGTACTCGTCTGCTGCGCAGGAGCTTCCGGCTGGTGGCGGCCTCGGAGGGTGTGACCCTGCAGAAGGCCTCGCTGAGGTGGCTGGCAGCGGACTGGGAGGGGTGCGTCCTGGGCTGTCTCTTCGCGGGCCTGTGGTGGCCAGTGCGGAAGCTGGTCAAGACGGTCTTCTACTTCATGACCATCAAGGAGTGCCTGGACTGGCTGGCGGAGGCTGGGGTTCGTGCGGAGATGGTGCGGATAGCGGCTGCTGCTGGTGCGCTGCCGGATGATCCCAAGATGGTGCGAGAGGTCATCGTGGAGATCCTCAATGCGAAGGCGAAGTCTCCTGTGATGAACATCTTGCAACGCAAGGTGCCGCCGGCGATCGAGGGTACGGAGAGCTCGCTGCCGCTTCGGTGGGTCTACCGGATGGTGGCAGCAGGTGGCGGCCCGGCCATCTGTGAGGCATTCTCCGCACGGCTGGCTGAGCGCATGGGCGCAGAGGAGTAGGAGATGTGGTGGCTTTTCTGGCTTGCGTGCGCGGGAGGCAAGAAGGACGAGGCGGAGCTGGGTGCTGACAAGCCCTTGCTGTGGCCATTTCCCAGCGCGCATCTGATGGAGGACGGGGTCGTCTCCATTCCAGCGGATCTCCTTCCCCGGTCGGAGGAGGGGGGCACGGAGCTGCCGGTGGATAGGCTGCGGCATCGGACGGGCTTCTCCGTGGTGCAGTCCTCGGTGGTGGACTTTGGGGTGACCATCGACAAGAAGACCCTGCCTGGGCAGTCCGAGGCACGGGTGGATGGAAGTGTGCAGATCTGGGACCTGACCACGGGTCAGCCGGTGCGGTGCTTTGCTGAGGTGGATGCCAGCCCGGATCTGGGCGAGGAGACACCGGTGCTGATCGTCCGTCCGCTGGACGTGATGGAGGTGGGCCATCGGATTGCCGTGGTGGTCACCACGGAGGTGCAGACCGTGGACGGGGAGCCTCTGGAGCCGCTGGACTGGTACCGCGATCTGATGCGGGACAAGCCGGGCCCGGGCTTAGAGGGCTGGGTGGATCATTACCAGGACCTGACCGAGGAGCTGCATGACCTGGGCGTGGGAGAGATGGCGCTGGCCTTTGACTTTCCCATCTCGGACGGCGGGCAGTCGCTTCGGGACGTGGTTGGGGATGTGCCGGTTCCGACGGAGTGGTCCATCGATGAGGTTCGGGATGTCGATGAGGGCGCGGATATGCCGCCGGGGGCCTGGCGTGGCTTGACGGGCAGCTTCACCAACACAAGCTGGCTCATCGACGAGCTTCACCTCTCGCTGGATACGGGGGGAAGCCCGGAGGTGCAGGGGGAGATCGAGGCTCGGCTCTTTGTGCACATGCCTGAGTCCGTGCGGGATGCGGAGCCTGGAACGGTGCCGGTGTGGATGTTTGGCCACGGGATCTTTGGTTCCCCCGAGGAGTACCTTGCGGATCTGGACGATGTCTCCACGGTCTCACAGCTTGCTGATGAGGCGGGGGTCATCGTGGTGGGGACGGTGTGGCGGGGTCTGGAGGACATCGACCGGGTGCATGCGATCTACATGGCGGACGACTTCGGACGGCTTTCGGAGATCACGGATCGGCTGCATCAGGGTGTGGCGGATGTGACGGCCTTGACTCGGCTGGTGCTGGAGGGTGACCTCCTCGACGCCCCGGAGCTCGAGGGTCTGCCGGACAAGTCCCGGCTTGGCTACTACGGCATCTCGCTGGGCGGGATCGCGGGTGCGGTGATGGTGGCCAATAATGACCGCATCGAGCACGCGGTGCTGCATGTGGGTGGGAGTGCCTGGAGCACGATGCTGGAGCGGTCCAGCCAGTGGATTCCCTTTGACTGGATCATGGTGGATCAGGTGCCCTCGTCTCGGGATCGGCAGCTCCTATATGCAGCGAGCCAGCTGTTCTGGGACCCGGTCGATCCGGCCAACCATGTGGACATGCTCCGGGGTCGGAGCGTCATCTGGCAGGAGTCCATTGGGGACGAGCAGGTACCGAATATGACCACGGAGATGATCGCTCGGGCGGCGGGTGCGGAGCTCTTGCTGCCCAGCTTCACCGAGGTTGCGGGACTGGAGACCACCCGGGAGCCTGCAGGTGGGGGACCGGTGCTGGTGCAGCTGGACCCGGAGCTTGAGATGCCAGCGGAGGAAAACCGTCCCGGCACGCCGACGCTGGCCCACAGCATTCCCCGGCGCTGGGCGGGGACGCACCAGCAGATCATTCGCTTCCTCGATCAGGACGATCCGGGTGTAGTGGGTCATTACTGCGGGGAGAGCGTGTGCTCGGAGTCCAATCAGGGTGCGCTCGAGGACTCCGATGAGGAATAGGGCCTCAGTGTCCTTGGGTGCACTGGTGGTGCGGGTGGTGGCGTGAGTCGGCCGGCTCCCGATCACGCCATCTGGGAGCTGACGTGGCGCTGCAACCTGCGGTGTACGCACTGCCTGGTGGAGGGTGGGCCCAATGAGCTGGAGGAGCTGACCGAGGAGGAGGCGCTCAGCCTGGTCGATCAGCTGGCCAAGCTCGGTGTTCGCCGGGTCACGCTGACCGGTGGAGAGCCGTTCTTTCGAAAGGACTGGCACACCATCTCGGCGCGCATCCGGGAGCACGGATTGATGCTCATCTACAGCTGCAATGGGCACCTGCTCAATGACCGGACCATCGAGAAGCTGATCGTGCTGGAGACCAGCTGGATTGCGCTGAGCGTGGACGGGCTGCCAGCGACTCATGATCGTCAGCGGCGCTTTCCCGAGGCGGGGGCCCGGCTCTCTTCAGCGAGCATTGTGGAGGATGCCATTCGACGGCTGGTGGAAAGCCCCATCCAGGTGGGGGTCATCACCACGGTGAGTGCGGACAACCTCGACGAGCTTTTTGAGCTGCACAGTCGGCTCAAGGCGCTCAAGGTCGATCAGTGGATGGTGCAGCTAGCCCATCCGCAGGGACGCTTTGCGGAAGGTGAGCAGGCCATGCGCATGCTGCCGCGCGAGCGCATGCATGAGCTGTCCGCCTTCCTGGTCGAGGCATCGCGGGATCCGGTGCTGCCTCCGCTGGTCCACAACACCATCGGCTGGCTCTCCCGGGATGAGGCGCACCTGCGGAGCAGCGGCGGGCCAGGGTCCGAAAGCGGCGCAAGCCCGCCATCTGGTACGGCAGTCCGTGTGGAGAGGCGGTGGTCGCATTCGAGCCAGATGGTGGGGTCAAGGGCTGTCCCAACCAGGTGGGGGACCCATTTGTGGTGGGCTCTGTGCGAGAGGAGTCACTCGAGGCCATCTGGCAGGATCGCAGTCGCTGGCACTGGCTTGCACCCAAGCCGGAGCAGATGGTGGGGGCGTGTACATCCTGTCGGTGGGCACAGCGATGCGGCGGCGGGTGTCCGTGCATGGCCTGGGACACGACGGGGCGGCTCTATGACAACCCCTGGTGTCTTCATGCCATAGAGCAGGAGAGTGCTCAGCCGCAGCCGGTGCCCGTCGAGGAGCGCGCATGAAGATCGTCTTGCTGGTGGTGGACTCGCTTCGGGCGGACGTTCCTGGGTATGCCGGGGGGCCTGCCCAGACGCCAGTGCTCGACCGGCTGGCGGGACAAGGGACTCGCTTCTCTCAGGCCTACTGCTCGGGGAGCTGGACCATTCCCTCCCTGGCGAGCATGGACACTGGAGCCTTTCCGCACCATGTGGGGGTCTGCAACTGGGGGCACATCTTGCCGGAGGGGCGGACGTCCTTGCTGGGTCTGATGGTGGCGGCGGGCTGGCGGACCCATGTCTTTGCACCCAACCCGCACTGGGTGTTTTGGGGCTGGCCGTCTCATGGGGAGCGTGGGGACAGCCAGGATGAGGCTGCGATGGTCGAGGCACTCAGGCAGCCTGGGGATGGGTTCTTCCTCATCCACCACTGGTCGACCCACCTGCCCTATCTGACCGAGCCGCAGTCCTGGGGCGGCCTGAAGCGGGCGGCGGATGCGGCGGTTGCTGCTCTGCGCAAGTACCCCGATGAGATGGCTGGAAAGTTCGAGCGCATCTACCATCGGTCGGTCCAGCATCTCAGCGAGGAGCGTCTTCCTCGTCTGATGGAGGCAGCGAGCAGTGGTGGAGAGCCGGTGCTCTTTGTGGTGACTGCGGATCACGGGGAGCACTGGGGGGAGTGCTTGCCGGAGAAGCGGCGGTTCAGGAACATCTTTGATCTGCATGGTCGCTGGCTTGAGGATGCCACCACCCGGGTCCCCCTGGTGTTCTGGGGGGCGACGGCTTCTGGGGATGTTCCTGCGGGGCAGGTGCTGGGTGGGTTTGCTCGGGGCGTGGATGTGGGCCCTACGATCGCTCAGGCTGCGGGGGTGGAGTGGCCGGAGAGTGAGGCGCATCCCGTCCAGGGCCTGAGCCTTCTGCCGGCCATTCTCAGTGGGCAGCCGGCACCGGCGGCAGATGCGTTGACTGTGCGCAGCCACAACACCCATGTGCCCAACACCTACCCCTCAGATGGTCAGGAGATGTGGCGAGGCTACTCATGGCGCACGGCTGCAGGTCGCTGGACCTGGGATGCCACCTTCCAGCGGATGCGCTGTCTGGAGGGTGCACAGCCCAGCGAGGAGGTGCAGCAGTGCCTGGAGCGGGAGTGGGCGCAGGCTCGCGGTGCGGTCCCGGTTTCGGCCCCGCCGCCGCATCGGCGTGATGCGCCAGGCCGCTATGCGGATCTGATGCGCAAGCTCGGGTACTGGGAGCCATGAGCCGGGTGGTTCCGGACGCGCCTCGCACGGTCTACTGGGAGCTGACGCGTGCCTGTGGGCATGATTGTCGTCACTGTCGGGTCTGGGGGGGAGAGCCGCTTCCCGATGAGCTGAGTCTTGATGAGGTCATGGAGGTGGCAGGTCAGCTGGTGCGTCTGGGGCCCCGGCTGGTGGTGTTGACCGGCGGCGAGCCGCTGATGCATCCGGGGTGGCGGGAGGTGGTGGGTGTGCTGGCAGGTGGGGGCATCCGTGTCCGCATGTTCAGCGGCGGGGACAGGCTGGACGACCGCACGCTTCGGGCTGCGCTCGAGGCGGGGGTGAGTGGATTTGCTGTCTCCCTCGATGGCCCTGCAGCCATCCACGATGGGCTGCGTCCTTCCCGGTCTATTTTTGGTGGGAGTCCACATCGCAGCGCCATCGACACGATCCGGCGGGTGCTTGCCCAGGGTGCGGACTTACGGGTTGTGACGGCGGTGAACCGGGAGAACCTCCCGCACCTCGTGGCGCTCTACGAGACGCTCTGCGAGCTTGGAGTGCCGCGGTGGCAGCTGCAGCTGATGCAGGCCAATGGGCGGGCGCAGGACCACCGGGAGGCGCTGATGATCCAGCCCCGGCAGGTCGAGCATGTGGTGGAGCTTCTGATGCGGGCCCATGCCGAAAAACGCATCAATGTGCCGATGCATTGCAGCATTGGCTACCTCGTTCCTGAGGAGGCATCTGTGCGGCATCCGGGAACGGAGCCGCCGCTGCTCTGGCGTGGGAGCCGCGCGGGCCTCGGAGGGATGAGCATCACTGCGCGCGGGGAGGTGCTTGGCTGCCCGTGCTTGCCCGATGAATTTGCCACTGCCTCGGTGATCGAGCGGTCGCTGGAGGCCATCTGGGCGGATGAGCGGAGCTTTCCGTACACGCGGTCGTGGAGCCCGGATGTGCTCGAGGGGGAGTGCAAGGCGTGTGAGCTGGCGCCTACCTGCCGGGCGGGCTGCCTGGGCGTGGCCTACGGGGCGACGGCCACCGTTGGCAGCAATCCCTACTGCCTGCGTCTGACCCGGGGACTGGGCTCACCTTCCTGAGCGTCTTGCTCAGTGTGAGTCGTCCACCCGGGTCTCGCAGTCTGTATGGGCGAGCATCCACATCTGATCCTCGACGTACTCGTCCTTCATTCTGGACCAGTCATCGAGCATATCGGCCCACTCTTCCTCATCCACATCGGGCAGGCAGTCCAGGATGCCATTCTTGGTGTCGGAGCTGACATCGGCAGCATCGATCAGGTCCACCAGGTCGCAGTAGATCTCGGCGGAGTCTCCCTTGATCCCGTTGTCCGCTGCCTCGTCACAAACGCCTTCTTTTTCATCTTCTCCGCAGGCCACGGCCATGCTGAGCAGCAGAAACCCGGCCAGGGAGGATGCGGTCTTGCAGCCTCGGGCGTAGGCCGTGCGGCTGGAGTGGCGATCCTTGGTTGTGCC
>PVBE010015674.1_pt1 | contig 22335 bp, 25 predicted proteins | sample 1631181 | NCBI WGS metagenome assembly PVBE01 (sample SAMN08397723, study PRJNA350692) | Marine metagenome, whole genome shotgun sequencing project. | isolation source: water | place: Pacific Ocean | collected 2012-04 | reverse complement strand
GTGTTGCGGCCCGCCACCCAGCCTTCCAGCCGCGCCCGATCCTTGGGAGACAGCCAGACGCATGATCCATTCCTCATCCCTCATGACTCGCACATCCACGAGCCAAAGGGAATCCTTCCGTTAGAGACAGAACACTAGGGTCCGTGGACGATTAGGGTGGCGTCGTGGCGGGATCGGATTTTCCCACCGGTTAGGAGCGGGCGGCGCCGTGTGGCAGGCCCCACACCAGCTGCCCGCGACGCGGCCGGTGGGAAAATACGACCCGTCCCACCGGGATTGCGCCAAGATGACGCGAGCCGGCGTCGCTCGTCCTTGAATATGCGCGGCATGTCCTGCGTCCTCGCTCCTAGTCTCGCGTCATCTTGGCGCAACCACGGCGCCACCCTAATCGTCCACGGACCCTAGAGCCCCTTGACGAATTCCATATAGGCCGCCTCGTCCATCAGTTCGCCGAGCTCGGACGCATCGCTGACGCGGATCTTGAAGAACCAGCCGTCGCCGGTCGGCGCTCCGTTGACCAGCTCGGGATCGTCGCCGAGCGCCGCGTTGACCTCGACTACCTCGCCCGACAGCGGAGAGTAGACCTCGCTCGCCGCCTTGACCGATTCGACCACCGCCGCTTCGCTGTCCTTGGCGACCTGCTTGCCAATGTCGGGAAGCTCCACGAACACCACGTCGCCGAGCTGCGCCTGGGCATAATCGCTGATGCCGACGACTGCGACGTCGCCCTCGACGCGGGCCCATTCGTGATCCTTGGAATATTTCAAGTCGGACATGGGGTACCTCCGGTTCAGCCCTTGGGGCGCTTGACGTAACGGTGGGGGACGAACGGCAGCCGCGCCACGCGGGCCTGGCGCGGCGTGCTGCGAACGATGATCTGGACCGCGCTATCGGCGGCCGCGTGCCCGGTCTCGACGTAGCCCATCGCAACCGGCGCGCCGACCGTCGGGCCGAAACCGCCGCTGGTGACGGTGCCGATGTTGTTGCCCTCGGCATCGACGATTTCGGCGTGCTCGCGCGCCGGCGCGCGGCCTTCCGGAGCGAGCCCGACACGCCGTCGTGACGGCCCGTCCGCAATCTCTTTCAGGATGCGCCCGGCGCCCGGGAACCCGCCCTCGGCGCGGCGGCGCTTGGAAATCGTCCAGGTCAGCCCCGCCTCGACCGGCGTCGTCGCCTCGTCGATGTCGTGGCCGTAGAGGCAAAGCCCGGCTTCGAGCCTCAACGTATCGCGCGCGCCGAGCCCGGCCGGCGCCACCTCGCCGTGACCGAGCAGTATCTCGGCGATGCGGACGGCGTCGGCCGCCGGCACCGAGATCTCGAACCCGTCCTCGCCGGTATAACCCGAGCGCGTGATGGCGAGCTGGCTGCCGTCAACGACAAACGGGGCCGCGGTCATGAAGTCGAGCTGTTCGGCACCCGGCGCGATCCGCGCCATCACCGTCTCCGCCGCCGGGCCCTGAAGCGCGAGCAACGCGCGCTCGGGAAGCTCCTCGAGCTCGCATCCCGCGGGCAGGGCGGCGCCCATATGGGCGAGATCAGCCTCCTTGCAGGCGGCGTTGACGACGAGAAACAGGTATTCGCCGACATTGGTCACGATGACGTCGTCGCGAATTCCACCCTGGTCGTTGGTCAGCATGGTGTAGCGCATGGCGCCGGCGGCGAGCGCCGCCACGTCGCCCGGCACCAACGCCTCGAGCGCGGCGACGCGGCCGTCACCCCTTATCGTCGCCTGCCCCATGTGGGAGACGTCGAACAGCGATGCGTTCTCGCGCGTCCAGCGGTGTTCGGCCAGGATGCCGTCGGCATACTGGACCGGCATCTCGTAGCCCGCGAACGGCACCATTCGGGCGCCGAGCGAGACGTGCAGGTCGAACAACGGCGTTCGTTGGAGCGCGGGATCGGTTGAATTCGGCATGCGGTCCTCCGACGAGAGTGCGGATCCCCGGCGGCGATAGCCGCCGTGGCCCTGCCCCCTCTGTCTCGGTACCTGAAAGATTCACCGGCGCAGCGGTGCCGGCTTACCCCTTCGGTGAGGCCGCCCCGAACGCCGAACGGGCGGCCTGCTTTCCAGAGTCACATCCCCCTGCGGTCCGTTTGCCTGAGAGTTTCCGGGGCGGTTGCTCCTTCGGCGCCGGCACGCGGCCGGTCTCTCCTGCAGGGTTCGTCTGCGTGGCCATGCCCCGCCGCGACCTGCGCGCCGGGACCTACCAAAACGGCATCTACTCCATTGTCGATTCGACGTCAACCGTGGCGGCATCGCCCGTGGTGGTCAGTTGACGCCCTCGCCGAGCTTGAACAGGTGCTCGGTGTTGCGCCACAGGATGTCCTCGCGCTCCTCGTCGGTGACGTTGGCGTCTTCGAGCACCTTGAGGCGCAGCGTGTAGAGCTCGTCCGGCTCGCGCACGAAACGCCACGTCGCCGACCAGTCGGAGCCGAACAGAATCCGCTTCGAGCCGATCGTATCGAGCGCCTTCCTGAGGTGCTCCGGGGTCGACCTCGCGGGTCAATGCGCGGACGAAGATCTCGCCGAGGCCCTTCATGCCGAGATCCTCGATGCAGTGGGCGAACTCGCCCGCCGCGACTCAGAACCCTATCGCCATGCCGTCCTTGCGGGGGTCGGAGCCGCCGGCGAGCACGCCGCGCGCGCGATCGATCCAGATCGCCTGGCCGCCGCCGTGTGGCACCGGCGCGCGGCCGACCTGGTGGCCAAGGGCGGCCAGCCCCGCGAGCGTGTCATCGGGGACGCCGCGCTCGGCTGACAGCACGCCGCCGTAATGGAAGATGCGAGGCGTCTCGATCGCCCGCTGCACGTCGAGCCCGTAATCGATGACGTTGGTCACGAGATGGGTGTGGCCGAACGGCTGGAAGTGCCCGCCCATGACGCCGAATGGCATGACGACCTCACCGTCCTTGGCCAGCATTCCCGGCATGATGGTGTGCATGGGGCGCTTGCCGGGCGCGATGGCGTTGGGGTGATTCGGATCGGTGACGAACGAGGAGCCCCGGTTATGGAACACGACGCCGGTGTTGTCGCTCACGATGCCCGTTCCGAATACGCTGAACACCGAGTTGATGAAGCTGATGGCGTTGCCGTCGCCGTCGACCACGGTGAGGTAGACGGTGTCGGAAGACGGCGCGAGGCTCGGGCCAGGAACGCCGTCCATCGCGCGATCCTCGCGGATCAGGGCGCGCTGTTCGGCGGCGTAGGCTTCCGACAGAAGCTCCTCGGTCGGCACGCCCGCCTTGGCGGGATCCGCGATGAAGGCGTCGCGGTCGCGGTAGGCGAGGCGCGCGGCCTCCGATTCGAGGTGGAGGCGGCGGACGTCGAGCGGATCGTCGCCGTCGAAATCGAACCCTTCCAGAATATTGAGCATGATCAGCGCGACCAGCCCCTGGCCGTTGGGCGGGCATTCCAGGATCTCGTAACCGCGATAGCCGGTGCTGATCGGCGTGACGTACTCACCTCCCGCGGCGGCGAAGTCGTCGAGGGTATGGAGCCCGCCGTGACGGTTGAGGGTCGCCACCATGTCATCTGCGACGCGCCCGGTATAGAACCCGTCGGGTCCCTTGGCGGCGATCTCGCGTAGCGTCGCCGCGAGCTCCGGCAGTGGCACCCGATCCCCCGCCGCCGGTGGCCGACCGCCCGGCATATAGATCCGGCGCGCCGTCTCGGTGCTCGCCATGAGGTCCCCGAACCGTCCCCAGTCGTAGGCGACGCGGGGCGGAACCGGATAGCCGTTCTCGGCCAGCTCGATCGCCGGCCGCAGCAGCTCGGCGAAGTCCTTTCGGCCGTGGTCGCCGACCAGCCGGTGCCATGCCTCGACCGCGCCCGGCACCGTCACCGCGTGCGGCGTCGCGGCCTCGATTTCGCGGATGCCGCGCTCCTGGTACCACTCGGCGTTCGCCGCCGCCGGCGCCCGGCCCGAGCCGTTATAGGCGATCACGTCGCCGCCCGCGGGTGCATAGAGCACGAAGCAGTCGCCGCCGATGCCGGTCATCTGCGGCTCGAGCACGCCGAGCGCCGCCGCGGCGGTGACCGCCGCATCGACCGCGTTGCCGCCGGCCCTCAGCATCTCGACCGCCGCCAGTGTCGCCCTGGGATGTGAGGTCGCCGCCATGGCGTTGGGCGCATAGACGACGGATCTGTTAGGGGATTGAAAATCGCGCATGGCCGCCATCATACGGGCGCCGTCGGAGGCCCGCAAATCGGGCTTGGTCCGATTCGCCGGTTCCATTTCCGCAATCGCCCGGCCATTTCCGGAATCAGAACCTCATCGCCGAAAAAAAACGGCGGCCCGAGGACCGCCGCTTGAAGATGTGCCGCAGGGGCTGATTCAGGTCGCCCACTTGCGCCTCAGGTAGCCGAAACCAGCTCGGCCGAGGCCGAACATGACGGCCAGAGCAATGGCCGTGATTAACGCGAACTTGGCGACTCCCTTCATGGCGCTTCTGCCTTCGGTTCTGAATGCCTAAGTTGGCAGTAACGTTGCAAGAACCGTGCCAATCCCGATGTCGCGTTTAGAATCCGAGGGTTAGGTGCGCCCCACTGGTCGACCTCGATCCGAGATGTAAATCCCACCGTCACCTCCAAACGGGTGAGGCCATTCGGGGCGACGTTCAGTGATTCGCCCGATTTCTCGTCTCGAACGCTGGTTTCACATTCGATACTTCCAGACTTTGGGCCGCGCGGACAGTTAGCCGTCCATGATTGACTTGATTCGGCCGAGGGTCTAAATCGGGGGCCGTCGCGTGTCCGACCGGCGCGCGCCCCGTCCCAGGTCGCCTTCCGAGAGCAAGAGGCCATGAGTACCAAGGAACGACCCCTTTCGCCCCATTTGCAAATCTATCGGCCGCAGCTCACCTCCGTTCTGTCGATCCTGCACCGTTTCACCGGTATGGGGCTCGTCGCCGGGCTGTTGCTGCTGGTCTGCTGGCTCGTCGCGGTGGCGAGCGGCGCCGCGGCCTACGATGCGGTGCAGGCGTTCAATGCCCATTGGGTCGGCCGCATCCTGCTGTTCGGCTGGTCGTTCGCGCTGTTCTATCACCTGTGCAACGGCATCAGGCATATGATGTGGGATGCGGGACTCGGCTTCGAGTTGCCCGACGTCTACCGCTCGGGCTGGCTGGTCGTGGCCGCTTCGGTTGCGCTGACGGTGCTCGCTTGGATCTGGGGATATTCGTCGATGGGAGCGTTGTGATGCGCCTGCGAACGCCACTCGGTCGGGTCCGGGGCCTCGGCTCGGCCAAGGAGGGAACCGAGCATTTCTGGGCACAGAGGGTGACATCGATCGCGCTGGTGCCGCTTACACTCTGGTTCGTCGCATCGCTCGCGGCACATTCCGGGGCCGATCACGCGACCGCCAAGGCATGGCTCGCCGAGCCGTTCACGGCCATCGTCATGATCCTTGTTGTCGCCACAAGCTTCCATCACGCCCAAATCGGCCTCCAGGTAGTGATCGAGGACTACATCTCGACCGAATGGGCCAAGATAATGTCCATCATGGTGGTCAAGCTCGGCGCCGTCGCGCTTGCGGTCGCGGCGATCTTTTCCGTGCTCAAGATCGCGTTCGGGAGCTGAGCCACGATGACCAAGGCCTATGAGATCATCGATCACACCTACGACGTCATCGTCGTCGGCGCGGGCGGCGCGGGGCTTCGCGCGACGTTCGGCATGGCGGTCAAGGGCTTGCGAACCGCCTGCATCACCAAGGTGTTTCCGACCCGCAGCCACACCGTTGCCGCCCAGGGCGGCATCTCGGCGGCGCTCGGCAACATGGGCGAGGACGACTGGCGCTGGCACTTCTACGATACCGTCAAAGGCGCCGACTGGCTCGGCGATCAGGACGCGATCGAGTACATGTGCCGCGAGGCCATGGATGCCGTGCTCGAGCTCGAGCATTACGGCGTGCCGTTTTCGCGGACGCCCGAGGGCAAGATCTACCAGCGCCCGTTCGGCGGCATGACCACGCAATACGGCGAAGGCCCGCCGGCCCAGCGCACCGCCGCGGCGGCCGACCGCACCGGCCATGCCATCCTTCATACGCTCTATCAGCAGTCGCTCAAGCACCATGCCGAGTTCTTCGTCGAGTACTTCGCCCTCGATCTGATCATGGATGAAGACGGCGCCTGCCGCGGCATCATGGCGTGGAACCTCGACGACGGCACGTTGCACCGCTTCCGGGCCCAGATGACGGTGATCGCCACCGGCGGCTATGGCCGCAGCTACTTCTCGTGCACCGGCGCCCACACCCAGACCGGCGACGGCAACGCCATGGTGCTGCGCGCCGGCCTGCCGCTCGAGGACATGGAGTTCATCCAGTTCCACCCGACCGGCATCTATGGCGCCGGCTGCCTGATCACCGAGGGCGTGCGCGGCGAGGGCGGGTACCTGACCAATTCCGAGGGCGAGCGCTACATGGAGCGCTACGCGCCGCACGTCAAGGACCTGGCCTCGCGCGACGTGGTCAGCCGCGCGAGCACCATCGAGATGCGCGACGGCAAGGGCTGCGGGCCCGACAAGGACTACGTCCATCTCCACATCGAGCATCTCGACGCCGACATCATCGCCCAGCGCCTGCCCGGCATCGCCGAGACGGCGCGCATCTTCGCCGGCGTCGACGTCACCAAGGAGCCGATCCCGGTGCTGCCCACGGTGCACTACAACATGGGCGGCGTGCCGAGCAATTATCGCGGCGAGGTCGTGGCGCCGCGCAACGGCGACGCCGAGGCCCTCGTGCCGGGGCTGATGTCGATCGGCGAGGCCGCCTGCGTCTCTGTCCACGGCGCCAACCGGCTGGGCTCGAATTCGCTTCTGGACCTCGTGGTGTTCGGCCGGGCGGCAGCCGACCGCGCGGTCGAGATCCTAGAGCCCGGCGCCAATCAGAACGACCTGCCGAGCGACGCCGGCGAGGCGGCCATCGCCCGGCTCGACGCCAGACGTCACGCCTCGGGCGGCACGCCGACGGCAAAGCTCCGCCTCGAGATGCAGCAAGTCATGCAGGCCCACTGCGCCGTTTTCCGCACCGGAGAGATCCTCGATGAGGGCAAGCAGAAGCTCGATAGGGTCCGCCAGGGCGGCGACGACATCCAGGTCTCCGACCGCTCGATGATCTGGAACTCGGACCTGGTCGAGACGCTGGAGTACGACAACCTGATGGCGCAGTCCGTCGTCAGCCTGCATTCGGCGCTCAACCGCACCGAAAGCCGGGGCGGCCACGCGCGCGAAGACTTTCCCGACCGCGACGACGACAACTGGATGAAGCACACCCTGGTGTGGCTCGACGACGACGGGTCCGTTCGCTTCGACTATCGCCCGGTCCACAGCCACACGCTGACCAACGACGTCCAACCCGTGCCGCCCAAGGCGCGGGTCTATTGAGCCGGGGGAACCCATGGTCGAATTCACGCTTCCCGCGAATTCCAAGGTGCGCGCCGGCAAGACCCACGCGGCGCCCAACGGCGCCAAGCGTACCCGCAAGTTCAAGGTCTACCGCTGGGATCCGGAGGACGACGACAACCCCCGCACCGACACCTACGAGATCGATCTCGACGACTGCGGGAAGATGGTGCTGGACGCGCTAATCAAGATTAAGAACGACGTCGATCCGACGCTCACCTTCCGCCGGTCGTGCCGCGAAGGGGTGTGCGGCAGCTGCGCGATGAACAGCGACGGCAGCAGTACTCTCGCCTGCACCAAGTACATCGACGAGGTGAAGGGCGACGTCGCGGTCTATCCGCTGCCCCATACGCCGGTGGTCAAGGACCTGGTGGCGGATCTCACGACGCTCTACGCCCAGTACGCCTCGATCGAGCCCTGGCTCAAGGCCGATACGCCGCCGCCCGATGGCGAGCGGCCGCAGTCGGAGGAGGAGCGCGCCGAACTCGACGGGCTTTGGGAATGCATCCTGTGCTTCAGTTGCTCGACTTCGTGCCCGAGCTACTGGTGGAACGGCGACCGCTATCTGGGCCCGGCGATCCTGCTGCAGGCCCATCGCTGGATCGCCGATTCGCGGGACGAGAGCACCGGCGAGCGGCTCGACCAGCTCGAGGATCCATTCCGGCTCTACCGTTGCCACACAATATTGAACTGCACCGCGACCTGCCCCAAGAACCTCAACCCTGCCAAGGCGATCGGTGAGATCAAGAAGCGCATGGTGCTGCGGCGCTGATCGGCGCGGCACCACGGGCTTGATCTGAATCAAGTCGGTCGGGGCGGGTAATACCCCGATCTCCGCGGCGGTACCCATATCTCCATTGTCGAAACGCGACGATGGAGGGCAAGATGCCGCTTCGCCTAGGACCGGGTTTCGCATACCCGTACGCGCCGGGCAATTTTCGTCACATGCAAGACCAGCTTGACCGCGCCGTCGGCCGCGGCCAGCACGGCGCGACCAGCGAATTTCCCCCGCTCGACGTCTGGAGCGGCGAGCATGACGTGGTCGTCACCGCCGAGGTGCCGGGCGTGGATCCTGAGAATATCGACATCACCGTCGACGGCCCGGTGCTGACGATCAAGGGCAGCCGCGCCGAGCCCGCCGTGACGAAGAGCGCCGCCGCCCACCGGCGCGAGCGCTCTTACGGCACGTTCGCGCGGTCGGTGACGCTGACCTACGACGTCGACGCCGAGAAGGTCCAGGCCGATTGCCGCGACGGCATCCTCAGGATCTATCTCCCCCGCCCCGAAACCGAGAAACCGAAACGCATCCGCATCTCAAAGGGTTAAGACCAGCCGATCGACGGAGGGACCCATCATGGCAAGCTCGACCCCCGAGAAGGCAGGCTCCGGCACCGAGCACACGGCCGCCGCCGAGTCGACTCGCGGCACCCGATCGGTGACGCCACTGACCGATATCTACGAAACCGAGACCGCTCTCGTCGTGCTGGTCGAGATGCCGGGTGTCGCGCCCGATGGGGTCGGCGTCTCGCTCGACGGCCGTGTCCTGACCATCACCGGCGAGGCGGCCGATCATCCGCCGACCGGCTATGCTCTGACGCACGAGGAGTTCCACCCGGCCCATTACGAGCGCGCCTTCACGCTGGCCGATTCATACGACAACGACGATGTCCAGGCAGTGATGAACGACGGTGTCCTGACGCTCTCGATCGCCAACACGCCGAAGCGGCGCACTCGTACCATCCCGGTCAAGCGCGGCTGATCGGCCGACGAGCTTCAACCGCAGTCAACAACCAGCACCGCCCGACTGAAATCGGGTCTTGGGAAAGAGTGGAAGGCTCAGGCGCTTGGCATGCCGGAAGCGGCGACGGCCCGATTTTGCAGCACACATACGGCGCCTTCTACCGGATTATTTAGTTCCTGGCGGATAATTGTTCGATTGAGCAATTCTACCGTGAAGTCGTATGTAAGCGCGAGGTCGCGAATATAGGCCTCGCTCTGCGCGAACCGGCCGGTCGGTCGCAATTCGAAGGTCTCGACATCGGTGATTTCGATAGAAAAGGCGAACACGCCGTCCGCCACAAGACAGCCCGCGACACCAGCGAAGACGGGCGCGAGGTCGCCGATATAGATGAATGTATCCGTCGCCAAGACCGCGTCGTATGCCGGTTCGCGGCCGGCGGAAATCTGCAGGTGCGCCACCAACTCGCCCTCGACGAGCGTCTCGTAGGTGCCCTTTCGCCGGGCTTCGACGAGCATCCGGGGCGACAGATCGACACCGTCGAAGTGCTCGACCGCCCGGCCGAATGCCTCGGCGACGAGGCCGGTGCCGCAACCGAGATCAAGTACGTGGCCCAAGATCGCGCGATCGCCCGATTCCGATCCGGATGCCAGTTCCAGCACGGCATCGCGAAGCGCCATGGGCGCGCGATAGTCGAGCACAGCTCCGATATGCGTATCGAAACGGCCAGCATAGGTATCGAACACCTGGCGCACAAAGGCCTCGGGTGCCGCCGACATGGTTTCGCCGGAGAGCGCCGCGGCCATATGGCGGGCGAGTGCGTTGTCGGGATCGAGCTCCAAGACCTCGCGATACGCGACCAGCGCCGCGGCGTCACGGCCGAGATCCTTGAGCGCATTGGCGAGATTGAAGCGGGCCAGCACGAATACCGGATCGCACGATACGGCGCGGGCAAATGATTGCACCGCCGCGGTGAGATCGTTCAAGACTCGGTAGCCGTTGCCGAGGTTGTTGTGCGCCGCGGCATAGTTCGGGTCGATCTCGATCGCGGCGCGGTAGCACGCAATCGCCTCTTCGATGCTATCGCTGTCCCACAGTGCATTGCCGAGATTGAAATGCGGCGTCGTCAGCCCGCTGTCGATCGCGATCGCGCTCCGATAGCTCTCGATGCACTCGCCGGTTCTACCCAGGTCACGCAATACGTTGCCTCGGTCGTTGTACGCCTCCGCCGAGTTCGGGTCTGCCTCGATTGCCAGCGCAAAGCACGTCAGCGAGTCTTCGAGCCGACCCAGCTCATAAAAAACATTCCCCAGATTGCTGTAGGTCGTCGAATCGCCCGGATCGTGCGTGACCGAGCGCGACAGCATGCGGACCGCGCCGTCAAGGTCGCCCACCTGACGCAACGCGAGCCCGTAAATCTGCAGCACGCGCGCATTGGTCGGCTCGCGGGCGAGGTACCAGCGGTATATCCGAATTGCGCGTTCGTATTCGCCCTGTTGATGGTATCGGACGGCCCGACCGATTCGCCGCCGTGCCAGGCGCTCGGTTTCCCCCTCGCCGCGCTGGTCACGCTTAACGTGGCTGCTCTCGTTGGCTGTGAGCAACGGTTCGACGCGGGCCATGAATCCGTTCCCGGACGATAGTCACGCACCACGGACGACGCTCGCTGATTCGCGAGTGCGCCATGGCGCTGTAGCGAAGGGTTAATACACAATCAACCTTAACGCCGGGTAACGATAAGGTGATTAAGACGTTCGTCAGGTTGCCGTCACGCCGGCGGTTGTCTCACGGATTGAATTCGGGTTTCAAATCGACGAAGCTTCCGACGCCGCCATCGATGGTCGCGCACGCCCGTCGTCGGCCGAGTTGACGCCGTCGACGACGTGCCATTCGGAAAACCGGTTGATGCGATACGAGGTCGGCTTCCACGCCTCGGTGACGAAGTCGGGATCGCAAAAATACTCGACGGAGCCGCCGCACGGGTTCTTGAAATACCAAAAATAGGCCGACGAGATCGGATGGCGTCCAGGACCTACATCGGTCAGCCAACCCTTGCTGTCGAAGGCGACCCCACCGCCGAACACCTCGTGGATGTCCTGCACCTCGAACGCGATGTGGTGAAAGATCGTCTTGCCCTGCTTCGAGTGGATGAAAAACAGGTTGTGATGATCGCTCTCCATGGCGTAGCGGAGGAAGACACCGCTGCCGCCGGCATAGCGGTCCGAGACCGGGAACCCAAGCCGCCTGGAATAGAAATCTTCCGCCGCCTTGAGGTCGGGCACCAGAAACGCGACATGTCCCATGCGGAGCGGCCGCGCCTGCTCATAGAACATCGCCACCTTGTCGACCCGCGTGCGCCCGGCAGGCGAGTTGTACTCCGTCGGCTCGAGCTTCAGCGAACGCTTGCGCCGCCACACCCTGAAGCCGACGCTGAAGCCACTGGGGTCGATCGCATGGATGGTGCCGTCGTCGTCGACCACGAGGTCCTGATCGCGCGACAACTCATCGGTGATCTCCTTGAGGTGCTTCCACGAGGAAACGCCCCAGATTGTCTCTCGGTATCCTAGCCCGGGCGCGGCCGGCGGCGGCAAATGCTTGGAATCCGGCGGATACAACACAACCTGCGAGCCGATGGCGGTCTCGAACACGGTCCGGGTCGGCGTCGTTTTGATCTTCTTGAGGCCCCAATCCGTGAAGAATTGCCGCGCCTGTTTCATGTCATCGGCCGCAAAGACGACCGAATCGATACCGATGAATGTCATTGCCGATCTCTCCGAAAAATTCGATTGAATAGCCCTAACACTGCTACGCTAGCGCACGTGGAGGGGATAGGCAACGTGGACAGGCCATTAACCTTGAACGGAAACGTCGTGCGGTCTGTCAACCCCTGGAGCTTAAAACCGTCGATTGCGCAGGCTGCCCAGCTCGGTTCCCGACAATCTGCCGTCGCCGTTGCGGTCGGCCGAGCGGAAGCGGGAATCCAAGCGTGATCGACGTGAATTGTTTCGCGCCCATCCGTCGGCGCCGGCGCGCGCCGGGCGTGCGCGGCCGTTCAGGTATTCACCGCGAGAAACGAACCCATCGCGATTGGTATCGAGACGGCCATGGCGCGTCGCATCGGACGAGGGTTGCGCCGCGGCCGTTCCGGCGCCGGACCCGAGGCGTCGGTTTTTCGGCAATTGCAGCTTACGGACATCGCGATTCAGGACGCGGCGGGCATGACCGAGCCGGTCGAGCTTCTTCGGCTGAAGGAGGCTGTTGGTCTCGCGTTCCCATGGGAACGGCGCCGGCTGTGTCTGGGCGTCGACCCCGCTGGCGCCGACGACGGCCACGACGACGAGGCCGATGATGATAGTGAAAACTGCGCGCATTTGGGATCTCCCGACAGCATCGAGGCTCCCTTAATAGGCGTAGTCCTTGAACACCGGATTAACGCTGCCGCGCCAGCTATCGTTGAAGAGGTCGAGCTTGATTTCGGCCGGACACGAGCCGCGCTCGACGATCTCGTCGAGCGGGCCGAGGAACCCGGTCTCGTTGTTGCCGGCGCCGTCGAGCCGCGCGCGGGCGCGAAGGCCGGCATGGGCGATCTCCAACGTCTCGGCGGCGAGCTCGCGCACGGTGCGGCGGCGAAATTCCGTGTGCAGCGCCCGCTTCGGCACTTCGCTACGCAGCAAGGCGTGCTCTTCGCCGCTCCAGTCCTTGACCATATCCCAGGCCGCGTCGAGCGCCGTGCCGTCATAAAGCAGGCCGACCCACAGCGCCGGCAGCGCGCACAACCGGCGCCACGGCCCGCCATCGGCGCCCCGCATCTCGAGAAACTTCTTGAGACGGACTTCCGGAAACAGCGTCGTCAGGTGGTCCGACCAGTCCGACATGGTCGGGATCTCGCCCGGCAACGCCGGCAGCCGGCCGTCGAAGAAATCGCGGAATTATTGGCCGCTGGCGTCGATATAGCGCCCATCCCGATAGACGAAGTACATCGGCACGTCGAGCACGTAGTCGACGTAGCGCTCGAAGCCCATGCCGTCCTCGAAAACGAACGGGAGGATGCCGCAGCGGTCGGGATCGGTGTCCTCCCAGATGTGACTGCGGTAGGAGTAGAATCCGCTCGGCCCGCCCTCCTTGAACGGCGAGTTGGCGAACAGCGCCGTCGCGATCGGCTGCAACGCGAGGCCGACGCGGAACTTCTTGACCATGTCGGATTCGGATTCGAAGTCGAGGTTGACCTGGACGGTGCAGGTCCGAAGCATCATGTCGAGCCCGAGCCCGCCCTTCTTCGGCATGTATTCCCGCATGATCGCGTAGCGGCCCTTGGGCATCCAGGGAATGTCTTCGCGCCGCTCGGTCGGATGGAACCCAAACCCCAGCATCCCGACGCCGAGCTCGCCCGCAACCTCCTTGACCTGAGCGAGATGCTGGTGAACCTCGTCGCAGGTCTGGTGGATGGTCTTGAGCGGCGCGCCCGACAGCTCGAGCTGGCCGCCCGGTTCCAGCGAGATGTTGCAGTCGCCCGCCGTCAGCGCGATCGGATTGCCGTTCTCCAGCACCGGCTGCCATCCAAAGCGCTGAAGGCCCTCCAGCATGGCGCGGATGCCCCACGGGCCGTCATAGGGCGCCGGGCGATGGGTTTCGAGATGGAAGACGAATTTCTCGTGCTCGGTGCCGATGCGCCAGTCGGGCGGCGACGCCGAGCCCGCCTCGATGTATTCGATAAGCTGGCGCCGATCCTCGATCGGAGCGCCGGCGGATACCGGGGGAGCGGCCATGCTGTGTTTCGTGTCCTACGCCTGAACTGTCGTGCCGGGTCCCTTGCCGGATTCCGCCACGCCGTCGCGCCAGTCGCCCAACATCGCCTGCCAACAGGCAAGCGCCGCGAGACCGGCGGTTTCGGCGCGCAGCGTCCGTGGTCCGAGCCCCGCGCGGCTAACAAAGGGAAGTATACCAAACCCGTCAAGCTCCGAATTCGTGAACCCGCCCTCGGGCCCGGTCAGGATGGCCCACGGGCCGCCATCGGCGAATTCGGATTGGGCGAGTACCTTGTCGATCGGTGGTGTCCCGGGGGTCGGATCGCACACCAGCAGACGGCGCCCGGCCGGCCAATCGGCGAGCGCGCGATCGAGGTCGGCGAGCGGATGAATATCAGGTATGTCGAGGCGTCCGCATTGCTCCGCGGCCTCTACGGCATTGGCGCGGAGACGTCCCGAGTTGACCCGGCGGACGACGGTATGCTCGCTGATAACCGGCCACAGCGCCGATGCGCCGAGCTCGGTCGCCTTGGCGGCCAGGAAGTCGATCCGTCCCCGCTTGACCGGCGCGAACATCAGCCATACGTCGGGGCCGGATGACTGCGCCTTGAGACGTCCATCCAGGCGGAGGATGCAGCGGCGGCGCTCGCTCGAAGTGATCACCGCGTCCCATTCGCCGTCGGTTCCGTTGAACACCGCCACATGATCGCCGGCGGCCAACCGCATGACGTTCGAAGCATAATGGCTCTGTTCCGGCGTCAGCGGGAACGACGCGCCATCGCCAAGCGGGTCGTCGACGAACATGCGGATCTTGGGCGGCTCTGTTGTCATGGCAGTCGGAAGATCGTCCCCGGGCCTCGGAACGTCTATATTAGCATGCGAAAGGCAGGCCATGTCCGAGATCGGCGACACCTCGGCAAGCGATATTCCGCGCGGCGGCTGGGTCGACCGGTGGACGCCGGCGCGGGCCCGGCCCTATATCCGGCTCGCCCGGCTCGACCGGGCAATCGGCAGCTGGCTGCTGCTGTTCCCGTGCTGGTGGTCGATCGCGCTCGCCTCGCCCGATCCGCTGACGGCGCGCTTCTGGGTTCTTTTCGTTCTGTTCGGCGTCGGCGCGGTCGTCATGCGGGGCGCCGGCTGCACCTACAACGACATCTGCGACCGCGATTTCGACGCCCAGGTCGCGCGCACCCGCGACCGCCCGCTGCCGAGCGGCGAGGTCACGGTGCTCCAGGCCGCTCTGTTCATGATCGCCCTGCTCGTCCTCGGCGCGGCGATCCTGCTGTCGTTCAACGGGTTCGCGATCTGGGTCGGCGTCGCCTCCCTGGCGCTGGTGTTTACCTATCCGCTGATGAAGCGGGTGACGTTCTGGCCGCAGTTCTTCCTCGGGCTCGCGTTCAACTGGGGGGCGCTGCTGGGCTGGGCGGCGGTGCGGGCCGAGCTCGCGCCGGCGGCGGCGCTGCTCTACGCCGGCGGCATCATGTGGACCCTCGGCTACGACACCATCTATGCCCACCAGGACCGCCGCGACGATGTCGGCGCCGGGATCAAATCGACCGCGCGCCGGCTCGGCCTCGGCAGCAAGCCCTGGCTCTATGCCTTTTATGGGGGCGCGGTCGCGCTGTTCGCCGCCGCCGGCCACGCTGCCGGCCTCGGCTGGCCGTTTCAGCTCGGCCTCGCGCTCGGCGCCGCGCAGCTCTTCTGGCAGGTCACCGACGTCGATCTCGACGACGCCAAGGACTGTCTTCGCAAGTTCCGGTCCAACAGGCTTTTCGGCTGGACCATCTTCGCCGCGGCAATAGCGGGCCAGCTGACGCTATCGGGTTAGCGGGCGTCCCAGTCATGCAACAGCTTGTCGGCGCGATCGAGCTGATCCCGGCTCATGCTTCGCGCCAGCGCGTCGCGCTTGTCGCGCGCCCATGCGCGGTCCTGGCGGGCGGCCAGCGACAGCCATAGATGGGCGCGCACTACATCTTGCGGAACACCCACACCCATCAGGTACATCTCGCCGAGATTGAGTTGGGCGATGGGCTCGCCGAGGTCCGCCGCGCGACGATACCAGCGCGCCGCCTTCACCGGGTCGACGCGCCGGCCTTCGCCGAAACGGAACATGCCGGCGATCGCGACCTGGGCGGTGGCGTCGTCGTCCCGCGCCAGCCCGATCCACTCAGTGAACGCGGTCGCGTAGTCGCCGCCGTCATAGGCCTCGGCGCCATCGGCGAAATCGGCCCGGGCCGCGGCGCCGGACAGCGCAATGATCATCGCCGCTATGAACGGGACGAGGCGCCTCACCGGCTCGCCTCCAATTCACCGAGCCGCCGGGTCAGCTCGGCGTGCTCGCGTGACCCCGCTTCGAGCAGGCTGAGGAGCTTTTGCCAGTGCCGGGCGGCGGCTGCCTGGTCGCCCGACAAGCGGGCGCTCAGACCAGTGAACCACAAGGCCGTCCGATGGTTCGGATCGAGCCTGAGTATCTTGGAGTTGACCTCGTTGAACCGCGGGTTGCGGGCCGCATTCCCACCCTCGATATTGGCCATGCTTGCGGCGTAGGCGCTCAGCACCGCGACGTCGTCGGGCCGGAGCGCCGCCGCCTTGGCGAAGGCATCGCGCGATTTTTCCGCCTCGCCCAGCACCTTGTATGACCGGCCGAGGCGGAGCCATCCGTCGGCATCGTCCGGCGTCTCGGCGAGCCGCTCGGCGAGGCGCGCGACCATGCCGCGGATCATCGTCTGGCGGTCGTCGGCCGACAAGCGCGACGCGGCATCGACGTCTTCGGAGGTCGGGCCGGGCTGCCCGTCGCCTTCTGCGCGTGGCGTCTCGCCGAGCTCGGCTGCGAGGCGCGCGATCTGGGCGCGAAGCGGTGCGCGCCAGGGCGCGTCCGCCGGCGTCTCCGCCTCCAGCGCGCGCCAGCGCTTCAGCGCCTCCCGTGGACGTCCCGCCTGATGGTCCGCCACGCCGAGATAAAACCGAGCCCGCGGTTCGCGCGCATCGATCGAAAGCGCCGCGTCGAACGCCGCGCGCGCCTGCTCTCCCACCGTACCGCCGGCGCGGAACGTCAGCGCCTCGCCGTAGCGCGACATCATCCCGGCCGAGTCCGGCATGAGCTCGCTCGCGCGGCGCAGCGCCTCCGCCGCCTTATCGTACTGCCTGTCGGACATGAGGAGCGTGCCGAGATGCGACCATCCGGTGGCGTCGTCGGGATTTTGCTGCACGCGCTCGCCGAGCTTGGCGATCAGGACCGCCCGCTGGGCCGCCGAATCGTCGGTTGGCGCCGCCTGCCGTTCTGCGGCGGGCAGGCCCGGCAGGCCCGGCGCGCCGAGCGGCGCGTAGATAACTGCGGCCAGTGCCGGGATAGCGACGGCAAGGCAGCCGGCTATCCAGCGGCGCCGGGCTGACCGGGACGATGGGGAGTCTTCGTCGGAGCGTTGCGCGGCTTCCGTGGCGAGCAGCCGGCGGCCGATCTCGGTGCGGGCCGCGTCGGCATCCGCGTCGTCGATCAGGCCGCGCCGAAGATCGCGGTCGAGCTCTTCGAGCTGATCACGATAGACCTCGACGTCGTATGCGGCGCGGTCGGCGGCCGGCTCGCCCTGTCGCCATAATGGAATCAGGATCAGCGCCAGCGCCGCCACTGTCATCGCGGCAAATATGATCCACAGCATCAGCGTTCGGCGCCGTCGTCGAGTAGCCGGTCGATCCGGCGGCGCTCATCTTCGCTGAGCGGCGTCGCCACGCGCGCCGCCACCTGGGTGCGTCGTCGCAGAAACACGGCGACGGCCAAGCCGCCGGCAATCAAGATCGCGGCCGGGCCGAACCACAGAATATAGGTCACCGGCTTGAGCGGCGGCTCGAGAAGAACGTAATCGCCGTAGCGCGCGGTGACGTAGGCGATCACCTGCTCGTCGGACTCGCCCACCGACAGCCGTTCACGCACCAGGACTCTCAGGTCGCGCGCGAGGCTGGCGTTGGAATCGTCGATCGACTGGTTCTGGCACACCAGGCAGCGCAGCCCCTTGCTGATGTCGCGCGCGCGGGCCTCGAGCACCGGGTCGTCGAGCCGCTCGTCCGGCTCGACCGCGAGCACCCCCAACGGCGCCAGTGCGATCCACACTGCGAGTGTGGCGAGAAGCACCCTCATGATCTCAGCCTTTCGAGGATCGGGCGGATCGTCTGCTCGAGGTCCCGCGGCATGATCGGGCCGATATGCTTGTAGCGGATACGTCCGCCGCGATCGATGACGAAGGTCTCCGGGTATCCATAGATGCCCCAGTCGATCGACACCCGCCCGGTGTTGTCGGCGCCGATGCGCCGGTAGGGGTTGCCGAGCTCTTCCAGAAAACGGAGCGCGTCCTCGGGCTTGTCCTTGTGATTGATGCCGTAGATCGGCACGCCTTCTCGCGCGAGCTGCATAAGAATCGGGTGCTCGACCCGGCACGGCACGCACCACGATGCGAAGACGTTGACCAGCGAAACCTTGTCCGCGAGGTCGGTCGAGGAGAAGCCGTCGTTGCGCCCCTCGATCGGCGGCAGGCTGAATTCGGGCGCCGGCTTGTCAATCAGCGCCGACGGCACGTCACGGATGTTCTTGGCGCCCGTCCCGACCTGATGGAGGTAGAACCCGAAAACCGCGGCAATCGCGGCGAAGGCGGCGATCGGCAGGACGAAGGATAGCCGCATATCCGTTGTTACTCGCCGGCGGCGACCGGGACCGCGCGGGTCGCGCGGCGTGGCGCGCCGACGCGAAGCCTCCGGTCGGTGAGCGAGATCAGGCCGCCCAGGGTCATGACGATGGCGCCGGCCCACATCCACGGCACCAGCGGATTGTAATAGACCCGCGTGCTCCACGCGCCCTGGTCGGCCCGGTCGCCAAGCACGACATAGAGATCGGCGAGCCAGGTCGTGTAAATCGCCGCTTCGGTGGTCTGCGAGCGCTCGGCCGGATAAGAGCGCTTCTCCGGCGTCAGCCGAACGACGATTTCGTCGCCGCTTCGCACGGTGAAGGTGCCGCGCTGGGCGACGTAGTTGGGTCCCCGGATGGATTCGACGCCGTCGAACGTGACGCTGCGGCCGGCGATCTCGAGCGTCTCGCCGGGACGCATGAGCTGGATGAGCTCGATCTGCCAGGCCGAGGCGGCGGTGATGCCGGCGACGATGATCCCGAGCCCGGCATGGGCCGTGGACATCCCCCAGGCCGAGCGTGGCAGACGCGCCGCCCGGCGCAGAGATTCCAATGGCGAGACCCGGAACACCCCCAGCTTCTCGCCGAGTTCGACCAGCGCGCCGGCGATCAGCCAGGCGGCGAGCGCAAGCCCGAATACCGCCAACGCCTGGCCGCCCTCGGCCAGGTACCAGGCGGCGATGGCGACGACCGCGGTCACAGCGATCGCCGCCTTGAGACGGCCGATCACGCCCGGCAGGTCACCCCGCTTCCAGCCCATCATGGCGCCGATCACGCAGGCGATCAGGAGCGGCGACATGATCGGCACGAAGGTCGCATTGAAGAACGGCGCGCCGACCGAGATGCGCCCGCCGCCGAAGGCGTCGAGGAACAACGGATAGAGCGTCCCGAGGAACACCACCGCCGCCGCCGTCGCGAGCAGGAGGTTGTTGAGCACCAGCGCGCCCTCGCGCGAGATCGGCGCGAACAGACCGCCGCCCCTGAGCGAGGGTGCGCGTGTGGCGTAGAGCATCAGCGCGCCGCCGATGATGATGATCAGCAGCCCCAGGATGAACACCCCGCGCTCGGGATCGCTGGCGAAGGCGTGGACCGAGGTCAATACGCCCGAGCGCACCAGGAAGGTACCGAGAAGCGACAGCGCGAAGGCGAGGATGGCGAGCAGGATGGTCCAGCTCTTCAGCGCTTCGCGTTTCTCGACCACGATCGACGAATGCAGCAGCGCCGTACCCACCAGCCATGGCATGAACGAGGCGTTCTCGACCGGGTCCCAGAACCACCAGCCGCCCCAGCCGAGCTCGTAATAGGCCCACCAGCTGCCGAGCCCGATGCCGAGGGTAAGCGAGCACCACGCCGCCAACGTCCACGGCCGGACCCAGCGTGCCCAGGCCGGATCGACCCGTCCCTCGATCAGCGCCGCGACCGCGAACGAGAACGCCATCGAGAACCCGACATAGCCGAGATAGAGAAACGGCGGATGGAACGCGAGGCCGGGATCCTGGAGCAGCGGGTTGAGGCCCTGGCCCTCTAATGGCGCCGGGTGGAGCCGGTCGAACGGGTTCGAAGTGAACAGGATGAAGGCCAGGAACCCGATGCCGATGGCGCCTTGGACGGCGAGGACGCGCGCCTTGAGCGTCGGCGGCAGGTTGCGGCCGAACTCGCCGACCATGAGGCCGAAGATGGCGAGGATCAGCACCCACAGCAGCATCGAGCCCTCGTGGTTCCCCCACACGCCCGAGACCTTGTAGAGCATCGGCTTCAGCGTGTGCGAGTTGCTGACCACGGCGGCGACCGAGAAGTCGGACACGACGAAAGCCTGGGTCAAGCAGGCGAAGGCGAGCGCGACGAACAGGAACTGGACCCTGGCCGCCGAGCGCGAGACCGACATCCAGGCGGCGTCGTTTCTGGCCGCGCCGATCAGCGGCACGATCGCCTGGACGACGGCCGCGACAAACGCGAGGGCGAGGGCGAACTGGCCGATTTCGGGGATCATGGCTTGGCGTCCTCGCGCCAGTGGCCGGACTTCTTGAGCGCGTCCGCGACCTCGGGCGGCATGTAGTTCTCGTCGTGCTTCGCCAGCACCTCGTCGGCGACGAATACGCCGCCTGCGCCCATCTTGCCGCCGGCGACGACGCCCTGACCCTCGCGGAACAGGTCGGGCAGGATGCCGCGATAGGCGACGCGGACGGTGTTCTCCACGTCGGTGACGCCGAACTCGACGGTGACCCCGTCCGGCCGCCTGACCAGGCTGTCGTCGACGACGATGCCGCCGATCCTGATGCGCCGGTCGGCCGGCAGGTCCTTGGTCGCGAGGTCGGTCGGGCTGTAGAAGAAGACGATGCTGTCCTCGAACGCGGTCAGCACCAGCGCCGCCGCCACGCCGAGGATCGACATGGAGAGAAGGACGACCATGAGGCGGCGTCGCTTACGTGTCATCGTTGGCTCCCGTCCGGCGGCGTGCGCGCCTTGGCGGCCGCGCCGCCTCGAGCGCCGCGACCTCGGATTCGCGCGCCTTGAGCGTGCGGCGGCTGACGACGACGAGCCCGCCGATCACCACCACCGCGATGGCATACGCCGACCACACAAAGCCGCCGTGGCCTCCCATGGCGAAAAATTCTCCGATTGGTCCCATGGCGCTATCCCTCGGCCACCGCGCCGACGCCCTGCGCGTGAACGTCGGCCAGCCTGAGGGCGCGAATGCGGCGCGTCAGCAACTCGGCTCGGACCCGTATGATCAGGAGGCTCACGAACAGCGCCGTGAAGCCGACCGCCATCAGCAGCATCGGGATCAGCATGGAGACGTGGATCGACGGCATGCCGAGCTTTGTTACGCTCGCCGGCTGGTGCAGGGTATTCCACCAGTCGACCGAGAACTTGATAATCGGCACGTTGACGACGCCGACCAGCGCCAGGATCGCCGCGGCGCGCTCGCCGCGCGCCGGGTTGTCGAAGGCGTTGGCGAGCGCGATGAACCCGAGATAGAGGAAGAACAGGATCAGCACCGAGGTGAGGCGCGCTTCCCACACCCACCACGTTCCCCACATCGGCTTGCCCCAGAGCGAGCCGGTGGCGAGGCAGATCACCGTGAACCCGGCGCCTACCGGCGCCGCGGCGAGCGCGACGACATGGGCCAGGGGGTGCTTCCAGATCAACCCGGTGGCGCTCGCCACCGCCATCATCGTATAGACGAACAGGGCCATCCAGGCCGAGGGCACGTGGACGTACATGATGCGCACCGTCTCGCCCTGCTGGTAGTCGGCCGGCGAGACGAAGAACGCGTACCACAGCCCCACGGCGATCGTCACCGCGGCCAGGCCCGTCGACCACGGAAAAACTGCTTTGCTCAAACGCAGAAATCGGTTCGGGTTGGCGAATCGATGCAGTCCACTCACGCCGTCAATTTCCTCCTCGTCCCCATCCACCGGCTCATCGGTCGATGTCTCCGAACCAAAAACGCGCTCCGCCTTTCCGGCACTTCGCCGAGCCGCCCGAAACGGCCTAGGGCCGCTTCGCCCGGCGCCAGACGATGTTCGCTTCGCTCCCCTCGCCGCCGAGCAGGCCGGGCCTGGCCGTGATCGTCATGGTGTCGCCATCGAACGCCGGGTAGCGAACGTTGTCGCGCCCGACGAGGCCGTCATCGCTGCTTATCTCTATCCGACATTCCCCAGATGACATCCGACTTCGTGGAAAATGTACCACTATCCGACCGCCAAGGGGTACTGCATCCCCTTTGCAGCCATCCGATGGCATGATTTTGGTAATCGGCCCGCGATTGGAAGGCCATTTG
>PVBE010650512.1_pt1 | contig 22336 bp, 15 predicted proteins | sample 1631181 | NCBI WGS metagenome assembly PVBE01 (sample SAMN08397723, study PRJNA350692) | Marine metagenome, whole genome shotgun sequencing project. | isolation source: water | place: Pacific Ocean | collected 2012-04 | reverse complement strand
TGCCATGGGCTGGATTCCTACCGACAGCGTCCGCTGACGCCGCTACCTGGGGCCCGGGCGGAGCGGGCTATTGTGAGAGCGGCGCACGTCTGATGACTCCAAGCTGACGAAAGCTAACATTGTAGCCTGCAGCCTGGAGCCCGCCGCAACGAAATCGATGGCGTGGTGATCACCGAATCGAGACCGGCCGTTTAGAGGAACCGGCCCAGGGCGGCCTCCTCCCTGGCTTTTTGATCGGCCAGGGCCTCGATCAGCACGTCGGCCACTTCGGGCCGCGTGATCTCGGGTGGCGGCCGCTGCCCCGAGCGGAGCAGGGCGCGCACGGCGGTGCCGGACAGCGAGAAGCGGTTCTCGGTGCTCGCGGGGGCGGTCTTTTCGGTGACGATGGCCTCGCATTGCCGGCAGTAGAAGGCGTTGTCATAGAGGAACAGCTCGATGCCCAGCTCACCGGGCGCGAAGCGGGAGAAGATCTCCTGGGCCGCGAGAGGATCGTAGTAGGGCTGCCCATCGGGGGACCTCGCCCCGGCGTGGTCCCGGCCGACGATAAAGTGGGTGCACCCGTAGTTCTTGCGCACGATGGCGTGGAAGACTGCCTCCCGCGGGCCCGCATAGCGCATGGCCGCGGGGAACAGCGACATCATCGCGCTGTGCGGGGAGAAGTATCGCTCCAGCAGCACCTCGTAGCTGCGGATACGAATATCCGCGGAGAGGTCGTCGGCCTTGGTCTGGCCCACGATGGGGTGGAGCAGGAGCCCGTCGGTGGATTCCAGCGCGCACTTCATCAGGTACTCGTGGGCGCGGTGAATGGGGTTACGGGTCTGAAAGGCGACCGCGGTGCTCCACCCTCGCCTGGCGAACTCGGCTCGCACCTGCCTGGGCGTGAGGCGATACTGCTGATGGTCATCGGCATCCTCCGCGCCGAGGACCTCCACCGGCCCTGACACCAGCATCTCCCCCAGCCCGAGGACGCGGCCCACGCCGGGGTGGTCCGGGCTGTCGGTGCCGTAGACCGCGCGGGCGTGGGCGGCGGCATCATGGGGGAACCACTCCTCCACCTGCATGGTCCCGAGGACGCGCCCGTCGCCGTTGCGCAGGGCCACCAGCTGCCCCGCGGAGAGCCCGGCGGCGGCCTCGGCCGAAACGCCCACCACCACGGGGATGGGCCAGGGCAGGCCGCTGGCCAGGCGCATGTGGTCCAGCACGGAGTCGAAGTCGGCCTGGCCCATGAACCCGGTGAGGGGCGAGTAGCCGCCGTTTCCCAACAGCTCCAGATCCGCCTCCGCCGTGGTGTCGACGGTGATGGAACTCAGGCCCGGACATCGCTCACGGAGGTGACGTCTGGAGCTATTCTCCTCGACGCTGCGCTTCACCAGGAGCCCGCCATGTGGTTGTATCTGGGTGTCTGCCTGAGCCATCATTTTTAATTCCTCTTCAGGTGCTATTTCTAACCATACTCCTGTCAATATTAGTAATTTTTGTCAACTCATTCAGTGGACATCGCCATCTTATGCCTCCGCAAGGGTATCGTCACCCCTCCACCAGGTCACCTCATTAGGTGCCTCAATTAGGTGCCACCCATTTGTTCAGATTGCGTCCTGGTTGCCGTCAACTTCGTTGTCACCTGCCAACTTGATTGACAGTTTGGGGCATTTTGCCTCGATGGAGTGCCAACAGAGTTGACCGTCCGTGCGGAATCCGGAAACCGCCCACTTTTCCACGTACGGCATTCGGCGATACCAAAAACCTCCTCATGCCACACCGCCATTCCGTGTGCGGTATTCGGATAAACCTAAAACTGTCCCTGTGTGCCACAATGGCGGGCCATGGAACGCCTCCGTCTGCCACCGTCCGATGCCTACACGCTGCAGGTGCTGGATCACCTCGCGGCGGGTAGGCGAGTCACCGCCGCGCCCGATCCCGCGGCGCCGGCGACCCTGACGCCGGAGCTTGTCGACGTGGGCCTCAAGCGGCTGGCCAGCCACTGCCTGGATTTTCTCCTGCGCGCGGGCGGCCATCGGGAGCGCACGGTGTTGCGGGAGGGACGAAGGGTGCGGGCGCGGCTGTGGGATGACGCCTCCAGCGGCGCCTTTCGGTTGCAACTCAGCGCGGCGTCCCGGGAGGTCTGGGCCTTGCTGTTGAAGCCGGCGCCACGCAGACGAGGCAACGTCAAGGGGCTGTCGGCCAAGCGGATCCGCGCGCGGTCTGCCCAGGACCGGGGCCCGCGCATGGGCGGCGTGGGCGACTGGCTGTTCTTCGCCCTGGCCCAGGCCAACCTGGCTCGTGGACGCCTGGGGGGGTGGAACGCCCAGGACGTGCTGGCGCTGCTCGAGGTCGAGCTGGGCCTGCTGTCCCCGCTGGCCACCCTTGGCTCGCTGCGCCCGCGCACGCCCGGCGGCCAGGAGCTGCCGCTGTGGCTGGGCAAGCTGGCGCAGCCGGCCTGCGCGCCGGTGCTGGAGTCCATGGACGACGCGCTGGTCGGCTGGTGGACAGACCGCCTGCGGGCGGCGCTGGAGCTGCGCCCGCTGGGTGCCCGCGCCGAGTGCCTGGCCGGGGCGGGCCGGGTGCTGAGCGGATACCTCGACGCCCTCGACGCCGCCCGCCGCGCCGACCTCTGCCGGGCGCTGATGCGCCTGTCGGTGGTCTTGGCCAGCGAGCTTCTGGCCGGCACCGCCGACGAGGTTCGCCAGACCGTGATCCACCGCGCGCCGCCTCGCTCCATGGCCCAGCGTGACGAGGCCACGCAGGCCGCCGCGTCCGTGGCCGCTCTGGGCACGCGCCTGCTGGACCTGCGCGACGAGATGGCGGCCTGCGGTTACGGCGACGAGCGCTACGAGGAGGCCCAGCTGTACGTGGCCGACGCCGACGCCCTGCTGGTGCCGGCCCGGGAGCGGTTGCTCACGGTTGCCCACGCGCTGGGGGGTCAGCTAGGCTAGCCGTTGGGCATTCGTGTCAGAGTTATCGGACGGGAGAGTCAGGAGAGAACATGAGCCGTGCATACCGAATACGATGGCGGGACAGCCACCGCGCCCCGCGAGAGCAGATCCTGTCGGCCGGCCAGTCGGTCTCGGGCGCCGACAGCTTCCTGATGGATCTGTGCGTGCTGGAGATCCTGCCCGCCGACGAGATGGATCGGCTGCTGCGCCAGGCCCTGGAGGACGACGGCTGGCAAGACGACGGTGACGGCGGCCTGCGGCGAACGTTCGACGACGCGGTGGCCGAGCTGGCCGAGGACGGCCAAGGCATCGTCGTCAGCATGGAGACCGGCGACCGGCGGGTGACCGCCCAGTCCCGGGACCGTGACGACCTGCAGCGCCAGCTGGAGGAGAAGGCGGACCAGCAGCGCCAGTCCCTGTCCGAGCAGGCCACCCGCGAGCTGCTGCGGGCCGAGCCCGAGGTGCGCGCCGCCGTACAGCAGACCCTGCAGCGGGTCTATGTGGAGGCGCTGAAGCAGAAGGCCGCCGCCATGGGCGAGGTCCGCTCCGTGCAGGAGTCGCGCGACGAGCGGGGCGAGCTGGAGCTTACGATCCAGATCAAGGTGTGAGATGAAGCGGCTGATCCCCATCACCGACCTGCCCACCGATCTGCGAGTGGAGGACGCCGTCGAGGCCGCCTGCGCCGAGGACGTGGACTTCGTCGTGCAGCGGCTGCTGCGCGGCATGAGCGTGCTTGTGGAGTGCGACAAGGAGCTGTCGCTCTTCTTCTACCTCGCCCTGCGCGGGCGCCTGCGCCGGGACCGCGACGCGCCCCGGGTGGTGCTCATCGACGGGCGACCGCGGCCGGACGATCCCGAGGACGGCCCACGGACCAACCTCGGCCGCATGATGGCCCAGCTGGACCGCGCCATCCGCGGCAGCGTGGAGCGCTCGCTCATCGTCCTGCTGCACCTGGACATCCTCACCACCACCCACAGCAACCTGACGCTGGAGGCGCGGGAGGCCATCCCCCTGCTCTACGAGAACCCCGAGGCGGTGCTGCTCGGCTTCCGTGATGCCAGCTTCGACATCCCGCAGGTCATCGACGGCGTGTTCTCCGCGCGCCGGGAGATCGTGGGCCTGCCCCGGGAGTGCATGGACCGGCTGATCACCCAGCGTGAGGCCAGCGCGATGCACGCCACCGAGCTGGATCCGTTCACCCTCTACAAGTACACCTCGGGGCTCAACCCCGTGCGCTGCCGCAAGGTGCTGTCGGCCCTCAGCCTGCGCCGGGCCGCCCTGCCCGGCCGCCCCCAGCAGCGAGCAGTCTACCGCGAGATCCGCCAGCAGACCGCCTGCGAGGACTTCGAGCTGCCCGACGTGGACCTGGAGCGGGACGTGGGCGGCTACCATGAGGTCAAGGCCCGCCTGCGCGAGGACCTGCTGGACCTGGTGGCACGCCGGGACGACCTGCAGTCCGAGGAGGAGATCACCAACCTCGAGGCGCTGCTGCCCCGCGGCGTCATCTTTCACGGCCCCCCGGGCACCGGCAAGACCTTCTTCGCCAAGGCCATGGCCACTGCTCTGCAGGCCACGGTGATGGTGGTCTCGGGCCCCGAGCTCAAGTCCAAGTGGGTGGGCCAGAGCGAGGAGAACCTGCGGCGGGTGTTCCGCCGCGCCCGGCGGGCGGCGCCGGCGGTCATCGTCTTCGACGAGATCGACGCCTTCGCCACTGCCCGCGGCACCTACAGCGGCTCGGGCGTGGAGCACTCCATGGTCAATCAGTTGCTGACGGAGATGGACGGTTTCCGCAGCAACGAGACCGTCTTCGTGGTCGGCACCACCAACTTCCTCGAGAGCGTGGACGCGGCGTTGCTGCGCCCGGGACGGTTCGAGTTCCTGATCGAGATCCCGGCCCCCGCGGAGGATGACCGGCGCGAGATCGTGAAGATCTACGACCGCAAGCTGGACCTCGGCCTGGACGACGCGCTGCAGGAGCACATGGTGCGGCGCACCGAGGGGTACGCCGATCAGGGCCAGGGGCTGCCGTTTACCGGCGACCACATCTACGCCGTGTGCCGCGCGCTCAAGCGCCAGGTTCTACGCAGCGGCCGGCGCGAGCTGACCGAGGCTGACGTCGACCGCGCCCTGCAGCGCCGCACCCGGCGGCCGGTGGTGCTCGGCCCCACCGAGGAGCGCGTCATCGCCGTGCACGAGGCCGGGCACGCGCTGCTGGCCCTGCTGGTGGAGCACGCCACGCCGCCCGAGCGGGTCTCCATCGCCACCGATCGCGACGACGCCCTGGGCTACGTGCTGCGCGCCGCCCGGGCCCGACCCTACACCATCAACGGTACCGACATGCGGGCCGACATCTGCGTGGGGCTGGGGGGGTACGCCGCCGAGCGGTTGGTGCTGGGTGAGGTGTCCATCGGCGCCTACCAGGACCTGCAGCAGGCCAACTCCATCGCCCGGGCCATGGTGGAGGAGTTCGGCATGTCCGGCGCCCTGGGCGTCTGCGTGGTGGTGGAGCAGGAAAAGCAGCCTGGCGGCACGCCCCTGTCCGAGGCCCGCCGGGCGCGCATGGACGCCGAGGTGGAGGGCATCGTCACGGCGCAGTTCGAGCGCGCCGAGGCCCTGCTCGATGAGCACCGCCTGGCCCTGGACGCCCTGGTGGAGCTGCTGCTGGAGAAGAAGGTGCTGGACCGGGCCGCCATCAACGGCGCGGTGAAGAGAGAAGGAGACCAAGATGGCTGAGGTGACCATACGCCTGCGACACAACCCCGAGACCGGCGAGCGGGAGCTGGTGGTGGCCTTCGAGTCCGACTCGGACGCCCTGCCCTTCGAGCACGAACAGGACCACCGCGGCGCCGTGGAGGCGCTGCTCGGCGCCTCGGTGACGCAGCTGCAGCAGGCGGCCGAGGTGTCACGCGAGGAGCAGCCAGAGGCCGCGGCCGAGGAGCAGGCCGCGCGGGAAGAGCGGCGGGAGGCGCAGGCCGAGACCGAGGGCGGCGAGGCTTGATCCTCGGCCCCTGACGCCATGACAACCATCGGACTCCACCTCAGCGGCACTCCCCGTGACGCGGCCGTGCTCATCGCCCTGGCCGAGGCTTGCCCGGAGGTGGCCAACACGCCTTGCCGCGCGCTGGACCACCCGCGGCGAGGGGAGTCGGTGCTGACGTGGCCGGAGCTGGCGCCGGAGCTGTTGGCGCCGTTGAGGAGCCGCGGGCTGCCCCTGGTGGAGGTGGCGCTCCACGGCGCCACGGTGCGCCTGAGCGCGCTGACGCCGGGCCCCACGACGGAGCTGGGCGGCTGGTCTCCGGTGGTGCGCGCGGCCCGGGATCTGGTGGAGGCGGTGCGGCCGGTGCCGCTGCCGGGCGACCCGCTGGTGGATGAGGCGGTCTTCTGTGTTCCCCCCGGCGGCGCCGGCGCCAGGGACCTGCTGCGCTGCCTGCTGCTGCTGGGCCGCGACGAGGTGGAGGTCTGCCGGTGGGAGGGCGAGCGCGGCGCCGAGCTGTGGGTCGTCGCTGCCCCGCCGCCGCTCTACTTGTTGATGCAGGCGCGCGATGAGCGAGCGGTGGTGGCCTACGCCCGGCATCAAAAGAGCGATCTGTGGGTGGAGTGGGGTCACGAGCACCCCCTGGCCCCGCGCGCCGCGGCCGCGCTGCAGCCCACCCGACAGAGCGCGCTGGTGGACCGCCGCGGGCGCTGGCGCCGCGTGCCCCGGCCCTGGCCCACGCGGGGGGTGTACGACGCCATCACCATGAGCTTCGACGCCGGCGCCGCCGAGCTGTCCCCCGCCCGGGGGCCGGCCGAGCGCTTCTCCATCGAGCTGCGCCTGGCCCCCGGCCCGGCCCGGGAGCCGGAGCTGTGGCTGCTGTCGGCTGAGGAGTTCCTCTCCCTGGAGGAGTTCGTCGAGGCCGCCGCGCCGACGGATCTTGCGCGCCTGACCGCGGCGCGGCTCTGCGACGCCGAGGGGGCGGTCTCCTACGTGCTGCGCGAGCGCCTGCGTCCCGGCGAGGCGCGGGCCACGGCCACCGCCGGCCTCGACTCCTACCTCGACCGGCCGGGCTACGCCCTGACGGAGGGCTCCGACAACCTCTACCTGCCGGCGGGTGAGCGCCTGCTGCCGCGCGTGCGCCGCGACGAGCTGCGCCAGCTATTCCGGCTCGGCGACGTGGACGTGGTCATCGTGCGCCAGGACCGCGACGGCCCCCAGGTGGTCACCGTGCGCGACCTGCACGAGGAGCCGCTGTCGCGCTGGGTGGACTACGTGGCCACCGACAACCGCGTGGGTCTTGACCGCCTGCTGGAGTCCACGGTGTTCTCCCTGCCCGGCATCGTGGCCGACCAGCCGCCGAAGAAGCGCGACGCGCCCGCCGCGCCCCGGGCCCGGCGCAAGACCATCCCGCCGCGCCGGCGTCCGACCTCGCCGCCGACGCCCGATTCCATCGAGGAGGTGGCGGCGCTGCAGGCCACGGACGACAAGCGCTTTCTGCGAGCCCGGGCAGCCGAGCTGGAGCTGCAGATCAGCGAGGGCGGCTGCGTCGACCCGGTGGTGTGGCACGAGCTGGGCGGCATCCACGGCCACCTGCAGCAGTGGGACGACGTCAGCGGCTGCCTCGAGGCGGCCTGCTTCAACGCCGACGACGAGGCCCGCGCGGAGTACGTCTCGGATCTCGAGGAGCACCTCTCCCACGCCGTGACCGTGGAGTCCGGCGACCTGCTCACCGAGCTGGTGTTGCAGGCCGAGCACTCGCCAGCCGCCCTGGGCTACCTCGGGGCGGCGGTGGTCCGCCGCGTGCTGGCCGACGAGCCGGTGTCGGACGAGGTGCTGCAGCTGGCCTTGCCGGTGTTCGCCGATCCGCACAAGCCGGTGTCCCGCCGCCAGGCCTGGTCGGTGCTCCACACCTGGTACCGCGCCGCGGGCGATCGCGTCGGCCTGACCCGCGCGCGGGAGGCGCTGCTCGGCGGCATCAACGACCACGGGCTCTCGGTGCTCCACGACCTGCCGCTGTTCGTGCGCTACCGCCTGGCCCTGGAGGACGAGGACGATCCGCGGGACATCGACCAGCCCCGGGCGCGACAGACCGCGGTGCTGGAGGCCCTCTGGGAGGAGGTCACCCGCGCCGGGCTGCCGACCCTCGACGCCCAGGCCAACTTCACCCGCCTGGCCTTCGCCACGGGGTTCATGCGCCTGGGCGCGCGCCACACCGCGCGCCGCATCACCTCGTCCATCGCCGAGGAGATCGACGTACACGACGCGCCGAACCAGGTGCTGTTCAGGCTCTACCTGGCGCGCATGGCCCACGAGGGCACCGACGACGACGAGCAGGCCTGGCTTGCCGAGCGGGACACCATCCTGCGCAACGTGCGCGTGGCCTCCGTGCGCAAGGTGGCCACCTGGCTGGCTGATCGCTCGGCGTGGCTCGGCCCGGGCCAGCAACAGGGCGATCCTGGTCGGCGGCTGAAGCAAAAGCTGGAGCGCAGCATCGCGGCCATGGAGCGGGGGCTCTCCGAGCAAGGGCAGCCGAACCTCGCCGAGGCCTTCGACGACCTGGTCACCCGCCAGTGCGACCGCATGGGCCAGCCGCTGGTGCGGTACGCTTACGAGCTGGCGGTGGCCGTGGAGCGCCTGGTCAACATGGCGCTGCGCACCGGTCGCGAGGAGACCATCGCCGACGCCCTGGGAGCGGCCGAGGGCCACCTGCCGCGCATCGGAATCATCGGCCAGCGCTGCCGGGCCATCGGCGCCTGCGTGCGCGCGGCCTCGGCTCTGGGCGACCCCGCACGGGCGGAGCCCCTGCTGGATATGCTGGTGCGGGCGGCCCTGGACAAGAAGCTGAAATCGGCCAGCGACCTGGCCCGGGCGGCCATCCCCGCCGTGGCCGCCCTGCGCCGCTTCGGTGATGAGGTGGCGGGCCGCCAGCTGCTGCAGGCGCTCGAGTCGGTGCAGCCGTACTCGCCGCCGGTGAAGCTGCAGCTGCTGGCCTCGGTGGCCGAGGGCTACCAGCTCATCCGCCAGCCCCGGGAGGCCGACGCGCTGGTGGACCAGGTGATGGAGCGCACCCTGTCGGAGCGCATGGACCACGTCCACCGCTACCTCGGCGGGAGGGCCGTGGCGCAGGCGCTGCGGCGCTGGGCCAACCCGGGGCGGCTGCCGCGCTGTGCTCACCTGCTGGCGAACCTGGACCTCTTCCGCGACACCTTCACCACCAGCAAGCACTTCGCCACGCACAAGGTGCTGCTGCTGGAGCAGATCGTCGACAGCGTGGCCGACTGCGAGACCCGGCAGTCCGACCGCATCCAGCGGTACCTCGACCTGGAGGAGCACGCCATCCGGCGGCGTATCAACAGCGATTGGAGCGCGCTATGTGGACCCTAGATGAGCTCGAGCCCGAGATAGACGACATCCGCCACCGCATCCTGCAGCACCGGCGGCTGCTCAACAGTTTCTTCGTCGGGCGTGAGACAGAGCTGGAGCTGATGTCGCTCTGCGCCGCGATCCAGGAGCCGCTGCTGCTGGTGGGCCCGCCGGGCACCGCCAAGAGCGACATCGTGATCAAGTTCGCCGAGAGCCTCGGCCTGGAGAAGGGCGACTACTTCGAGTACATGCTGACCAAGTTCACCGAGCCCTCGGAGATCCTCGGCCCCATCGACATCGAGTTGCTCAAGCAGGGGCGCTACGTGCGGCGCACCGCGGGCATGCTCCCGGAGGCGCGGGTGGTCTTCCTCGACGAGGTGTTCAAGTCAAACAGCGCCATCCTCAACACGCTGCTCACCGTGCTCAACGAGCGCAAGTTCTATCAGGACGGCCAGCCGGTGCCGGTGAAGCTCGTGATGCTGTTCGCGGCCACCAACGAGATCCCGGAGCAGAGCGAACTGGCGGCCATGACCGACCGCTTCGTGCTCAAGGTGGAGACGCGGCCGGTCAAGGACACGCACTACGCCGATCTGATCGACGCCGGGATGGCCAACGAGGCGCACAAGGCCACGGGGCGGCGCCCCTGGACCAACAGCCCGGCGGCCCTGGAGGACTTCCTCAAGTTCAAGCGCTTCATGGACCTGATCTTCAGCCGCGACGCCAGCGCCGCCGGCGAGCCCTCGGACCGCGAGCTGTTCTTCCCGCGCACACCGTTCGCCGAGATGCGCCGCATCGTGCGCGCCCTGGAGAGCGAGGACAAGGTCTTCGTCAGCGACCGCAAGCTGATCAAGCTCTACAAGATGATCCGCGCGCGGGCCTTCCTCGAGCGCGGCGGCGCGGTGGAGACTGCCGACCTTGTGCTGCTGGCTTTCTGCGGCAACCGCCGCGAGGAGCTGCCGGTTGTGCAGCAGAAAGTCCGAGCCCTGCTGGGCCTACACTAGTGCGCACGCTGAGGCGAGAGGAGATCGTGCCGGCCGTGCGGGCCTGGGCCCACGCCTGCGGATACGGCGGCCCCTTGCCCGCCTCGCTACCTCGCGCCCTGGGCTGGCTCCGCCGCCAGTGGGAGCTGGGCAACGACCACCTGCCCCTGGACCTGGTGCACGACCTGGGGCACCTGCTGCTGCTCGGCCGCGCCTTCCCCTTCGCCGGGGAGCGCGACCTGGCCAGCTGGCCCGAGGAGCAGCGGTCGTTGCGCCTGGCCTACGAGGACCGCGTGCTCGGCCGCTGGCAGCTGGACTCGAGCGTGCAGGAGGCCCACGTCAGCATCGCCGGCCTCACCAGGGACCTGCGCCACGAGGCCGTCGCCCACGCCGTGGGCCTGGCCCTGGGCCGGCGGGTGCCCCGGGCTCCCGAGGGGGTCTGCGGCAACCCGGCCCACCTGCGCAGCCTCGGCGGCGAGCTAGAGACCGCGGCCGAGACGTGGCCCGCGTCCTTTTCGCTGCGGCGCGCGCTGGTCACCCCCGAGTGGGAGGGCTGGGCCCACGACCTGCGCCAACCCTTGCTGCCGGCGCTCACCACCGGCCGCCTGCTGTCGAGCGAGGATCTGTGGGAGGTGACCAACTTCCAGCTGCTGCCCAGCGAGTCCACGCGCCAGGCCCTGCGTGAGATCAACCGCGCCGCGGCCAGCGTGGGGCCGGTGTCGCCGGCGGTGGCCCTGCGCGTGCAGCGCCGCGTGCACGAGGTGCCCGTGCAGGGCAGCAGCGAGGACACATTCCCCGCGGGAGGGTTCGCCGCCATCGGCACCCGTGGCCGCTTCGAGAACCTGGTGCGCACCGAGGTGGCCTACGTCGGCGAGGGCGCCGGGGAGCCGGGCCTGGGCGTGGACCTCTTCGACATCCGCTACGCCCAGGGCGAGCTGCTCTACTACATGCGTGACGACAGCCCCCTGCTGGACCAGCAGCGCGAGATGACCCTGGTCTTCGATCGACCGGCGGAGCTGCGTTACAAGCACCGAGAGCTGGACGCCCAGTCCCTGGTGCTGGCCCAGGGGATGGCCGTGCAGCTCCAGGCGGACATGGTCCAGATCTTCGGCCCGCGAAACCAGGCGCTGCACCTGCGCTGGCGCGTGGACAGCGACGAGGACCGCGTGGTGGCAGGGGAGGAGCAGCGGCTGATGCAGCTGATCCTGGCCGCGGAGATGAGCCATCACCGGGCCACGCTCGGCACGCTGAGCCCCGAGGATGAGCTGCCGGATCGCTGGATCGTGGTCGTCTCGCCGCGGCAACCCGGGGCCGGCGATGCCGCCTGGCTGGACGCGGGCGGCGTCGGCTGGCGGCTGGGCGAGCTGGCCTTCGCCATGAACCAACAGCAGGCCCGGCGGGCGCTGGCCGACGCGGTGTTGTTGGAGTTGTTTGGTTAGTGCCCCCTACGTCATGGCGGGGGACAAGCCCCCGCCCTACAGGAAATGGCCCAGCTGATTACCTGGAATAGGACGGCCTGGCGAAGGTGATCTCACGCTCTTCATCCAGGGGGAAGTGCTCGGACAGCTCGTCGACGCTGGAGCGGCTCACCTCGTGACCCTCGCGCCCCATGCCGAAGGTCAGCACCTCGGGGCTGCCGTCGCGGGCTGTCTTGCCGGTGGCCAGGGCCACGTGGGCCGGGCCGTTGAAGAAGACCAGGTCGCCCTTCTTCGGCGCGGTCTGTCCCGGCACGTAGGTGGTGGCCCCTCCTCGCCGGCGCCGGCCCACCTGGCGAAGGACGAGTAGTTGGGGAACGGACCGGACATGGTCAACCATGCGCTCTTGCCGACGCCCGCCTCCATGGCGTCGGCCAGCTGGGCGGCCGTCTTGCCGGCGGCATCGACCGCGCTGGCAGCCTGCGATTTGGCCCTGGGCGTCACCGACGGCGTCAGCGGAGGCGCCTCGGTCCTGGTCGGCGGCGGCGGCGCCTCTCCGCCGGAGGCCGAGACCGCCAGGTGCGAGTGGTCGGCGACGAAGCCCTCGTCCAGGATCACCTCGGTCAGCGCCGTGACCAGCTGCAGGTCGGTGACCCGGGTCAGCAGCCGCCCTGGCTCGCGGCGGGCGAGGGTGGCGCGCATCTGCTCCCGAAACGAGCTGTCGAGCAGCATGGCCCGCAGCATGTCGGCGACGTCCGCGCGGCCCGGCGTGGCGCTGCCCGCGGCCCCGGCGCGCTGTCGCCAGCGCCTGTTCAGCTCGATTCTCAAAAAGCTCATGCTCAGTACAGGGTCTTGAGGTCCAGGCCTCCAGGGTACATGTATGACGTGTAGGAGCCAACGCCGTACACCGAGATACCGACGGGCAGGTTGGCCTCGATGAAGTGGGCGCCGCCGGCGATCTCGAGCCGCGCGACCTTGTAGCCGGTTGCGGCGATGTCCTTGTACTCCGACAGCGGGATCGCCTTGCTGTCCATGCGCACCACCGCCGAGGTTGGCGCGATGACATTGAGGTAGTTGCGCTTGTAGGTCGAGGGCGCCAGGAAGCGGTAGGTCTTGCGAAACTGCTCCACCGGCACCGCCAGGGACATGGCGGGATCCCGCGGCGCGCCGGCGCCGGGGAACGCCGCGTTGTAGGACTGGCCCACCATGAACTGCGCCACGGCCAGACGTTTCTGGCCCGTGACCTGAAAGTCGGCGGTTGTGGTCAGCTCCACCCACTGGCCACGCTGCAGGGTAACCGCCTCGCGCACCTTGGGGTTGAAGGTCACCTTGTTGCCGTCCTCGGCCGAGACCACGCGGTAGACCGAGGGGTCCTTGCCGGTGTCCCGCATGTGCGTGGCCAGGTACCGCTTGCCCCAGGTCTTGACCGGGAACATCTGCTCCTCCAGGTGATCGCAGGCCGCAATATTGCGGGGGATGAAGGTGCAGCGGTGGCCGGCGAAGACCGCCACCGGCTGGTCGGCCTTGATATAGGTGCCGGTGAGGTCGGTGGTCTTGCTCAGGTCACAAAACTCCGTGGAGAAGCCGGTCTTGATCACCTGGCACGACGTCGGCAGGTGGGAGAGGATCAACAGTACGTCGTATCGTGAGATGGTGAAGGAGGCGGTCTGCCCCTTCTTGTAGGCCTTGATGCCGGCGGTGCCGGCCTCGCTGTCGGCCGAGAACGTCACCGCCACCTTGGTCGACCCGGTGCCCTGCCCCACCACGGCGAAGAACCCTGGCGAGGTGGAGAGCGTCCCCTTCTCCGGCTTGGAGGCGTGGGTCTCCCGGGCGATGACCATGTACTCGCGCTGCAGCACGTGCTCCGGCAGCAGCAGCGAGGCGTCGTTGGTGTAGGAGTAGCACCTGTCGTCCTTGATGTCGTAGTCCCGCCCCTTGGTGCAGTTGCCCTGGAGCATGTAGTTGAGCGGGTTGAACTGGTAGACCGACACCGGCAGGGTGCTCTTGAGGTAATAGGCCGCGCCCTTGACCAGGGCCGAGACGCTGGCGCCGTCCTGCTTGAGGTCGGCCACCCAGGGCAGCTTGATGGCGGCCACGCTGCGGGCCGCCACGGTGACCTTGCGCAGCGCCGCCTGCTTGGCCGTGGAGACGGTGACCGTCGCCGGCTGGGCGTGGGAGTTGGCCACAACCAGCGCCAGCGAAAAGTCGCCGGCCACGCCGTTGGGGGTCACCGTGGACCAGTAGTCGCAGCCCACATAGCTGCGCGAGGCCCGGGCCTGGGCGCAGGCGTCCTGACAGCTCCCGCCGCTGCACGACAGCGCGCCGCAGCTCTTTTTCTTGGCGCCCACCTTGCCGCCGCTACCGCAGTCGTGGACGTCGTTGCCCACGCAGACGTCCCGGCCCGGGTCGCAGTCGGCGCACCGCCCGATGGAGGCCACGCAGATCTTGCTGGAGTTGCAGACCTCCTTTTGAACGTAGCGGCTGTTCTTGCAGACCTGCACCGTGTTGAGCTGGCAGCGATGCAGCGGCCCGCTGCAGTTACTGACGGCCGCGTCGGTGCCGTCGCTGATGGAGCCGTCGATACAGCCGGCGAGCAAGGTCAGCGCCACCCAGGTTGTGTGCTTCATCAATCACCACCTCCCCTGCTCGATTCTACCATTGTTGTCGGGCGCGAGGCTCCGTCGCTTCTGCTCGCCATGTGCTCCTCGGAAATGCAAGCGTTCCAGGAGCGCGGCCGCGTGGCCCACCCCAATGCGCGCACGTCCAGGAGCCGGGCCGGCTGCACCGGCGCCCCGGCCTGTCCAGAAGCCACGGCCAGCTTCCCCTCCTGTCAGCCCCGCGTCCCGGACCACGGCCGGCCACCAACGAATGCAGCGTGCCCGACCCTGGCGCGGCGATCATTGAACATTCCTTGTTCCTTGTTCCTTGTTCCTTGTTCCTAGTTTTTTTCCTCTGTTCTAATATCCAAACATGCCGTCCGATCCCGAAGCCCTCATCGAGCAGGGCATGCTGGCCGAGGCAGCCGAGGAGCTGCAGGCTCGGGGTGAGCACGCACGCGCCGCGGACCTGCTGGAGCAGCTCTGGGATTTTCGCGCGGCGGCCTGGGCTGCCCAGGCTGCGGGGGACCTGCCGCGGGCCCTGGGCAACGCCCTGCGCGCCAAGGACGTCTCCTCCGCCTCGGACCTGGCCGACAAGGTGGTGGAGCAGGGAGGCGAGATGGTGGCTCGCTGCGCCGAGATCTGCCAGCAGCGGGGCGCGCTGGCCCTGGCCGCCCGGCTGCACGAGGCGGCGGCGGACCTCTCGGCGGCGGTGGAGTGTTTTCAGCAGGCTGGCATGTTCATGGAGGTGGCCCGCTGCCAGGAGGCGCTGGGCGACGCGCGCGCCGCCATGGAGGCGCTGCAGCGGCACCTGGCCACCCTCGAGGAGGACGACGCGGCCGGCGACGTGGGCGCCCTGCCCCGCTACGAGCTGGGCCGCCTGCTCATGCGCCACGGGCGCGCCGAGGAGGCGCTGCCTCTGCTGCAGCGGGCCGGCCGCGGTGCTGACGACGACCTCGCGACGCGCGCCGGCCGCGCGGTGGTCGCGGCCCTGGCCCGGGTGGGCTACGGCCACGCAGCCGGCGTGGCGCTGGAGAGGCTCCCCGAGCCGCGTCCCACGATGGACCAGTGCCTGGCCGATCCGGCCCTGGCCACCCTGTCTGATGAGGGCGAGGGCCGCGTGCTGGCCGGGCGCTACCGCCTGGGCGAGCTGCTCGGCGCCGGCGGCATGGGCAGCGTCTACATGGGCACGGACCTGCTCACCGAGCAACAGGTGGCGGTGAAGGTCTTCACCGCGCCGGGCGGCACCCGCGGCCGCGACGCCTTTCACCGCTTCGTACGCGAGGCGCGCACCACGGGCCAGCTGCGACACCCCCACATCGTCTCGCTGCTGGACTTCAACGAGGACATGGGCTTCATGGTGCTGGAGTTCATGGCCGGCGGCACCCTGGCCGAGCGGCTCCGCCCTGCCCTGGACCTGGCCGGCTGCCGCGGCGTCATGCTCCAGCTGCTGGACGCCCTGATGGCCGCCCACCAGCGGGGCGTCGTGCACCGGGACATCAAGCCGTCCAACATCTTCTTCACGCCGGCCGGCGCGGCCAAGCTGGGTGACTTCGGCGTGGCCCACCTGCAGGACACCGGGCAGACCCAGACCGGCGCCTTCATCGGCACCCTGGCCTTCATGTCGCCGGAGCAGATCTCCGGCGCCCCGGTCTCCTTCGCCACCGACATCTACGCTCTGGGCGTGACCCTCTACCTGATGATCACGGGCAAGCTGCCGTTCCGCCCGCCGGATCTTGTGACCCAGCACCTGTCGGCGCCGGCGCCGCGCCCCTCGCGTAGCTGCCCCGACCTGCCGGTGATGGTGGACCAGGTGGTGCTGCGCTGCATGGCCAAGGACCCGGGCGATCGGTACGAGAGCTTGCAGCAGCTACGGCAGGCGGTGGAGCGCTTCCCCACCGACAGCGACTCCGTATCCGGCGACGCGGACGAGGTCGAGGAGGCGCCGGCCCCCGCGCCCCGGCCGCGCCGGGCCACCGACAGCCGCTACGCCGTGGAGGCGGAGGTGCTCAACACCGAGGACCTGCAGGTGCTGGAGGCCAGGGACAACAACCTCGGCCGGCCGGTGATGCTGATCCGCGTGGCCCGGACGCCCACACGTCAGCGGGTGGTGGAGCTGCTGTCGGCCGCTGCCGCCGGCGGCGTTCACCTCCAGCGCGTGCTCTCCCTGGACCCCGACGTGGGACAGGCCGTGCTGCAGGCCCCCATGGGCGAACGGGCGGCCCCGCCGGCGGACCGCGGCCAGGCCCTGAAGCGCTGCGAGGCGCTGGGGCAGGCCCTGGCCCCGCTGCATGACGGCGGCGTGGCGCACGGGGCCGTGAGCCCGGAGGCGCTGACCGACAAGGGCGGCTCCGTCATGCTCTCGCTGGTGCCGGCCTTGACCCGCGCGGGAGGCAGCCCCGAGGCCGACGTGGTCCGCGCGCTGGGGGTGTGCGGTCTGCAGCCGGTGGAGGGTGTGCCCGGCGGCGCCGACCTCGCCCGGTGGGCCCGGGCGCAGCTGGAGCAGGAGCGCGCGGAGGAGCAGCAACGACTGCGCGAGGAGCTCACGGCGCAGGCCATGGCCAACGCCCCCGATGACTTGCAGGGCGACCGCTGAAAGAGCTGAAAGCTGAAAGCTGAAAGCTGAGCGCCAGCTAGCTATCTCGCCGTGGCCAGCAGGATGAGGATGGTCACCATGCCCCGCCGCTCGCCCACCCCCAGGCCGAGGTGTGTGTACTTGGGCCGGAGGAAAGCCTTGGCCTGGCTCAGGGCCTCGATGACCTTGAGCTGCACCCGCAGGCTGTCCACCTGCGAGAAGCGAGCGCCGAGGCGGTCCAGCTCCGCACCCAGGGTGGCTCGAGCCTCGGCCTGTTTTTCGCCGGAGGTGACGGCCTCGATGTACTTGCTCGCCAGCTTGGAGAGCTTCTCGTCCAGCACCAGAGCCCTGGCCCCGGATCGACGCCGCGCCCCGGTGATCAGCTGGAGCACCGTCTTGCGGGCGGTGCCCGGGTGGTAGGCCGTGCCCGGGCGCATGAAGTTCTGGGTGACGAAGATCACCGGCGGCTTGATGCTGCTGTCCACCGCCACGCCGATGCCGATGCGCGTGACGTCGCGGGCCAGGATGTTGCCCCGGTGAGCCGGGCTGTTCATCAGGCTGGTGATGATCTCGCTCGTGGAGTAGCCGCGGGCGACGTTCTCCCGCACCAGCAGGTGCATCACGCCGGCCCGCGTGAGCCGCTCGGACGGCCGCCCGGTGGTGGGGGAGTTGTGCCCCACGAAGTTGTTGTCGCGCATGTCCAGGCTGTGGGCCTTGGCCACCGCCGCCAGGGACATGTTCATCGCCAGCGTGGTCAGGCCGGCCTTCTGCCGGATGCCGTTGGTCAGCTCGAGCAGGTCCTCCTCCAGCACGTCGGCCGAGTCCAGCGTCAGCACCGCCAGGGAGTACTCCACCTCCGCCGGCGGCGGCGTGATGCAGTAGACGGGGAAGTTTGCCAGCACCTCGACGCCGTGCTTGCCGTCACCGGTGACCTCCACCTGGTAGACGCCGTCGTCCTTGCAGCGCACCGCGTGGGCGCCGCTGGCCTTCAGCGCCTCGCTCTTGATGGCGCCCTGGGGCTCGGCCACCACCAGGGTGGGGTTGCGGAACGCGGCCGCGACCTTGGCCTCCAGCGCGAGCTGCTGCCCGTGCTTGAGATGCCGCGGCACGGGCTTGACCAGGCGCACCGAGGTCTCCAGCAGAGCGATGACCAGCCTCCGACGTTGTGGCGTCAGCAGCGGCTTTTGCAGCGCGACCCCCACCCGATTGAACGCGCCCGAGCCGATCACCTTGCGGATGCGATTGGTCAGGCCCTTGATCGCGCGGTCCTCCAGGCCGGGGGGCACGTCGGCCACCACGAAGTGAGGTGGCGGCGAGATCATCCCCTGGGAGTGCATGGAGTAGGTCACCAGCGACGACGGCGGCGGGCCGTCGGCGCGCAGCCCGAGGCAGACGTCCTTGGCCAGCGCCTGGGTTGCCGCGTCCACCTTGAGCGGATCCCGGCCCAGCTCCTTGCCCAGCTCGGCCAGCATCTCCAGGACGCGGCCTTCGAAGCCGGTGACCTTCACCGTCACCGCGTGGCTGGCATAGTGCCCCACCGCTGGCGTGCGCGAACGGAAGGTCATCTCCGTCGGCGGCGGGGGCTTGTGCTTGATCTCCTTGGACGGCCCGGAGCAGGCCAGGAGCAGGCAGACAGGAACTAGAACGACTCGACACGACCAACGGAACCCCATGAGCGCTCCTGCAACTTGGTGTTCAGGGCGGACTATTTAGCCTTCTTCTGGACCGGAATCTTGGAGGGATGGATCCGCACCGGGATGCGGTCCTTGAGCGTCGTTGGCCTCACCGGCGGGTCCTTGATGCGCACCACGTTGGGCGGCAGCTTCTCCTTGGCGACGACGGTCTTGGCCTCCTTGGCGGGCGCCTTCGCCCCCTTGGCCGGGGCCTTGGGCGCCTCGGGCAGCTTGCCTGCGTCGTCGGCGAAGTAGACCTCACCGAAGCGATCCGGCGCGTGCAGGTCGCCCTTCATCGGGGCGGACCAGCCGGAGAAGATCTGCGGCTTGCCCCGCGGGTTGTCCAGGCGGTAGATGTTGATGCGCATCTTGGTGCCCACCTTGGGCGGGAAGGTCAGCTTGGTCTTGCCCTCGCCGACGGTGTCGACCCAGGGGATGGCCAGCTCCACGGTCCAGCCCTTGTCCTTGTCCTTGTTGTCGTTGACCTTGCCGTCCACCTGCACGCCGACCAGCATCTTGCTGTTCCACTTGTCGTTACCCTGGCGGTAGGCCTTGAAGTAGGAGTCGAAGATGGCCTTGTTCGGGTTGGCCTGCAGCTCGACGTAGTCCTTGCCGTCGTTGTTGGCGTCGATGAAGACCTCGATCACCTCCTGCAGCCACAGCTTGTCGTCGCGCTTGGTGTACTTGCTCCAGACGTCCTCGTCGGTGGCCGAGACGCCGATGTAGAGGTACTTGTCGTCCCAGAGGATCTTGGCCTCGGTGGCCACCGGCGACTTGCCGCCCTTGACCGTCTCGACGAAGGGGCCGGTGGAGGCGGCCTTGGCCCAGGCCTCCTCGTCCAGCTTGCCGTCGGCGATGATCGGCTTGGTGGTGCGCAGCGCGGTCAGCCGCTTGAGCGTCACGGCCGGCGCCGGCTTGCCCCCCACCACCGGCATGGTGGCGGCGATGATGCGGCTCTCGTCGTCCTGGGCGCCCTTGATCTTCATGCGCAGATTCTTCGGCTTCCACAGGCCGGTGTAGATCGTCACCTTGTCCGACTTCCAGTTACCCGGCAGGGTCACCTGGTGGATGTCACGGACGATCTCGCCCGGCTTCCACAGCGTCACCGGGTACTTGCCACCCACGGGGCGGTGGTCGGCGTTGATGTAGTCGCGCTTGCCCTCGCTGTTGAGGTGTACGTAGAGCCGCCAGCCGGTGAGCTTCTTTTTCACCTGCCAGTAGTGGGTCAGCTTGAACTGCTCCCCCGGCTTGATCACGTCGCGGTCCACGTCCAGGCCGAGGTAGATCACCTTCCCCTCGAGGTCGGCGTTGACCTTGAACTTCATCGGCGGGGCCTTGGCCAGGATGTTTTCCCGGATCTTGCGCTTGTCGTCCTCGGTGGGGCGGAAAGGCTCCTGCTCCACGCAGGCACAGACGAGGGTCACCAGGACGGCGGCCCAAAGATACCTCAACCTGAACATAGCTACAGCTCCTGTAGTTTGTTGCCGACTCCCTGTAGCCCAGGTATCAGCAAAATGCAATTGTCTAAGTTACCGTATTAACACTCAACTCTTGATCCACCCCGGCGTACGCCGCCCGCTCAGACCAGGACCTCGCTATCATCGACGGGCACCACGGGGCCGGTCTGCATCTTGACGTTCTCCCGCTCCCGCTGGATGGCCATCTCGTAGACGTGAGACAGGACCTCGGGGAACTTGGCGATGTTGGCGTCGAAGTCCCCGCGGGTGAGGTAGAGCACCACGCTCCTGCCGGCCGCGGTCACCGTGGCCGTGGTCGGGCAGCGCTGGATCATGGAGATCTCGCCGAAGAGGTCGCCGCAGGTCAGGTCGGCGATCTGGATCACCTCGCCGCTTTCCTCCTGCTGGCTCACGCTGACGATGCCGGAGAGCACCACGTAGAGGTTGTCCGACTGCTCTCCCTGGGCCAGCACCACGTCCCCGTCCTGGAAGACCTCGCTGTGGAACAGGCGGCTCAGCTTCTCCCGCCGCTCGTTGTCCAGGGGCTGGAAGAAGGGCGACGTGGCCAGCAGGTTTCGCAACAGGCGCTCCCGGGTGTAGGACCCGAGGACTTCGCCCACGTTGGGGTTGCGGTTGGCCAGCCCCTCCAGCCCCCGCCGCCCCAGCTCGAAGATGGTGGTGGGGTGCAGGCAGGTCACGCTGGCCGCCCTGGGAGAGTCGGTGAGCAGGGCCATCTCGCCGAAGAACGCGCCCCGGCCCATGGTTGCCAGGTGGTGGCGCGTGCCGTCTCGCGAGTCGCGGCTGACCTTGACCGAGCCTCGCACCAGCATGAAAAACGAGGTCCCCTCGTCGCCCTGCTGGATGGCCACCTCGCCCTTGGGCAACATGCGCAGCTCCATCAGCGGCACCAGCGCGGCCAGGTCGTGGGGCTTCAGATCGGACAGCAGCGGGTGGAAGGGCACGCTCGGCTCGTCCACTCGGGTGCGGCCCTGCCAGGCCTCGCTGGCCCGGTCGCAGGCGTCCCTGGCCATCTGCTGCAGCGGCTCCAGCGCCGGCCGCGGCAGACCTTCGAGGTCTTCGTCCATGTCCTCCATGTCCAGCTGCTCCGGCATGGGCGGCGGGATGGCCCGGCGCCGACGGCCCAGCATCTGCGAGCCAGCGCCGTACATCGCGGCGATATCCTTGACCAACAGGCGGAAGGCCGCCTCGTCGTGCTCGGCCAGACCCCGGGCAGCGGCCAGCGACAGGAGCATGTGCCCCGACTCGGCCAGGGCGCCGCTGACCTTCAGCAGCGAAGAGCGCGCGGTCTGGGGGTCACCCAGGCGGCCCGCGGTCAGCGCCGTGGCGTACCAGAGGTAGAGGTTGTCCGGGTGCTTGTTGAGCAGGTGGACGTACATGGTCAGCGCGTCCTCGTAGTCTCCGGTGACGAAGGAAGCGTCAGCCAGCTCGGTCAGGGACAGATCGTCGATATTTGCCGTCATGATTCTCACTCTTTAACGCAAGGCGCAACCCGAGACAACCTCCGAATGGATCCGACCAGGTGTGACGCAGGTAACGGACACGGGGGATCCATGAGAGTATACTGAATGTTTTAAACAGAACCTGTGCAGGTGACGATGCTCGCAAGACCACATACCGTCAGGATCGTCCGTGGCCTGGCCCCCGCTCTGGCGGCGCTGCTGCTCTGCTGCGCGGCCCCGGCCTGGGCCCAGTCCGGCGACGCGGATCGGCAGGCGCGGGAGTACTTCCTCAAGGGGAAGAAGGCGTACCAGGAGGGGCTGTTCGAGGAGGCGATGAAGAACTTCAAGAAGGCGAGGTCTGTGCGGCCGTCTCCCTTCCTGGAGTACAACATCGCCCGCTGTTACGACAAGCTGGCCCAGCACAAGGAGGCCATCGAGTCGTACAAGCGCTACCTGGTGTTTTCGCCCGAGGCCCCCAACCGCAAGAGCGTGGAGGCGCGGATCAAGGCGCTGCAGGAGCTGATGCGCAAAAAGCCCGCGCCGCAACCCGTGGGGCCCGTACCGGATCCGCCCGCCAAGCCCGCGCCCGCGGCCCCGACGCCCCCCGACGCCACCGAGGAGCCCGAGGAGCCGGGCGCGCCGGGCGTCGCCCCGATCAAGCCCGCGGAGGAGCCGGCCGAGCCTCCCCCGCCGCCGCCGGAGAAGAAGCCTGCCACCTCCGCCAGCTCCACCTCCACCGCCGGCTCGTCGGAGCCGGTGCACGAGGCCATGGTGGCCAGCTCGGGCATGAACAAGGGCAAGACCCCCGGCGCCGCGGCGGTGCCCGGTGGCCGCACCTCCCGCACCCCCTCGCCGCCGGGCCGCAAGGAGGCGCCGATCTACAAAAAGTGGTATTTCTGGGTGGCC
>PVBE010402990.1_pt1 | contig 22338 bp, 10 predicted proteins | sample 1631181 | NCBI WGS metagenome assembly PVBE01 (sample SAMN08397723, study PRJNA350692) | Marine metagenome, whole genome shotgun sequencing project. | isolation source: water | place: Pacific Ocean | collected 2012-04 | reverse complement strand
TGTAGAGCGGGCACTCCAGATCTGGGAGCATCAGCGGCAAGCAGAGAAGTGGGGGGCGAGCGATCCGCTGCTGCTCGACGAGGCGGGCCAGTTGAAGGAGGCGGAAATGCAGCGCCTTTTACGGTGGCGAGATAATCGCGATGTCATTATTGCCGAGTGAATAGAACTGCCACGTCTTTTAGCAATTGCCAAAACGCACCACTTGGGAGAGGCCGTGCGGTTTCCATGGTGGCGTATTCTTCAAAGGCAGTTCGGCTCCGGGATGTGAGGAAGCAAAAGGATGCAGCAGTTTCTCTTCTACTCCTCTTTGATTTTTAGAAGTTGATTGGGCTCAATAGGTCCGACAACGATTTGCGTTTTGCCTGACGGCCATTGTACTTCAATCTGTTTTGCGCTCTTGGCATCCCCGAGGCCGAAGTAGAGTGGATACTGACTTTGGGCGAGATAGCCTGATTTGCCATCGTAATATTTGGTGAGTCTTCCTGAGTCCGTTGTCACGGTGACCTTGGCCCCCAACCCATCGCGGTTTGATTTGCTGCCAATAAGTTGAATCTTTAGATAATGTACTGGGTTCCGATCGGTTAGGTTGCTCACTAAAACCATCGGTTCTGAATTAAAGTCGTTGGTAACGATGTCCAGATCACCATCGTTATCGAGGTCAAAGATTACCGATGACCTTGATCCCAAAGCGCCCCAGACTTCAACTTTACCGCTCTGGCCTTCGCAAAGCGGATGCGGTCGATCAACGCCATCACAATCGAGTTCGAACCAGGGGATTGCAGTACGACCATTGCGTCGCGGTTCGACTCCGACGATAAACTCGCTATCCAGAAAGCCCTTTCCGAGATTGTTCAGAAGCACGGAGTTTAGGGCATAGCGAAATCCAAAATTCATGCTTGATGCTATAAAGACATCCTCATAACCATCGGCATTCAAATCCCCGATGCTCAGTCCCCAGGGCCAATAATTCTCGGTGTTGAGGGCGTTGGAAACCTCGGTAAATGTTCCATTGCCATTGTTTTCAAAGAAGGCATTTCCCAGTACATGATTGCCATCCGTAGCCAGATAGTTCAGAGGCAGTTTTTTGGCTTGGGAAACTTTCGCCTTTTCATTTTCTAACGAGAAGGTCTTGAAAAGCGATTGATCCCACATATCGACGTGCATGTCGGTAAGTATGATATCCATCCGCCCATCATGATTATGATCAAACACACCGACACCCATCGTTCCCCAAGGCGTTGCCGGAAATAATTCGCGACTCTTGCGCACGAAGCGTTTGCCATTGTCGTTTTCATAATACTCATCATGACCTTGCATATTCGGTACATATAAATCGGGCCAACCGTCCTCGTTTGGATCCAGCACATGGGCATCACCGCTCCAGCTATTGTCGATTAGCCCTACATCCTTTGAAACATCGACAAAACGATTGTTACCCTGATTCTCAAAGAGGATGCTCTGTTCGTCGCAGTAACGTTTTAAGTGGTTGCCGAAGGCGGCTTTGCTGCCGACAAAATAGCCACCTCTCCCGATCTCTTGGGTGGTGTAGTCGCCAACGTTGGTCAAAAATAGATCGAGCAGACCATCGCGGTTGTAGTCAAAAAATGTAATCCCGGAAGAATGTCCCGTATATCCGAGCCCAGATTGCGATGTTCTATCACGAAACTTGCCGGCGCCGTCGTTTTCAAAGAAGAGGTTGCCACCACGGACGCTCGTTACGTAGAGGTCTGGATCACCATCATTGTCGGTATCGGCAAACGATGCTGCAACGCCGATTCGATCCCCCATCGCAAGCCCGGACGGCCCGGTCCAATCTTCGAATTGCCCGTTTCCCAGGTTGCGCCATAGCTGGTTCTCGCCCAACTGGGTCGTAAAATAAATATCCAGAAGGCCATCCTGGTCCACATCGGCCACCGCCACGCCGTTGCCGTGATCGTAGTGATCTGCGATATAGAATTTACCGGAGTCGTCGACGATTTTGTGGGCAAAGGTAATGCCACTCTCTGGCAACCGATCGATAAACTGAAAATCGTGAAACACCTCGAACTTCGGCAAGGTTGCCAGTTGCTGTTTCTTGCGATCCTCCAACCAGGATGCATCAAGAATTTCGGGTGGTTTTGCCAGCTTTGTCGTTTGCCCAGCAACGGGGGCACCGGGGGCCGTTGGTGCAGGCGGTTTGTCACGGCACGCAGGGAGCCAGATGCTACAACAAAGTAGCAAAATCGCCGGCCATCTGAAAAACGCTCTTGTTAGATGGGGTGGCATATCGTTTGGGGTTTCCGGCAAACATTCAAGCAAAGGTGAAGAACGGAAAGACAATAAAAGTAGACGAGTCGATGCAGTATAGGCTGCGGGTGATTCCTAGTAAACCAATCTGCCGCCTGCCAAGCAGGGGAGCGATGTTCCACGGCAGGTATCCCGGCTCGGGGAAAATGATCGCGAAACAAAGTTCAGATTAAATTAAAGAGGTATGTTTTCAATCAGTCTTTGGGACGATAGCCAACGTTGCTGTATTTCTTACCTTGGGGTCGGTACCGATCGTCAAACTGCGGGTCTGGCGCATCCAGTACGTTGTTTTTCGGATCCACGGTTTTATGGAGATCATTAATGTCTCCATGGATCCAGCAACCACGGACGCCGTTACCGTCCAAAATGTCAATTTCGTAACGTTGCCCCTCGGAAATACCTCCCGGGGCGGTATTGTTCCAGAATATCGAATCGCGGTAGATGCTCGCTTGACCTTTGTCATCGACCCCGTTCCAGTTATTTGTGAAGGTGCAGCGGGTGACTTTGACGCTCGATCGGGGAAAGACCGTAAGTGCTCCCGAGCCATGAACTTTGTTGAACTCATGCCCTGAACGCTGGCCGATGTAATCGATGCCGGTGTTGGCAATATTGTTGACAAAGAGGCAGTTGTCGATCGTCGCGCTGCTGCCCGGCAAGACATCCACGGCGGAACCTGTCACCTGACTTGTGTTGTGACGAAAGATGCAGTTTTGCAGCAGCGGAGAGTTTTGATTGAATCCTTGATGTTCGATCGAGAGGCCGCCGGCACAAGGGCTGGCATAGTTGTTGTACATCTCCACATTTTCAATCGTTGGATAGGACCGGCCAAAAATCTTCACACCGCCACCATCCTGGTAATAGAAAATTTTCTTCTTTAGCGGTGAGTTGTGGGGCAGTCGTTCAATACGAATCGGATTTTCAGAACGGGTGACATAGTGGTTGGCACCCGTAATGTTAAAGCCGCGAAAGACTGTGTTTCGGGAGATACCATCGCCGAAGTAGACGACATGATTGACAATGGCTGGGTAGCTTTCTGCACTTCTGTCTGCAATTGCTGGATTTGCTGCTGAAAGAATTACATCGCCCTCCGCTTCAAGGAGGATGCCATCATGTTGGGCGTTAAAATAGATCATGGCCTGAGCGTGAACCGATGGTCGATACGTTCCGGCATGAACCTTGACATGCTTGTTTTTGAGGTCCTGAGCCGCAGAATCGATCACCGCCTGTATCTCTTCGCCCGGATAAACGTGATACACGCCGTGTTCGTCGGGCAATATTGCAGGCGCACTTTCACCGCAACCTACGATTGCAACAACAGATGCCAGGAAGTTGGCGAGAACTGTATTGCGGAAAAAGTAAATCATGCTGGCGAGGCCGTTTATCAGAGACAGCAAACATCAAATCCAACTTGAGCGGATCAAAATCGCACACTAATCTGCAGTTTGTTGCCGATACGGTTTCTTCATTTTGTACATTTCAAGCCGCGCCCGTAAATCGGCTTTGTTCTGCTCTGGTGCATATCCGATGCTCGTTGTCTGCCATTTTATGGAATCCTCAAAACGACCCAATTCTGCATACGCGGCTGCCAACGTATCGAGCGCGCCAAAATAACTCCATTGCGATAGTTCACATGCCCGTTTGGCATGATCCAGCGCTTGGGCACCGTTGCGATGATTCGGATCAGGACACGTTGCCAGTAGCCATGCCAGGTTGTTGTGAATTTGTGGGGCATCGGGGTTCAATTTGATCGCACGGTTATAGTCCGTTAACGCAAAGGCAAATTGTCCTGCGGCGGCATGGGCCATGCCTCGATTATTATATAGCGATTCATCCGTAGGCATTTTTTTAAGGGCGGTCGATAAATCGGACAGGCTCTGGTCGTACAAGCCAGCCTGCAGAGCGGCAAGGCCACGTTTCTTATATGCAGGTGCGTAGTCGGGCTCCAACCGAACCGCTTCGCTAAAGTCACGCAGAGCATTTGTAAAGTCTCCTAGCTTTGCATAGAGACTCCCCCGTTGAAAATAGGCCTGGGTAAAGGCCGGTTTCAGGGAGATCGCTTTACTGTAATCTTCCAGGGCTAGATCGCTTTCATCCATAGCTTGATAAGCCATAGCTCGATTGTAAAAGACTTGCGAATCATCTGGTGAAAGTTCAAGAGCTTTGTCGTAATGTGTTTTTGCGAGTTTGTGCTGCTGTTGATTCATGTAGACGCCCCCAAGATTGATGTGGGCCGAAACGGAATTCGGATCGATCTGGAGGGATGTTTCCAAGTGTTCTTTGGCGAGTTTGGATTTTCCGAGTTGGCTTAACAGCGCCGCGATCTCGTTGTGTGCTTTTCCCGATTGAGGAAAAACACGAAGTAACATTTCGTACTGTATGACCGCCATGTCCAGGAGCCCCGCTTGTCGTAAAAGATGAGCATATTTAAACCGCGCATCGGCCTCTGCTCGTTGGAGTGCATCTCGAGCTACCGGGTGGTTCAAGGCTCGTCCCCCCAACGCGGCGGCGCGCTCGAAGCGAGTCAGAATGTCGCCCTCAACTCCCGCAATATCTTTTAGAACTTTCTCGACGCTGATTGGGCCCCTGTAGACCGCGATCAGTCGACCCTGATAATCAAGCAGGACGCTAAAAGGCAGCGGTAATGTATGGTGTTCGGTTTTGAGAACATTGAGCATCTTGAGTTGATCGATAAGTTGTACATTTGCTCGCCCGGAACGGAAATGAAAATCTGCCGCATCGAGGATTTTTTCGGCCTGATCGGCATTCAGCGGTTCGCCGTTGAGGCCGTTGACCGAGAGGGCGAGGATGTCGAGGCCGGATGATCGGATCTGCTCCTCTGAGGCGCCAAGCATTTGGAGTTCATGCAAACAGGGTTGGCACCAGCTTGCCCAGAAATTGATCAGCAGCGCTTGCCCTTTTGTAGGCCGGATGATTTCCTTCTTGTTTGTCCACGTCTCAAAGGGCAGGGGAGGAAGCTCGATAGAGGTTGCCATGCGGAAGATGCCTTCCAGAGACGTATCCGATACCTGTTCTGTGGCAACCAGGTCCACCGTGCGAGGCGGATTGGAGATCGCCTCAGCGACACCCGAATCTTGAACCAAAATATAGCGCCCATCCACATCCGCACCGGTGAAGTTTTCGGCCTTGCCTCCCGGCCAGTGCACAATGACGTTGTCGATGCGGTCTGCCGTACCAAGTCCAAAATAAAGCCATTTTGAATTTTGAGACAAAAAGCCTTCCCCGGCGTGAAGCGTTTTCACATAAGGGGTCTTCCGGGAGTGGGCCGTGGTGTTTGGTCGGTCGGTGGTGTTCTCTCGATTCTTGTTTTGAGTATCTGCGAGCACGACTTCAACACGGGCACCGATTGCATCGCGGTTGGTACTTTTTCCGTTGCCCGTGAGGCGGATCGCTAAAAAATGATTTGCAGGAGGCGCATTGTTGCGGAGGAATCGTAAACGCGGCGCGTTGCGGTTCGATGTCCAGATATCCAGGTCACCATCCTGGTCCCAATCGACCGCGACTATAGCCCGTCCATCATCCGCAAAATCGATGCCACTGGCAGCGGAGATGTTTGCAAAACGACCACCACCTGCAGAAAACGCATCGGTGTTCAGATAGCAGCAATTCCGTTCTTTCCCACTGAATGAGCGGCCATCGGAAAACATACTGTTAAACCGGGCTCGGGCCACTTTACGGCTTTTTGTATCCTGATCATTCTCATCATTAAAACTTTGCGACACGACCTGTCGCCAGAAGAAACTTCACAAATCACCGCCGTCATCGTCTTTGGTGATAAAACCGTTTGCGATCAAAATGTCGTCCCAGCCATCATTATTAACGTCCGCAAAGAGTGAACCCCATGCCCAGCGGCCCATTTCCACGCCAGCTTTTCGGCTCACATCCTCAAAACGAGCTTTACTGGTGTTCCGCAGCAAAGTATTTCCGCGGGCGAATCGCTGCAAACGTTTTTTGACTTCAGCCGGTGCATGTTGTTTAAAATGCGGCTGAAAGGCAATCCGATTTCCCGCGGAGGACCACATGTTGCTGATATACGCATCCATCCATCCATCACGATTAAAATCGCTCCAACTTATCGACATGCCACTTGCAGCATCTTCAGCTCCAGCTTCGGCTGCAACATCCACAAAATGCCCTGCGTCATTGCGGTATAAATTGTCGCGGCCATAATCGTTGGCAACATAAAGATCCTGGTCGCCGTCGTTGTCGTAATCTTCCCACGATGCGGCAAAAGAATATCGCGTGTTGTTTGTCGCCAGCCCGGATGGCTTGGTGATATCGACAAACGACCAGTCGTCTGTTTTCACATCATTCCGGAGCAATGTGTTCTTGCCGCCGGCATTGGCATCGTGATAGACGAAGGCATCATCGGAAGCAGGTAGGCCTGCGGTCTGCTGCTCGCTCAGATCTTTGTTGGAGTAATATGCGGTCGCGTAAAGATCCAGATCTCCATCGTTTTCGACATCTGCCGCCGCAAGGGCAAGCATGTCGTCACCCGTTGGAATGACCGTGCGGACCCGAAAGCCCGTTTCTGCCTCATTGGAGGCTACCAGGACCCCACCGAGAAAACTAACGACAAGATCTTGATCACCATCGTTGTCCAGGTCTACAAAAAGAGCACTACGACAGGCCTGAATCCAGTCGACGCCCCACGCTGCAGAGGATTCAAGAGCAGTCCCATCGTTCTGTTGCAAAAACAAACGGTTGGGAAGTCCTTGTTCCTGACACACGTACAAATCGTCCAGCCCATCTCCGTTTACATCGGCGATCGCCAGACCAGGATGTCCCATCATCTCGGTGATCTGATATCGCGTATACGGGACCCCGAACATCCAGTAGCTATAACCCCGCTGGAACTGTTCCGTGTAGCAGGAATTGTTTTCCAGGACGGACTTTGTGCAGTCTGAAAAAAGCGTGTCGGTGGGAACGTGAGCGTGGATCTGTTCAAAATCGATCACATCGAGCGATGCGAGAAGCGGTGCTGCATCGGGTCTGTTTTGCCAATGAGCATCCCACGTCGCGTGTTGTTCTATTGCCCCGTCGTCAATCGTGCCAGTAACTGCCACATACTGGCGTGTTGTCTTCGTGTCATCATCCATATGGACTCTGAAAATTTTGAATTTTGTACGAATATTCTTCGCTTGGGCAAATGGTTTCGCCAATTGTTCAAGTGCCTGCTTTAATCCTTCGGGGCCCTTTAATCCTTCGGGGTCCTTTAATCCTTCGGGGTCCTTTAATCCTTCGGGGTCATTGAGGGTAAGGTGTGATTTTTGCGTATTTTCATCCCGCCGCATTCGTTGAACCTGAAAAATAGCATCACTAAAGATCGTCTCAAGGGGATCGGGCTGAAGCGGCTCACAACGAAAATCATTCGCTGCAATATTGTCAAACTGTGCTGTTGCCAGATCTTTTGGCTTTTGGAGAAGCTTCCCAATCTGTTTTAGCTGTGAGGTTGCTGCCGCGCTAAAAGCTTCGGTATCCCACCCGTCTTGTAAGGGGTCGTCAATCTGCTGCCAACGTTTGATGAGCGTCGAGCGATCAAATGTCTGTAAAGCTGCATCTCGTTGTCCCTGGTTGTCTCCGGGCCGTTGTTTCTCAGCCACGCGATGGAAGTTGCCCTCCGGTCGGGAAGGAACACCAACATCAGCACGCGATGTGCTACTACTCTCCCGATCGCAGGCGCTTAAAAGAAGAACAGCCCCAAGGGCAAGCGCACAGAGAACCATCAGCCCCAGGAATCCCTTTGATATCTCGCGTGGTTTATGGTGTGAATCTGACATTGGAACTTGTCGCCGAGCAAAAAAACTGACGAGGTCTGTTAAGCGCTTTTCCAGCTTGATCGGGCGATCGGCTTGCCAGGGTTAAAGGTGACAGGTGATCGCTCGCCCTTCTTGTTACCATCATACACACAACAGCCTAGGGGAGGTCAACGACTCGCTTTATGACACAGGTTCGTCTAGGTCGATGACCATCGTTCGCATGGTATCGGTATGTTGCGCATTAAAATGCCGCCGAGCGATCTTTACCCAGTCCGCATACTGATTCTCGTCGATAATAAATTCGAGTGAAGGTCGACCGAAATCAGCAGAGACCTTAGAAGCACCACCGAGCAGCCAGGGTGTTGCCCATTGTTTACGGTATTCTGGCAGGACACCAATCCGTGTGACAACAAACGTATCATCATCCTTGATGTAGCCAACGGCACAGGCGATGATCTGATCTCCCTTGAGCATTACAGGGCACTCTGGGAGGTGAAATTCTGCAGGCGGATCTCCAACACCATCTGCAAACCACTGCTTCAGAAACTGATTGGCCTGCTCAAAGGGCACCTCATTCAACGAAACGAGACGTACGTCAGACGGGATCTTCTTTTTCTTCCGGTAACGATCCAAGAGAGAAAATCCAATGTCACGGGTTTCGGTACTGCTGATTCGATATATCTGCTGGACCTTGAAGTCAAGGAACCCAAGTTGTTTTAGCGCATCATATAATATCGAACAGTCTTCCGTCTCTCTGAATGCAAATTTTACCTGTGTTGCGCCGCCGGCGATTGCCCGCGCAAGACCGATTCGCAACAGCCATAATTGAATCGGTTCTTGCGTCAAAGCACTGTCTGTTTCGGAGTCCGACGACTCAAGGCTTAAGCGGAGTTGGAGTATCGTCGGTTGTGACATCGTCCATTGCAGCATGACGGCCCCGTGGATCTGGGAACTGCCGGTGGGATGGACCACCAGAATCTCTTTTTCAGCTGGATTCGCAAATGGCCGATAGAACGACATGTGTTTGATGGCCGCCTGGTCGGAGGGTTCGATAGGTCGCGCAACCCAATCGTCATTCCGGAATATCGCAACCGAATCTTCTTTGGTGCACCTGCCTGACGAATCTGTCGCCCCCGCGTCTCCCTGAGAGAGGTTTTTCGTCTTCTGACTGAGGTGATCGTCCAGTTGGTATTCAGCGGTTTCCAGTTCATCCATAAACTCGTTACGCCACGCGTTGATTTCCAGCAGCGTTTCTTTGACCGTTTCAGTAGGCCTGGAATTGCCTCCTAATTGGGGATGCAGTTCCGGGGTGAGCGAGCGCCAAGAATGCTTTGAGGGATCGCGGATTGCAGCGTTGAAATACTGGTCCAGCCACTCCAGATGATCGCGGACTAAATCAAAATGTGGCGCCAAGCGAAGCGCCGTTTCGTATGCTTCAGCTGCGCGCTCTTTTTCACCCAGTTGCGCCATTGCGCGACCAAGGGCTAGGTGCATTGCAGGCTCAGAAAAGCGTGCCCCCACTGCCGAAAGAGCTGCTTCTGCGGCCTCTTCAAACCGCTGCGATCGCAACAGTGCTTCGGAGAGGCCGAGATAGGCGTGCGGTAAGCACGGATCCATTTCCAAAAACCGGCTAAAGGCTTGAATTGCGTTGTCCGGCAAATCCAATAAGAGATAGACTTGCCCAAGATAGTAGAACAATATGGGAAACGGCGGATTATTCGCCTCGGCACGTTCAAACATTTCTTTAGCGAGGTCAAAATCCCCCTGGCTCAATGCCACAAAACCAGCCATGAACTGGCCCACTGGATTATCTGCAAAGACAACCGCCAACGGGCGCATCAATGCCAGCGCTTCTCTTGTGTGTCCCGTCTGCTGTAGTGCCTCGACGATTAGATAACCTCGCTGGACCTGGAGCGGGTTGGCGTGATACAGGCGTAACAACAACGGCAAAGCCTCATCACGACGATCGTCTGCAATCTGGACAGCGATTAGCGTCCATAAATTTCCCTCTTCAACACTACGAGCAGGTTTTTCTGCAAAGGGCTCAGTAAATCGCAACACCTGTGGACGGGTAAGTGTCTGTACAAATTCGGACGGAGAATCCGTCGATTCCGGATATGCCCATGCTTCAGGCCGATTTTCACCGTTGTCTTTATGCTCCGCATAATCTTGCACAGCAAAACCATCGATATCTTCCGCTGCCTGCACTCCGCACGAGCGAAGGAGTGTGGGGCAGATATCAAGAAAGCCCACCTGATGTAATAACTCATCCGATGGCATTTCGGGCTCACGTATCAAAAAGATGCCCTCGCCCCGATAGTTCGACTCCGAATACGTTGTTCGGGTAGCTTCATCAGAAGGCGCTATGCCCGAGTTGCCCATGATTCCCCACGGCGAATACACGATAACACTCGCGTCTTCGCCAGCTAGTTCCAGCATCCGTCCCAATAGTCGATCGCAAAGCTTAATAGCGGCATTGACAACGTCGGAAAACAGGTGGACCGACATGCGGAAGCGATTCACATCCGCTTCGCTCCCGGTTTCGTTGATCGCCCCGCGATTTGTGAGATGGTATTGGAAAAAGTCCCTTCCCAAAAAATTGATCAGGTCGTAGGAGACACACATCGCATCCCACGAGGTATTTTCCATGAGCCATGTTGAAACGGCATGGATGGAGAAGGTATGAGCAGTGGCAGCACCGATTGTGATAAGTCGAGGATCGGCGGTATCTAATTCCCGAAATCGGGGGACAAACGACGACATAATCTCCGCATCAATGTCCTCCATCGTGACAATAAATTGCCGGAGCACCTCAAGTTGCGATTCCGGTTGCACGCTCAGTGGCGAAATGTCAAAGTTTTGCTGGTAGCTCTCTGGAATGGTCTCAAAGAAGCTCGGCGCCACAAAGACACCGTTGATCTTCTCGGCCGGACCGGTGGTGGGAAAATTGACAACATTACAGCGGATGTTGTTGTCGCTGAGAATGTCCCAAACGGCGTCGGTATGTCGTGAGAGGCTATCGCTCTTGCGGACAGAATTGTCTGAACCGACTTCCAGCGGTCCGAACACGCCATGCTTATCCGCATATTTGCCTGTGGCAAGCGAGTTGTAGACAACTTGGTCGAGTAAGGGTCGTTTCGTTCTCAAGCTGGCCATCACACCGTCATTTACCAGCGACTGCAGATTTGGCAGTTGCCCCTGGTCAAGCAACGGATTGATAAGCTCCCAGCTGGCAAGATTCCAACCCAGCAACAAGGTTCGTCGAGCTGAAGCACCTGTGTTATTCATAAGGAGATATCATCATAGCTGTTGAATGTTTGGAGAGATGCGCCCCACATGCTTCTATTTCTGCTCTTCTTTCAAATTTTGTTTGGCGCGGTCCAGGTACTTGCTCGCTTGTGAAAAATAGGGGCGGATCTTCAGGGCTTGGCGAAATTGATTGGAGGCCTCTTGCCATTTGTCCTGCTCGGCGAGTGCGACTCCCAGGTTGTAGAATATCTCAGCGTCATGGGGTCTTGCATGGCTGACCCGGCGAAAATATTTCTCTGCCTTTTTCCATTCTTTCTTCTTCGCCAAAATCATTGCGAGGTTGACGTGGGCCGAGATGAGATCAGGATCGATCTCAATAGCATTTTCATAATGCTCTTGAGCGGTTTGCAGATCACCCAGTCGCTTGCTGAGGACGCCCAAATTGTAATGATACTTTGCATTTTCAGGCGACTTGTCGATGGCCTTCCGGGCAGCGGATGCCGCATCGCTCCAGTTTTCATCTGCGGCAAGAAGATTACTCCATTTGAACAACATCTCCGCAACCAATTTCTTGGCATTGGGCGACGAGTGCTGAAGTTTGGCTGCTTCGGCGAATTGAAGATATGCTTCGCGTCGGAGCCCCTGTTCCCGTAAGGAGTCCGCAAAATTATAAAAAGCAATAGCCTCGTTTTTCTCCAAAATTTTGTTGGTAACATCATTTTTCAGCATGCTGCCGACGAGTGCGGCGGATCGTTCGTAGCGCTCTTCGGTTGTGAGTGACGCATGGTGTCTATCTTCGAGGAGATTGTCCACGGAGACCGGGCCTAGATAAATGACAGCAAGTCGCCCCGATGCATCGAGAAGGAAACTGGTTGGCAAAGGAAGTTCTTGTGCGGAAAATAAGAGCGATTTCTTCAGTGAGTAGAGGACCTGGATTAGTTCTTTCGTCGCTTCCCCCGCATCGAACGGAAAGCCCATTTTTGCTAAGACCTCCTGACTCGCATCGGCTGCATCGGGACCCTTTTCAAGGCCGTCGATGGACAATGCAACGATCCGTATTCCTGCGGAGCGAATGTCTTCCGATCGCTTGGTGAAATCGTTCAGTTCTTCCAGACATGGTTTGCAGCTGGTCGACCACAAATTGATCAGCAGCGGGCCACTGGAGACAGTTGTCAGTGACTGCCGGTTGCCTCGGAAATCAAGATAATTCAGGTCGGGTACACGCAGCAGAGCAACGAGTGGAATTCGCATGCTCGGAATAGCAGACTTTTTCTTCGCAGAAGAGGTGGCCAGTTCTATTGTTCGATCCGGCGGTGTGGCTTCCGTCGCCGTTGCTGAACCTTGAACCAGAGTATATCGATGGTTCACTTTGAGATTATTGAAGTTCTCGACTTTACCATTTGGCCAGTGAACGGCAACGTGTTTTATGGTATTGGCATCGCCCAGACCAAAGTGGACCCACTTGCTCGATTGGGCCAAAAACCCTTCGCCGGCTCTCAGTGACTGGATCAATGTTTCAGCAACAGCGGGCGATTCTGTAGTCGCTTTGGAATGGGAATGATCCAGCACAACTTCAATCCGCGCTCCAATCGCATCGTGATTGGTTGTTGTTCCGTTACCCACCAACCGAAGAGCAACGTAATTCTTGTCGGCCGGCATCTCATTGCGCATAAATCGCAGGCGTGGTGCATTGCGATTGGACAACCACAAGTCTTGATCGCCATCCTGATCCCAGTCGACAACGCCGATCGCACGTCCGTCATCAGGAAAATCCAAGCCAGTGATCGCAGATACATTTGCGAATTGACCATTACCTCGCGGATCATTGCCGGTATTCAAAAAAATGCAATGCCGTTCCTTTCCGCTGAAGGAGCGACCACCTTGGTTCAACATGCTGACGAGCTGTTCGTTAGCGATACTGGTATTCGATATGTCTTTGGAATCAAGAGGGGATTGCGACACGACCTGTCGCCAGAAGAAACTTCACAAATCACTCGTGTTAGAATTTGTGACGTAACCATTTGCAACAACCAAGTCCTCCCAACTGTCGTTGTTCAAGTCTACAAATTTGGAACTCCATGCCCACCGGCCAACCTCTACATCAGCGGCGGCACTGACATCGCGAAACGATTGCCCTTGCTGATTTTCCAGAAGTGTATTGCCCCGCGCGAGTCGCTGGATTCTTTTTTTCAGTTGTGGCGGAGCATTTGTTTTAAATTGGGGTTGGAACGCAATTCGATTTCCTGCGGACGACCACATATTGCTGATGTATGCATCCATCCATCCGTCGTGGTTATAATCGCCCCAGGTGATTCCCATCCCTGCCGCCGCGTCCTCGGCACCGACCTGATCTCCGACATCGACAAACTGCCCGTCAGTATTCTGGAAAAGGTTATCGCGACCAAAGTCATTGGCAACGTAAAGATCTTGGTCGCCATCATTGTCATAATCTTCCCAAGCTGCTGCATAACTGTATCGAGAATTATTCTTGGCGAGTCCGGTTTCTAGTGTGGCATCCACAAAGGCCCAGTCATCTCCTGCAATTTCATTGCGTAGTAGGGAATTGCTGGCACCCGTGTTCGCGTCGTGGAATACGAGGTTGCTCATTGCTCCCGGCATATTTCCCGACCGGCTGTCACTCGCCACTTCATTCGGGGAGTGAATATAGGCGGAGGCATAGAGATCTAAATCGCCGTCATTATCAAAATCGGCGGCAGAGAGCGACATCACGTCTTCACTTGTCTCCAGGATCGTACGCACTTTAAAACGTTTTCCGTTTTCATTCGACGCTATCAAGACACCGCCAAAAAAACCAACGACAAGATCCTGATCGGTGTCGTTATCGAGGTCGAGAAGCAACACGCTCCGCGAGTGTTGCAGCCAGTCCACGCCCCATTCTGCCGACACGTCATCAAGCGTGCCGTCCTGGTTTTGAATAAAGAGCAGATTTGGGATGCCAAGTTCCTGGCAGAGGTAGAGATCTTCCAGGCCATCGCCGTTGACATCACCGATGGCGATGCCGGGCGAACCGAGCAAATGGCGACGTTCCTGAGTCCGCTGCAACCATCGATTCAACCCCCAGCTTAATTGCTTAGAGTAGGATTCGTTGTTTTCTAAAACAGCTTCTGTCTTGTCGACGAACATCGATTCTGGCCCGCGATGGGACTCAGTCATTTCAAAGTTTTCGACTTCGATGGACTCCATGCGCGGGGCGGTTCCCGGTGCGGGCCTGGTCCAACGGATCTTCCAAGTCGCGTGTTGTTCTACCATTCCGTCTTTGCTTTTTCCGGAACATGAAAAATACTGCCATGTCACAATGTGATTTTCGGCGGGTTCAACACGGAAAGTTTTTAGCTTGCAGTGCAATTCCTCGCTGGTGGAAAAAGGGTTTAGCAGCGACTGGAGGGCTTTAGATAATCCTTCGGCGTGTGCATATTCTCGGTGGGCGGATGCACGGTCTCCCGCTGCCACCTTACTATCTGTAACGGCTCGTTGAATGTGAAAATCGTTGTCCTTAAAAACGGTCTCGCGGTGAATCGGTAAAAGTGGCGTGCAGTTAAAATCTCCAGTGACCAGCGGCGCAAGCGATTGGGCTGATGGCGCATCTTTTTGGGTTAGAAGAGCGGCAAGTTTTTTCAATTGCTTCTTGGCTGCATTGTTAAAGACCTCTGTTGGCCAACCATCTTTGGCTGGATTGTCGATTTCTGTGGCCGACATCTGCTGTGGATCGGTTATCGACCCGTCAGAAACATCCAGTCTGCCCGATGAATCTTTCCCGGCGCGAGAAGATGATGTTTCGCTGGAAAAGAACCCAGCCACGTAGAGCAGGGCAAACAATGCCAGGGCAGAGCACCCCAGGGTCAATCCCCAGCGGACAACGTTTCGCCAGAAAGGGCTACGGTAATCGCAATCGGCCACCGGGTCCTCATGATCGTGCTGAAAAAATGTTGAGTCGTCGTCTGTCGTTACCACTCACATCGTGTTGGCCAAGCCATCGTGTCGGCCAAGCCATCGTGTCGGCCAAGCCATCGTGTCGGCCAAGCGCTGAGATATTGCGATCACGCGGAGAGGGCAGGAGTGACTTTCGTTTTCACTCTCAGTATACACCGCCAATGGGATCATCGGAAACAGGGCGTTTTATTCGGTATTGTTGTTATAAGTGGTCTCTGCCCGATGGCCGGTCGCGCGAGCGTTTTGGAAATGTATTGCGAGTGTCACTTCTCGTTGTTTGTTCCTTTGAGAGCATCCACGAGCGGATCGAGATATTTTTCGTAGTGTTTCCAGCGTCCGATCGACGTGTTGTAGATTGGCTGCCGCACCTGAACGCGACTGAGTGTCTGTACTGCCCGATCGCTGTTATGAAATTTAAGACATTGGTCATTCCAGTCGAGTCCACAGAACGATATCAGATCGCGACTAACGGCCTCGTGGTCCGCTACCAGTTGTTCGTAGTCGACGTCGTACATCTGAAGTGGCAGAATCTGGTGCCAATGATTCATCAGGCGTTGGTATTGATAATGGTAGAAACCGATATCTTCCAGTCGCCAGGCCCACTGCAATGCACCGAAATCACTCAGATAGCAAGACAGACAGACATCCATGGCATTCCGTCGACAGTGAATAACGCGGGCGTTCGGAAATGCTATTGCAATAAAGCCAAGATAGAGAAAATTTCCTGGTAGTTTATCGACGATGCGCGATGCACCGGGTGCCAGTTCCTCAAGACGCTCAAGATACCGTTGCGCTAACTCGGAGATGTGTCCTGAATCCGCATGCAAGATGCATTTTGGATAGGCGGTCTCACCGCCTCCAAGAATCGAAAGCTCTTCCACGAGGGTTGCGATATCGGGAAGTTCTCCCACGCCTGCTGCCTGAGGATGGCTGGCAATGATCTGCTCAACGAGTGTCGTCCCACTGCGTGGCATCCCGACAACGAAAACCGGCACATCACTATCGAGTCCACCACGTTCCTCGTTTTCAAAGAGAGCGGGTTGGAAAACGCTGATGGTTTCATCTATTTCTTTGCCGAATTGGTTTGCGTCAAAAGCACTGCCCGCTGCTGATAACAGGCCCATTTGCAAAGCATTCGCCTGTTGAAATGCGCGCATGGCTGCATCATAGTCCTGCTGTTTGTTCAGGATGCTACCCATCATAAAATGCAATTGAGAAGCATGAGCAGGCGATAGGTTTTTGCTACCGAGCAGTGCCTTGATGCGATCATGCTGTTCGGCGCTAAGCTGATATTTGTCCTGGACTGCCAGAGCAACAAGGTTTTGGTAGGCTGTAAAATGATTTGGGTCAAGCTGTAGCGTTTCTTCTAGGTGGATGATGGCAAGATCGAATTTTCCGAGATCGGTCAGAACAGAACCCAGACTTTGGTGTGCAACAGTGTGGCATGGGTCCAACTCGAGTGCCTGTTTGTATTCTTCTACGGCCTGCTCGTTCTTTCCCTGTAGCTTTAGGATATTGCCCATGGTGATATGACCGTTGGCAAATTGGGGTCGCAAACGCAAAGCGTTTCTGGCATGAGTGATTGCCTCGTCGAATCGCCCGACGGTCGCTAGAACACCGGCTAGATTGTTTTCGACTTTTGCAAAATTGGGTTCAAGTGTCAGCGCATCCTCAAAGCGAGTAATCGCTTCAGCCTGTTTCCCTTGCATCGAAAGAATGATCCCAATGCTGTTGAGAGTTGTGGCATCGCGAGGATCGATCCGCAAAGCAGTTTCGTATTGAGTGAGGGCCAACGCCATCTTTCCCTGGATGCAATAGACCTCGCCAAGATTCTTGTGCGGTAGGGGCAGATCGGGGCGAAGCTGCAGGGCATCTTCGAAGGCGGCGATGGCGTCGTTGAGCTTGCCTGCTTGCCGGAGTGCAACGCCCAGATTGTTGCGGATTTGAGAATCCTCGCTGTCCAAGCCGATCGCGTGGTGGTAGCATTCTATTGATCGATCCATTTCTCCCGCCAAAAAATGAATGTCGCCCAGTTGGCGGTGCAGCAGAGCATTCTTCGGCCGCACGCGAATCGCCCGGCCAATCGATGCAGTCGCCTGCGAAAAATCTCCCCGCTCGCATTGGATGGTCCCAAGCAACGAGAGGGTGTCTGTATCGCGCGGATCGCCTTCCAACAACCTCTCGCAGATCGCTTGCGCCTCGCCCAATCGTCCTGCGGTGCGATGTTGCTCAGCGGCAGCGAGATCGTTAGGGGCGTTTGTCATTGAGTCAACCTGAAGTGTCAATCTGGTCCATCAGTACGTTATGCATCCCGGTGGTACGCTACGGTGAGGCACGATCGTCGAGTAGTCTCTCCTCGGCAATGCCTTCTCTGCGGAGCGATTCTCGAAGCGGTGCGAGGTGGGATTCGTATTTTTTCCAACGGCCGATCGATGTTTTGTAGATCGGTTGACGCACCTGCACCCGACTTGCCGTTTGGACTGGGCGTCTGTTTTTATGAAACTCCAGACAGCAGTCGCTCCACTCCAGACCACAGAAATCAATGATCTCTCGGCTAGCCGTTTCATGATCGGCAACCAATTGTTCGTAGGAGACTTCGTGCATGCGTAGGGGCAAAACCTTTTGCCAGTGTTGCATCAATTGTTCGTACGAACGGTAGAAGACCCCGATGTCTTCCAGACGCGTGGCCCACGGGATTGAATTGAAATTCGAAAAAAAACATGAAATGCCAACATCCATCACTTCGCGGCGGCAGTGGATGATTCGGGCTCTGGGACAAAGGAGTGCAATGAGGCCAAGATAATAAAAATTGTACCAGGTCTTGTCGACGATGCGGTCCGCTTCGTGGCGGTTGGCGGTCAGTTGACTTAAATAGTCTTGAGCAATACTGCGGAGAGCTGGAGCCTCAGCACGGGAGAAGCAATCGGGATACTCCTGCCCGGAGTTCAATAGCGCCGGCAACTGTGGGATGAGTTGTTCGATGGCCTCCAGTTCACCTGCTCCCGCTGCGTGCGGGTGGCTGGCAATAATCTGTTCAAGGAGCGTCGTACCGCTACGCGGCATACCGACCACAACCACCGGGATCTCCGTATCGAGCGAGTTGCTAAATAATATCTTGTTCTGAAAGAAGTCCCGCCCGAAGACGTCAATGGTCTGCTGTACTTTTTGATGATGGTTTGCAGAATCAAAAGCGGCACCTGCTGCTTTCAAGACGCGGTACTGCGCGCGATTGGCCTGCAGGTAGACCTCAAAGGCATCGTCATGGCGCTGTTGTTTGTCCAAAATACCGGCCAGAGTGAAATGCAATGCGGAGGTCTCTTCGTGCCGGCCTTTGTGATTGGCCACCAGCGACTGGATCCGTTCAAGTTGATCGGCGGAGAACACATATTGGTCTGTGAGGGCCAGATCTCCCAAGTTATGAAACGCAACAGCGTGATTGGGATTTATTTGCAATGCGTACTCGAGGTGTTTGATCGCCTCATCAAACTGTCCCAACTCAATGAGTACCGATCCAAGATTGACTCGTGCGGTCACAAAATCGGGTCGTCGTCGCAGCACTCTTTCGTAGAGAGCGACAGCTTCTTGGAACCGTTCGGTTGCCTTGAGTAGCGTACCTAGGTTGTTTTCTGCCTCGTCGTAATCTGGTTTGATCCTGATGGCCTCTTCAAACTGGGCAACCGCTTCGTCCAGTTTGACCTGCATCGAAAACACCAAACCGAGTCCGTTGTGTGATTCAGCATCGGCGGGCGAAAGCTGAAGAGCCTGCTGGTAGTGGACAATGGCCTGGTCCAGTTTTCCCTGCAGGCGCAATACCTCGGCCAGATTGCGATGTGGAAAGGCAAGTTCCGGGGAAAGTCGGGAAGCAGACTGAAATGCAGCAATTGCCTCCTCAAAGTTGCCTTTTGTTTTCAGCGCGACGCCCAGATTATTTTGCGTCTGCGCATCATTGGCATCGATCGCTAGTCCGCGACGATAGGCTTCAATGGCTTGGTCCACCTTGCCAGCGACAAAGTAGACATAACCGAGATGGTGGTGTAGGTGGGCCACATCGGGACGCAACGCAATCGCCTGCCCGATCGCGTCGACAGCTTCCTCGTACTGGCCCTGTTCACACGCAAGTTGTCCGAACAGATCGAGTGCCTCGGAATGTTTCGGATGATCCTGGAGAAATTTGCGCAACGCCTCTTTGGCGCGGGGCGACCGCTCTGCTGTGAGTTGCTGCTGGATCGACTCGAAGTTGTCGTCACACCCTGTCATAACCGGTATCTGCCAATGGAGTCATTCATGGACGGATCGTTTGGGAAAAGTGGTCCGGGAATCCTGATGTAGCCCGGTCCTAGATATCATACTCCCGCGCGGAGTCATGGTCATCGGGGATGTCTGCTCATCCATCGTGCGGAGGCGGACCGATTAAGTGCGCTGTAGAGTTGCCTGCCCGCTCACTCGGGTGAAACACGGATTCTCTCAAGCCTCTGTTTCACGCTGTAGATTTTTTGTGCGCAAAAAATGCCAAAAAAGAGCAGCCGTAAGAGAAATGCCGAGGGCACCGGCAACAGAAATCAGCAGGCCACGGAACGGATGGTGCATCAGCCTTGGCGGTGCAATCCGACCGGCTGCTCCAGAGATCCAGCCCGGTTGGGCCTGTGCGGTCCCTTGGGTCAAAATGTCCATGATCTTTGAAGCGGGCCGTCGCCTCGATTCATCGGCGGTATAGTCGGGTGAATTGGCAATGCTCACCGCCTTGATTTGCTTTGCGGCCTTCCGATAGAAGGTCTCGAAGCATTCGATCAATTGCAGATGGCGCGCTTCTTCTTCGGGACTGTTATTCAAAGGATAATGGGGAATTGAATTGGCCACGTTCTGCCATCCTCCCAGGTGGACCGTTCCGGCATAATCCACATCGACGCTCAGATAAATATCTGCAGTACCGATCTTTTCAAGGATCGCATTCAGATTATCCGGATCGACAATATGGACCTTAATATCACGAGGCTCCTGGACAAGGCACGAGACAGATTGGCGAACGGTCCGCAGTCGCGGATCGTTGCTGACGCTTTGTACCCCCTCGAATCCCTCCATGGTTCCAAAAGCGGCCAACCGTTTCTTCAGATGTTTTAAAGCCCGTTTCCCCTTTTCCCCAGCCTCGCCGGGCATCTCTGCTAAGGGTTGGAGTGCATCGAGCAAATCGTAAAAATTTTCTATTTCCTCGAAGTCGACTGCCGTATGGCCGATTTGCATTTCATGAGTGCCGTAGGGCGGCCAATAGTCTTCTTTTGAAGTCTGCTGGGCCTCTTTAGGGAGCACAATGATGAGTTCCGACACATCTTCGTATTGGAACTCCTTGGTATGCAGCAGGGGGAGAATCCACCCGGCAATACTCATCATCCCAGCCACCTCAACAAATTCTTCCTTGCTGCTGGCGTTTTGAACCAGTTTCAGTAGGCGATCGGTGTCGTGAGGAATGAGTCCCTTGACGAGTGCCAATTCTCTCGAAAGATGGCCAAAAGGGGGCGACAGATCACGATGGGCATCCCAGTTCATCAGCACACGTTTTGTATTCGGAGGAAATAATGTCGGATCGGAGAGGTCCAAGCGTGCGTGAGAGTACGACCAATTATGCCCCTGGGTAAAGCGTATCGGCGCCCCCTCCGTCGTTTTGGCCGGTTGTTGGTAAAGTTGGTTGATCTTTTCATATTCCTGAAAGATCGGCATCAAAGAGATCAGATTGCGTCCGTGCTGGGCCACACCCGACTTAAAAATATAGGGGGCCTTCACGGGCGTTCCGTTGATAACGGTCGGGCCATACGCCGGCAAGGTACCGAATTGATATGCCTCCTGGAGTTGCCCGCGCCATTCATTGCGGTCCTTATCAAAGTGTTCTGCCGCTGCATAAAGCAACGCGAGATAATTATTGCCCAGATGGGCGAGGAGTCTGTTTTCTTCTTGAACTAACCTTTGAAGCGTTTGGGAATCACCCGCATACAAAAAATAGGCGGCTCCCAGCCAATCGTTCATGTTCAGCGCATGAATGAAGTTTTGGAAGTGAGCATCGGCTTTCTGATTTGCAGTGCCGCCATCACGTTTCGATTGACCACGTTTCGATTGACCACGTTTCGATTGTAGGTCTTGTAGGATCGCATCGCCCAGCGTCAGACGAGATGCATGCGCATAGCGCGCCAGCAGATCTGAGGTGGGATCACAAATGGCTGCCATCGATACATCCTCTTAGGCCGATTGAAGCAAGACTCGTAGAACCGACCGCCCTCATTATCATACTCTCGAGTGGCGACAAACCATAAAAAAACGGGCGCCGGTTACCCGGCACCCGTTTTTTGTCAGTAACAGTTTGAAATCCAGCTCGTTTGCCTTACTTGCCGCGACTGCGACGACGCAAGGCCAACAGTCCCGCACCACCGATCGCCAACATGGCCATCGTAGCCGGTTCGGGGACAGCGGTAGTACTTTCCAAGGTGCACACAATCGGCTCGAAAGGCACAGTCTCCATAGCCCAACCCAAAATCTTAAAGTTATTGCGACGGTCATTAAATCTCTCGTGGACCTTCACAAAGCCATTCTTGTTGTCAATGCGGAATCCAAGGTATTTGATGCCACTGACAATATTATATTCGCTGCCTGTGGCCCAGCCACCATAGCCATGCATGTCGGCCTGCACAGCACCGGCTCCGGGGCCACCACTGTAGGCTTGCATGATGCCATCGGCACCCGCAGTATCGGTGGTGATCAGGTTGTCACTACCATCAATGATTTCACCTTCTTTAAAGCCAAAGACGCCATTCTCACCACCGGGACGGGTCGAGGCACCTTGCGAAACGGCATACAGACCGTTGCCACCACCGGTGAGTGTACCGAATTGTGTACCGCTCTTACCCCAAGTCGCACTCGGCTCGGAGAACAGGCTGTAGCGGAAGTAGACCTCACCGGGATTCGCAGTACCGGCACCCGAAGCATCGGAGTTCTGACCGTTCGGTGCAGTATCATAATCGAGCAGACCGGCTGGACCGGCGATCGAGGGATCGATCCGAGCCATGTTATGGCCGGCCATCGTCTCAAAACT
>PVBE010808282.1_pt1 | contig 22340 bp, 21 predicted proteins | sample 1631181 | NCBI WGS metagenome assembly PVBE01 (sample SAMN08397723, study PRJNA350692) | Marine metagenome, whole genome shotgun sequencing project. | isolation source: water | place: Pacific Ocean | collected 2012-04 | reverse complement strand
TGTGAGTCCTTAAATGATTCACAGGAGGGCATTTGGTTGCGATGGACTCCTCGCGGCCACGGGATGCATAGAAGCGGCTCCTGAGTCATCTGAGGAGTCTTTGTGACGGACTTGGTGGCCCCATGCCACTGGCAACTGGTCATGAGCTCGACGAGAGACGCTCTAAGCTCAAATACCCTTTACAACCATACTATATATAGTGATCTTCGTCAGTGATGAGCCCTATATATGGGGTGGTATTTCTTGGTCTTGATATGGATTTACTGCTACGAAACTGTTACGAAACCTGCTACGATTAGGGTGCTTCTGGTGCTCTGAACAACGCAGAAACCTGCGGAAAAGTGGCGTTTTATAAGTGGGTTCGATTCCCGTTGGGGTCGCCAATTCCTTTCTTTTATCGCTGGTTTTCCGTCCCCTCTCCAATGTCCGTTTATCGCCGCCGGACATTGGATAACAGACCTTTGAAGGGCCGAACGCGAGGATCACGTCCCGGAAATCGATGAACCCTCGGCCATATCCATGAGCCGCTGGATCGTCTCGGCAGTGACATTGCCACCGGTGACCACGGCAACCGTGGTCAACGAGGTATCGACTTTGCCCGCAAGAAACGCCGCCGTAGCGACCACGCCGGCCGGCTCGCCGACAATCTTGGCGCGGTCACGAAGGGTGAAAAAGCTGTTGGCGATATCCTCCTCGCGGATCAGCACGATGTCGTCGAGATAGCGCTGGAGGTGACGAAAAGGAAACGCGCCTGGGCAGACGGCCGATAGCCCATCCGCAATCGAATCCCAATAATCGATCGTCGTCGGCGCGCCGGCTTCAAGCGACACATAGGCAGCGTTGGCGCGCTCGGGTTGCACGCCAATCACCTTGACGTCGGGCCGCCTTTCTTTCACGGCTGTGGCAATTCCCGCTGCGCAGCCGCCGGACGAGACCGGCACCAGAACCTGTTGTAGATTCGGGAAATCCTCGACGATCTCGAGCCCAATGGTGCCGTGACCGGCCGTGATCGGCGGTTCTTCCCAGGTGTCGATGGCGGTGATGCCGCGCTCGACGGCCAGCCGCTCCACCGTCGGTTGGCGTTCGAGGGCATCGGTGCCGCAAAAATAGACCTCGCCGCCATGGCCTTCGGTCGCCCGGACCTTGTCGGCGCTTGAATGGTCCAGCATGACGACGGTGATGGGCACGCCCATGGTGCGTCCCGCATAAGCGAAAGCCTGGGCGAAGTTCCCCGAGGATGCAAGGACGACACCTTTTTTGCGGGCATCCTCTGGCAAGGCATTGAGCATGGTGAAAGCCGCCCGGACCTTGTAGGCGCCGGTTACCTGTAGGTTCTCGCACTTCAGGAAACACCGCTCGTTCCCGATCTCGGCGGACTCGCGCGCGAGCGGAATGATCGGTGTACGCCGGATGTCTGGTGGAAGCGCGGCGCCAGCGGCCTCGATATTCTTGAGTTCGATAAGAGTGGTCATCTTAGCTTCAGGAAGTTAATCGGTTTCAGAATTGCAAAACAGGCGAAATGCTTGTGCGTCCATATCGAGTTTAGCGGTTGCAATAGGCATCATCTACACCCTTGCTTCTACACCGGTGCTCACCCTTATCTGAGTGTTCGGGCGTTGTTGTTGACCAGCGCCCACGGCAGTGACCTCGGTCAGTTACCTTCCTGCCGAGTGAATCGGAGTGACGTAGGCGGTTAGGTGGGCTAAAAATGGATCGGGGGCGCCATGGCTGGAAAATATAACAAAGAACAAGTAGTTCAGAGATTACGGGCCGAACGGGATGCGGGCCGGGCCATCTACGACGCCCTTTGCGGCACCGGCATTACCGCGAAAATGGCGGCCCGGGGCGGCGCCGATTTGGTCACCACCTTCAACATCGCCCATTACCGGATGCAGGGCCTGAGTTCGATGGCAGGCTACCTGCCCATCGGCGACGCCAACGCCATCACCCTGGAACTGGGGGAGCGCTATATCGTCAATGCGGCCGGAGACTGCCCCGTTGTCGCCGGCGTTTTGGGCGTCGATCCGACCCGCGACATGCACCGGCACGTCGATAAGCTCGCCGATGTCGGGTTCGACGGCATCATGAACTGCCCGACGGTCGCCCTGATTGACGGCAAGCTGCGCAGCGATTTTGAGGAAACCGGCATGGGTTATGACCGCGAAGTCGATGTGCTCGGCTACGCCTCCCAACGGGGTATGTTCACCAAGGCGTTCTGCACGACACCGGACGAGGCCCTGGCCATGGCCGAAGCCGGCGTCGATAACATCATCGTCCATTACGGCAATTCCTCGGGCGGCACCATCGGCTCGGAAACGGTGATGGAAGAGGGTCAAGCGGTTGAGCGGACCGTCTCGGTCCTGGACGCGCTCGCCGCCAAGCACAGCGACCTGATTTTCACCTGCCACGGCGGCGCCATCGAAACGCCAGAGGAATTTGCCGAATTCCTGACCAAGGAACCGCGCCTGCACGGCTATGTGGGCGGCTCTTCCGCCGAGCGTTTCCCCATAGAAGAATCGGTGCCCAAGGCGACCCAAGGGTTTAAGGCCGTCACCCTGCCGAAGACCAATTAACCGTGTCCGCGCCCACCATTGCCGTTCTCGCGACCCTCGACAGCAAGGACGACGCCGCCCGCTATGCCTGTGACGTGCTCAGGGAAGCCGGGGCTGAGCCCTGGCTGATGGACCTGTCGCTTCGTCCCCATGACACCGCCGGCGCCGATGTGGGGGGCGCTGAACTGGCCCGGGCCTCCGGCGTGCCGTGGGAGGACCTTGCCGAAATGGAACGCTCCCAGGCGGCGGAAACCATGATTGCCGGCGGCACCAAGGCGTTATTGGAGAAATTCGAGGCCGGCGGTCTTTCCGGCGTCATCGGCGTCGGCGGCGCCAACGGCTCGACGGTTTTCTGCGCCATGATGCGGGCGCTGCCGCCCTTGTTTCCGAAGGTCATGGTAACACCGGTCGCCGCCACCGCGGCGGTACAGTGGTACGTCGCCGAAAGCGACATCGCGATGTTTCCAACCATCGGCGATATCGTCTTGAACCGCATCACCAAGGCGGTGATGGAAAACGCCGCCTACGCCGTGACTGGCATGGCAAAGGCCTGGGATACGCGCCGCGGTAGGGCCGAAGATCATCAGCCGCTGATCGGCGTATCCTCCTTCGGCAACCTGCAAAAAAGCGTCGACCGTATTACCGAAGGGCTCGAGGGGCGCGGCTTCGAGGTGATGCACTTTCACGCCTCCGGCCCCGGCGGCAAAGCGCTCGAGAATTTGGCCGGGCAGGGGGAACTGACCGGCGTCATCGACCTGACGACATCGGAATTGACCGACCTGCTGACCGGCGGCGTCTACAGCGCCGGCGACGGCCGGCTCCGGTCGGCAGGCGCCGCCGGCCTGCCCCAAGTGGTGGTGCCCGGCGCGCTGGATCACACCAACTGGTGGGTCGGGGAATGCCCGGAACGCTACAAAACCCGGGAATTCTATCAGTACAATATGGAAATCCTGCTCATGCGCACCAACGCAGACGAGATGACCGAACTCGGCCAAATGATGGCCGAGCGCCTCAACGATGCCAAGGGCCCGGTCACGGTGATGATCCCAACCAAAGGCTTCTCCCATCACATCATCCGCGAGACCCAGGATATCGACGGCAACAGCATCGGCTCCTGGCTGCAGCCGGAGACGGACCAGGCGTTCACGGACTCAATGCATAAGCACCTCACCCACGGAGAAATCAAGGAACTCGACCTTCACATCAACGATCATGAATTCGCCGATGCCTGCGTCGAAGAGCTGATGAAGTCACTCGAACCATGACCCTTGCCGGAAAGAATTTCGAGACCGATGTGCTGATCGTCGGCGGCGGAGCGGCGGCGACCATGGCCGCCTTCGAGTGCGCCGAAGCCGGTGTCCGCGTTATCCAGGCGACCAAGGGACGCGCCACGTCGGGGACGACGACGGTGGCGCGGGGCGGTTTCGCCGTCGCCATGGGCAAGGACGACAGCCCGGAACAACACCTGGCCGAGGTGTTGGAGCACGGCGGTGAGTTGATCAATCCAGAACTGGCAGCCGTCTGGACCACAGACATCGTCGACGTGGTCAACGATATGCGCGAATGGGGCGCGGAATTCATCCTCGACGACAACGGGGACCTGGACCTCAAAATGTTTCCCGGCCACAACCACGCCCGCGCCGTCCATCATTACGACACCACCGGCAACATGGTGACCAAGGCGCTGTCGAAAAAACTGCGCGGTGACGACCGCATCGAAAAACATTCGCTGACATCGATCGTCGACCTGGTCAAAGACGGAACCCGGGTCACCGGCGCATGGGGGGTTGATTACAAGACAGGGACGCTGGTCGCCTACGCCGCCAAGCAAGTCATACTTTGCACCGGCGGCGGCAGCGGCCTTTTTTATGTCAACGATAACCCGCCGCAAGTCACCGGCGACGGCTATGTGCTCGGTTTTAGGGCCGGCGCGCCGTTGCTTGGGCTAGAGATGATCGATTTCCAGGCGATGTGCTGCTCGCCGGAGGAATTGTTCGGTTTCGCCCCGCATCCGACGGGATTCATTAACGCCGGCGCCGTCTTTCGCAACCGGGAGGGCGAGGAATTCCTGAAGCGCTATTACCCGGATACGGCGGAACAAAGTACGCGGGCCGAGGTCATCCTCGCCATGGCCCGGGAAATCCACGCCGGCCGCGCCGGGCTCACCGGCGGCATCTTCATGGATGCGACCGAGGTGCCGAAGGAGACCATCCTCAAGCAGATTCCCCATGTCTATAAAACCTGTCTCCACCGCGGCATCGATATCTCCGAAACGCCCCTCGAGGTCGCGCCTGGGAGTCATACCTGGCTGGGCGGCCTTGAAATCGACATCGACGGTAAAACCCCGGTGGCTGGCCTTTGGGCGGCGGGGGAGACGGCCGGCGGTATCCACGGCGGCAACCGCATTGGTGGCTCGGCATTGTCGGCGTCGCTGGTTTTCGGCCGGCGGGCTGGCCGGGCCGCCGCCGCAGCCGCAGATGCCAACGAAGCCGCACCGCCCGCCGGCATCCCCGAAGACGCGTCGGTATGGCTTGAAGGACTGATGAGGCGCGAGGAGGGGCCGTTGTTCGCGGATTTGCGCCTGCGCTGCCGCATGCTGGCCCATGAAAAACTGGGCTCGATCCGTGAAGCCGGCCCGTGCGCCGAGGCGACCGCCGAATTTGAGCGCATGGAAACAGACGACATCCCGTTGATGCGGCTGTCGCCGGAAGCGCGACAATCAGACCAGACCCGAGGCCAGGATCTTGAAAACGCCCTGTCGGTCAAGAATCTGGCGCTGTTGGGCAAATTGCTGGCGATGGCGGCCTTGAAGCGTGAGGAAAGCCGGGGCGCGCATTTCCGTTTGGATTTCCCGGAAACCGACGACGACAACTGGCGGGCGGTGACGCGGCTGCAACCGGGAGCCGACGGCGGGATCGAATTCCATGCCGATAAGGTCAAAAGTTAATCAAGGGACCGTTTGGTTGAGGCGCCAGCCCTTGGGGGAGGGAGGTTCAACCGAACGCCCGGCGGGTGGTTTTTTTGCCGAAAAGTTTTTCGATGTTCTTGTCCATCTTGCCGAACGACAGGATGTTGGTGTCGGGCTCGCCGAACAAGAAGCCCTGGACGAACTGGACGCCGCAATCACGCACAAACTCCAGGCCTTCGGGACTGTCCACCATTTCGCCGATGGTCTCCACCCCCAGTTCCCGGCAGAACCGGGTCAGCGCCTTGAGGAAGGCGCGGCCCTTGGCAACCTTCTGGGCGTCCTGAATGACGGAGCCGTCGAACTTGACGACATCGACGTCCAGGGTGGTGAGGTATTGGAAGCTGGCGGCGCCGGCGCCGAAATCGTCGAGGCAGACCTCATAGCCGTCCTTGCGCAGAACCTGAATAAATTCGTTGGCGGCCTCAAGATCGGCCATCCGCGATGATTCCGTTATCTCGAAAAGAACCCGTTCCGCCGCCCACTGGTTATTAGCCAGCAGCGCCTTCAGGCCGGCGACTTATTTTTCGTCGCCGACGGAAAACCCGGAAATGTTGATGGCGGCCTGATAGCGATCCGGAATATTGGCCAGATGGTTGACGACTTTGGTCGCCATGGCGAGATCGAATTCGGGGATCAGGCCGGCTTCCTCGGCGAAGGTGATGGTCTCATAGGGGGAAACGCCCTTGCCGTCTTTTTTGAACCGGACCAAGGCCTCGTAATGATGGGGTTCGCCCGAAACCGTGTTGAGGATGGGGTGGAAGGCGACGTCAAAATCGGCTTCGGATACCAGTTTGCGGAATTCCTTGACCCGGTCGGCGGTTTCGGAAACCAGGTTGGAAAAGGACGATTCCAGGTTTTCGAAGTCGATTTCGCCTTCCTCGGCGTTCTGGAACATCCCCAGCGTGTAGCCGAGCCCGCTGGCGATATCTTCCTTGCTGACTTCTTCCTGGCCGACATCCAGGCTCGCCGCTTCGACCTCGACGCCCTTGCCGGTGGGGTCGGCTTCCTTGGAGAATTCGGTAATCTGCTGTTCAACCTCGGTGACATCGACGCTTTCATCGTGGACCAGGCCGAAGCGCCCTTCGCCGACACGCGTGGCCATGTCGCCACCGGTGGAATTGGCATTCAGATAGGTACCCAGGGTATCGAGGAGTTTTTGCTCGCTCTCATCATCCATGCGTTCGCGCAAGCCCTCGTAACCGGGCAGCGAGATCAGGGTTAACTTGCTGTCTTCATCGATTTCGCCGTTGGCGACCGCGTCTTTCAGGCTTTCGGCGAAATTAGTCGAGTCCTGGAGGCCGGTTTCGGAATCCCGGTTACCTTCCTTCTTGCGGTCCTTTCCGGCCGAGGGGCTGTTGCGGAAAGCAATAAAGTAGTGGCTGTCCAGGTCATCCAGCCGATAGCCCGCGAACAGAACCGCCTGGGGGTCTTCGGGCCCGCCGACGAGCCGCACCGCTGCATTTTCGATCCTGCCGGATTTGCGGGGGATGGCCAAAAGGCCGCGGACCAGGGAAATGTCGCCGGGGTCGATAATTTCCTGCAGGGAGACGCCGATCAAATCGGAAAAGCTCTTCCCCGTCAGGGGGGCCGTCGGGCCGACGGCAAAGACGATCTTTTCCTCGATGTCACATTCGATCAGGATATCGGCCCAACAAAACGACATGGCGACAAAACGGTCGCGATCCGCGCGCATCCGTGCCGATTGAGGGTTCGCCGAAGTGTCGTTCATGCCTTACCCATCAGAAACGTTAAATTACCGGGACTTTCGGTAAACCCCCGAAGAAAAAACAAATGCTCAAGACACCCCAAGTACATCAAAGAATTCATTTCCAAGGCCATTTGCGAAACCTTACAACAACCTTACAACGGATTGTGGTCTAGGTATACGCAGTCATATGGCTAATATTAGAGGGAAAATTTATAAAGACCATATCTTTCGGATATATGACGGTCTGGTATTTGGATGGGCCCAATCCTAACCGGCCTCTATGAGGGGAGGGGGGGTGTTCGGCTCAAAGTTCGCTTTTGGCCTTCTCGATCAGTTGCTCTAATCCTCCCATCGGTCCCTCGCCCGGCTTCCCATCGGCGCCGTGGCGGCCCATGTAATATTCAAGAAACTGGATAAATTCTTCGACTATCTTGGCGGGGTCGGGTTCCGCGCCATCGTTCCGGCGTTGGAATTCGGCAAAGGCCGAAAAATTGGCCGCCGCATGCCGCAATCCCTGGGCGACCTCCTTCGCATCGACGCCATCCTGGGTACGGGTATTGGCGACATTGATGACCTGATTGGCGATCTGGATGGAAAGGGTATCGTCATCGGGGTGGTCAGACATAAATTTTCCTTGGTCTGCGGGTGTGAGGGTCAGCATAAACCTCCAGGGAGAGCGTTGCCAGCCGCCTCGGGGAAAGTTATCTTTATTATTGAAAGGTTTGTAGGCCATGGCTGAAGGAAAACACCGCTTGGTCACGCGCGCCGACTTTGATGGGGTCGTTTGTGGCGCCCTGTTCAATGAATTGGATATGATCGACGACATCGTATTTGCCGAACCCAACGACATGCAGCAGGGAAGGTTTCCGGTCAGCGATAAAGATATCAGCGCCAACCTTCCTTATGTGGAGGGTATCCACCTTTGCTTCGACCATCACTACAGCGAGATGGAGCGTGTCGGCGAGAAGGATAACCTTATCATTGATGCCAATGCCCCATCCGCGGCGCGGGTAATTTACAGTCACTTCGGCGGCAAGGAGAGCTTTCCGAAAATTTCCGAGGACTTGTTGGATGCCGTGGACCAGGCGGACTCAGCCCAATATACGGGTGAAGACATTTTGGCGCCGGAAAAGTGGACGTTGTTGAACTTTATTGTCGATCCGCGCACCGGTCTGGATACCTTCAGGGGTTTCAGCATTCCCCATAATGCCTTGCTTTACGACCTGATGACCTACTGCCGCCACAATCCCATTGAGGAAATTCTGGGATTACCCGACGTTCAGGAACGCATCAATGCCTATATGTATCAAAAGGAATTCGCCGAACTGCAATTGACGCGGTGCTTGACGGTGCACGACAATCTGGTGGTTGTGGACTTGCGCAAGGAAGACCCCATTTTCGTCTGCAACCGTTTCCTGATCTATGCGTTGAATCCGGAATGTAATATTTCCATGCACCTGTCGGCGGCGCCGGAAGGCGGAAAAACCCGCATCGCCATCGGCAAATCCATCCTTGACCGGTCATCGAAAACCAATGCCGGCTCATTGCTGCTGGAATTCGGCGGCGGCGGCCACGCCGCTGCCGGCGGCTGCCGCGTCGATGATGCCGAGGCCGTTGGGATCGTTGCGACCTTGATCGAACGGATCAACGCCGACGGTTGATAATTTCAGCCACCAGTCGTTCGCGCCCTTCTAAAAGCCCCTAATTCTTTACGTTACCTGCATTCCTCCGTCTTTTCCGGGCCGGTTAAGTAATCATTTACCTCCTGTTGTTATGGTTCCCGACTCAAATTCAATGAATTCATAACGTTAACCTGGGGAAACATTATGACTGCGGTAATAGCCGTCCTATCTTTCATTATGGCGTTTGGTGCGATCTGGTTCACCAGCGAGGCCCTGAAACGGGTCGATAACTTTAACACCGCCCGCATGAAACCTCATATCGGCAAGGTCTATCGGGCCATCGATGGGGTCAATGAAACGATTCTGTCCCTGCAGGGTCGGATGGAACGGTTGGAAAAACAGGTCCGGGTTCTTCAACTTAACACCGAGTTGCCGCCGGCCATTGAGCGCGAAACCATGGCCTTGCAAGCGGATCTCGGCGAAACCCCAAAATTCGTTCCTTCCATCAACCTTAACGGTTAATCACGGATAGGATGGGGCGTTTTCCTGATGACGAGCGAACCTACCTTTTTCGGAAGCCGGTGGATTTTGGTGAAAATTCGGTGGATCGCCCTGTTCGTTCTGCTTCCCCTGATCACTGCCGGTCCGGCGACGGCGGGGGCGGGCCGGGAACTCAGGAACGATGTAATTGGCGTTATCAAAAGCCAAATGGAGGCGTTTCAACGTGACGACGGCAAGGAAGCCTTCGCCTTAACCTCTCCCGATGTGCAAGAACAGTTCGGCACGCCCGATGCCTACCTGAGCAAGTACTCAACTTCCTACAAGGCCGTATACCGTCCCCGGTCCGTCACTTTCCTTAACCTCGCGTTTTCCCGTGGCCGCTTGGTGCAACGGGTGTTGCTGCAAGGGCCGGATGGCGGGGCGGTGGTTGCCCTGTTCCCGATGGTGCGGATGGATGATGGAACTTGGCGCATCGACGGCTGCGTATTGGTGCCGGCGACCGGAAAACGGGCCGAAACCGAACCAAAACTAGACCCCGAAACCTTAGGCTGACCATGGCCGATGGCGTTGTCATTGACCGCATCGACCATGTGGTGCTTACCGTCGCCGACATTGAGGCGACCTGCGATTTTTATGGCCGGGTATTGGGCATGGAAAAGATCGTTTTCGCCGGTGGGCGTGTGGCATTAGGGTTCGGATCGCAGAAAATCAATCTGCACCCGGCAGGCAACGAATACGATCCCAAGGCTAAAAACCCTGTTCCCGGTTCCGCCGATTTCTGCCTGATTACCGAAACCCCCATCGAGAACGTCATTACCCACCTTGGGGACAGTGGTGTCGCCATCATCGAAGGCCCGGTGGCGAAAACCGGGGCTACGGGGGCGCTGACATCGGTTTATTTTCGCGATGTGGATGAAAACCTTGTTGAGGTTTCCAATTACATCTTATGACGCAAATTCGTCGTCGCGGATGTAACCATCCGCTCGGGATTTGCTCTAGCTGATTTTGACTGATTTCGGGTCCGCGCCACTGGCATAAATTTCCCATATTTTTTGGTAGGCCCGTTCTAAACGGCGGACACAGGTTTCGGTGTCGAATAGGGCCGCTGTCTTCGCGTTTTCGGCGAGGCTGTCGCGCAAATGCTTAAGTTCCTCCTTGTTTCCGGCCAGATTCAGCGCCAGTGCCTGGTAGGCGTCCAGGTCGGCGGCGACAAGACTTTCCATGCCAAGCGACGTCAGCATCGAAGACGTTGCCCGTGACGGCACGTGATTGCCGCGAATGGTGATAACCGGAAGCCCGACCGCAAGCGCATCCCAGGTGGTGACGCCGCCATTATAGACGCGGGTATCCAGGCCCAAATCGGCCAGCCCATGACGGGCCAGGTGCTGGTCCTTGGGTACTTTTCCGGCGAACACCAAACGATCAGGATCGACTTCATGGGCGGCGGCTTCCTGCTTCAGATTCTCGGTGGCTACCGGATTATCGGCGATCAGCCAGAGAACGGAACCGGGTGTTTCCTTCAACAAGGTCATCCAGCACTCGAACATGACCGGTTCGATCTTGTTGGCCTTATTGAACGAACAGAAGACAAAGCCGTCGTCGGGCAGGCCAAAATCCTGCCGTGCTGGCGGTGTTGCCGACGGTTCCGGGCGGCGGCCGCTGACATAATAATAGGGCGGCAGGTAAATGACCTTTTCCGTGAAGAAGGCCTCTTCGTCGGGGTTCAGGACGATGTCATCGAGGATGATGTAATCGAAAAAGCTTCCACCCACCGTTCCGGGATAACCCATGTAGTGAAGCTGAAGCGGCGCCGGTCTCATCGCTTCGATTTCAAGACGGCTACCGACGGTAAAGCCGTTGAGGTCGACCAAAATATCGACCTGGTCCTGATTAATGCGCTGGGCCACGTCGAGCGACGACATCTCCCGGATATCAACGAATTCGTCACAGCCGTCCCTGATATCCCGGCGTACATCGCTGTCGTCATCGGCGCCGGACGAATAGCCGATGATCTTGTAGTCGTTCCGGTCATGCATGGCGAACATGGTCCGTACCAAGTGACCGATCACGTGATTGCGAAAATCCGATGACAGATAGCCGATGGTTAAAACTGGCTTCGGCTGCCGCCGTTCCTGCATGGGAAAAACCGCTTCCATGCCGGCCACGGCGCGTTCGATGTGGCTGCTCCAGGATTTGGAAACCCGATAATTGGTGTCCAGGTCGGGAGATCGCGATAGGCTCAAGAAGGGGTTTTCACCCAATTTTTTATCTTGTTCTCCGGCTTCCTGGTTTAATTCGTCAAGTCGGCCCAGGAGGGGCTCCAGTTCCTTCCAGGCACAGGCATCCATCAATTTAGAACACAGGCTTCCCAGCGCTTTGTCGTTACCGGGGTCGGCCTCGACGGCGCGCCGGTAACTGACTAACGCGTCTTCCGGTTTCCCCGTATTCTCCTGGGCGTTGCCAAGTCCGACCCAGTTTTCAGCGCGGTCGGGGGCAAGTTCGGTGGCGCGCGTATAGCGTTCCAGGGAGGATCCCCAGTCGGAAATAAATGCTAACAGGTTGCCGGCATTGCCATGCGCCTCAGCCAGATCAGGGGCCAGTTCCAAAGCCCGTTGGAGGTGAATGTACGCCTCGTCCAGTGACCCTTGTTCGATTAGGCAATCGGCCAGGTTGTTGTGGGCCTCGGCATAATCCGGGGCGATTACCAAAACCTTTCGGAAGCTTTCGATCGCCGCCATGTATTCTCCCCGGCCGGTGAGCGTGGTCGCCAGGTTGTAATGAGCGCGGGCGTTATTGGGATCGATCTTAAGCGCCGTTTGGTAATGGCCGATCGCCATTTCCGCCTCTCCTGATGCCGCCAGGGCGTTGCCTAGATTGCTATGGGCGTCGGAGAAGTTCGGGTCGGCTTTGAGCGCGCCCTGGTAGGCGTTGATGGCATCTTCGATCCGACCGACCGATTTATAGATCTGGCCCAGGTTGTTGGAAAATTCGGCGTTTTTGGGATTGGCCTTAACGGCGCGTTCCAAAAACGCCATGGCTTCGTCCGTGCGTCCGTCGGCATTGACGACAATGCCGAGAAGATGAAGTCCGTCGGGATGGTTGGGGGCGACCTTGATGGCGCGGCGGTAGAAATCCTCGGCCTCTTTCATGCGCCCTGCCTGGTGATGCTGAAAACCCTGTTCCAGCAGAGACTGGGGATTTTTCATTTTATTTTTTGCCCGCTTTGGACATACCCGCCTTGGACATATCCGCCTGAGACATGCCTTGATCGAGGTCGGCCAACAGATCCTCCACCGTTTCCAGGCCGATGGACAGGCGGATGACGTCGGGCCCGGCGCCGGCGGCTTCCCGCTGTTCGTCGGTTAGCTGCCTGTGGGTGGTCGAGGCCGGGTGCAGGATCAACGAGCGGGTGTCGCCGACATTGGCCAAGTGGGAAAACAATTCGACCGACTCAACCAGGTTGATGCCGGCCTCGTATCCGCCCTTGAGGCCGAAGGTAAATACCGAACCGGCGCCCTTTGGCAAGTATTTTTCGGCCAGTTGGTGATAGGGGCTGGATTTAAGCCCGGCGTAGGACACCCAACTAACGGCGGCATGGCCGTCCAGGAATTCCGCGACCTTGACGGCGTTGGCGACGTGCCTGTCCATGCGCAGCGGCAGGGTTTCGATCCCGGTCAGGGTGTAAAACGCGTTGGCCGGCGACATCGACGGGCCGAAATCGCGGAGCGCCACGGTGCGGGCCTTCATGGTGAAGCCGAAATCGCCGAAGGTCTCATAAAACGTCAGCCCGTGATAAGCGGGATCGGGCTCGGTCATGGTCGGGAACTTGCCGTCCTTGGCCCAATCGAATTTTCCCGATTCGATCAGCGCGCCGCCCATGGAGGTGCCGTGCCCGGACAGGAACTTGGTCGTCGAATGAACGATCAAATCGGCGCCCCAATCCATCGGCCGGCACAGGTACGGCGTTGCCATGGTGTTGTCGACGATCAAGGGGATGCCGGCGTCCTTGGCGATGGCGGCGATGGCTTCCAAGTCCAGAACGACGCCGCCGGGATTCGCCAGAACCTCGATAAAAATGGCCTTGCACTTGGGCGTCAGCGCTTTGCGGAAGTTCTCGGGGTCGGAGGGGTCGACGAAATGACAGTTCCAGCCCAGACGCTTGAAGCTGACGCCGAACTGGGTGATGGAGCCGCCGTAGAGGTTGATGGACGACAGAAACTCGTCGCCCGGCTCCAACAGGGTGAAAAAGGCCAGGAACTGTGCCGCATGCCCCGATGCCGCGCAGACGGCGGCGCGCCCGCCTTCCAGCGTCGCCACCCGTTCTTCCAGCACCGCCACCGTCGGGTTGGTGAGGCGCGAATAGATAAAGCCGAAGGTCTGCAGGTTGAACAGATCGGCGGCGTGTTCGGCGTCCTCGAAGACATAGGAGGTGGTCTGAAAGATCGGCGTATTGCGGGCACCGGTGACCGGTTCGGGCTGGGCGCCGGCATGAATGGCCAGGGTCTCGATGCCGTAGGGGGCGGGCTCGGCCGGCTGGTTGCCGGTTTTTTTCGGTTTTTTGGTCATCGGGCTCTCAGGATCGGGCGTTTCGATGAGATCAGGCCGGTGTTGATACCGCTCCACCTCAATTCCCCGAACAGCCGCCCATATTCGATTTTCGGGCAATGGTTCATAATCGCAATCAATCCCGCCGCCTCAAGCCGTTCGGCGGCGGCGTCATTGCGAACGCCGAGCTGCATCCAGACCACCTTGATGGCTTTCTCGGCGGCAACCGCGATGGCCTCGTCGGCGATGGCCCCGGCGGCGTTGGACGTCCTGAAGATATCAACCATGTCGAAGGGCCCTGGAATATCGGCCAGATTGGCGTAGGTCATCTCGCCAAGGATTTCCTCGCCCTGTTGGCGCGGGTTGACCGGGATCACCCGATACCCCTTTCCCTGTAGATATTTCATGGCGAAATTGGACGGTCGAACCCAATTGGCCGAGGCGCCGACCATGGCGATGATCTTCACTTCCTTGAGAATACGGCGAAGCAGTGCGTCCTCGTAATGAAGCGGCGTCTCGGTGGATGGCGGGTTTTTTTGAGGGTTCATCGGTCCTGCCAGTCGGGCATGGCGCGCTTGTCCAAAAAGGCGCTGATGCCGTCACGGGCTTCGTCAAGTTGCATATTTTCGACCATGGTTCGGGTGGCTTCCTGGTAGGCCTCGGTCAGGCCGTCTTCGATCTGGCGGTAGAAAAGCCTTTTCCCGGCGGCGATGAAGGCGGGGCCTTTCCGGGCCACCGATTCGGCCAGTTCCTGGACTGCAGCGTTCAGCTTCGAGGCGGGCACGGACTTGTTGATGAGGCCGTAGCGTTCCGCCGTGGCGGCGTCGATGAATTCGCCGGTCAACAGCATTTCCATGGCCTGTTTGCGAGGCAGGTTGCGGGTGACGGCGACCATCGGCGTGCCGCAGAACAGCCCGACGTTGATGCCGGACATGGCAAACTGGGCGTCATTGGCGGCCACCGCCAGGTCGCATTGGGCGACAAGCTGACAGCCGGCGGCGGTGGCGATAGCGTGGACCCGGGCGATAACGGGCTGCGGTAATTGGGTCAGCGACACCATCATCCGGCTGCATTGGTCGAACAGCGCCTGGATCGCTTCGGGCGACGGATCGTCGCTCATTTCCCGGAGATCATGGCCGGCGCAAAAGGCGTTGCCGTTGCCGGCGATGACGACGGCACGGATTGAGCTGTCACCGGCCAGTTTTTCCAGTTCCTGCTGGATCAGGTCCATCAGCTCGGTCGAAAGGGCGTTGTATTTTTCCGGACGATTCAGCGTCAGCGTGGCGATGGCGTCCCGATCCTGGCGCAGCAGGATGGCTTCGTTGACCGTGGCTTCGTCGTTTGCGGTCATGGGGCAGGGCTCCTAAGCGTTGGTTTGCCGGCTTCCGGTTTCGCTGAATTTTCCGTGTAAGGCTTATCAAAAGCAAGGCCCATAGAGCAATTGATCTTTCCACCCCTGAATTCTAGAGTTTCAGCCATTGTTAGAGGAGGCCCCGCCATTGCCGAAAATCAGCGTCGATGATTTCAATGCCCTGATGGCCGAGGAAATTCCGTGGGCGATTGAGGCCGGCATGAACCTTGAGTCCATCGGCGCCGGGAAGGCTGTTATGCGGCTTCCTTATGATGACAACATGTTGCGTCCCGGCGGCACTGTGTCGGGGCCGACGATGATGGCCTTGGCCGATACCACCATGTATGCGGTGGTGTTAAGCGCCATCGGGATCGTCAAGATGGCGGTGACAACCAGCTTCAACATCAATTTTTTGCACCGCCCGACGCCCGCCGACCTGATGGCGGAAGGCCGGTTGCTGAAATTGGGCAAGCGCTTGGCGGTGATCGATGTGACGCTGCATTCCGACGGCCATGATGAGCCGGTCGCCCACGCCACCGGGACCTATTCCATCCCGCCGGATCGCACCTAAGCCTGACAATAGGGTAATATGATACCGTGCATGTAAGTTGCGGGTTTCTTTGCGATTTTCGCGTTGACATCCAAAAATTTAATGGCATACTCCGCGCCTTCTCGTGACCGGACAGCGTTTTTTCAGTCCCAGTTCGCGACTTGATATTTAGACGTTGTTTTTTGAGATCGGATGTACGTTATGAAAACCTATTCGGCGAAACCCTCGGAAATTGACAAAAAGTGGTTTGTCATCGATGCCGAGGGCGTGGTCTTGGGCAGGATGGCCTCGATTATTGCGTTGCGGTTGCGCGGCAAGCACAAGCCCATGTACACCCCGCACCTGGATTGCGGCGACAACATTATCGTCATTAACGCCGAAAAGGTGCACCTGACCGGCCGCAAGGTGGAAAACAAGAAATATTTCTGGCACACCGGTTATCCGGGCGGCATTAAGTCCCGTACCGCCGGCGCCATTCTTGGCGGCAAGCATCCTGAGCGGGTGGTGGCCAAAGCCGTCGAGCGGATGATCAGCCGCAACCCCTTGGGCCGCCAGCAGTTGAAGAAATTGCACGTTTATAAAGGCGCCGAGCACCCCCATCAGGCCCAGAACCCCGAGGTTCTGGATATCGCCGCCATGAATCCCAAGAATAAGAGGAGCGCCTAACATGGCCGAGGAAACCAAGTCCCTCGCCGACCTGAAAAACATGGTCGAAGAGAAGGCCGCTCAGGACGCTGCCGCCGAGGCGCCGACCACCGAAGACGCCGCCGAAGCCGATAGCGACACGGTTGTCGCTGCCGCTGCCACCGATGCCCCCGGGGCCCCCGGGGCCGAAGTTGCCGCCGTCGTGGCGGAGCCCCAGATCGATGATAAGGGCCGGTCTTATGCCACCGGCAAGCGCAAGAACGCCATCGCCAGGGTTTGGATCAAGCCGGGCCCCGGCAAGATCATCGTCAACGGCCGTGAACAAGACATCTATTTCGCGCGCCCGGTGTTGCGCATGGTCATCAATCAGCCGTTCGCCGTCACCGAGCGGGAAGGCCAATACGACGTCTTCTGCACGGTCAAGGGCGGCGGCTTGTCCGGTCAGGCCGGCGCCGTCAAGCACGGCATCTCCAAGGCGCTGACCTATTACGAGCCGGCGCTGCGCGGCGCGCTCAAGAAAGAAGGCTTCCTGACCCGCGATTCCCGCGTCGTTGAGCGCAAGAAGTACGGCCGCAGGAAAGCCCGCCGAAGCTTCCAGTTCTCGAAACGCTAGACTGGTATTTCCCGAAAAGTTACGGAAAAGGGCGTCCTTGGGGCGCCTTTTTTTTGACCGGAAACCGTTGGCGGCCTATATCTTTTTTTGCAGGTTGAGCCGGGTGCGGAGGAAGCGAAGGGTGCGTTGCGCCATTTTCGTGTCGATACGCCCGTAGACTCCCAACAAGGCATCCATATCCTTTTCATCGGTTTCTTCATTGAGATTAATGCAATAAATGATTTCACCAAACACGTCGAAATCGATATCGGCGGCCTTGCAGATGATTGTCAGTTTTTCGGCCTCCGGATCGAATACCGCCTGGCGAACAACTTCCGTACTAATATTGGCAAGGCGCCCAAGCCCGGCGATGAATTCCGGTAATTTATCCTGGCGGGCCAGGCCCAGTAGCAGATCCTTGTCCAACTGACCCATCTTTTCCTTTCGGACGATGAATTTTTCGGCCTGATCCAGGGCGCCCTTTCCTTTTTGTTCGGCGAACCACTTTTCGGCTTCAAGCATGAGCTCATCGACTTGGGATTCATCGAGGCTGTCATTGGCGCTGAGAATTTTTTCGCGCATGGCGTCGGAAACCCGCCAGAACATGTCCTGGGCGAGATCGGCGGGGACGTCCGCCCGTTTGGCCAGGGACAATTCCAGATCATCGTTATCCTTTGCCCGCTCGACGATGGTCTCCATGCCGTCGCGGGAAAACTGGGCGCCGTTGTTGACGGCGAGCGAGCCTAAAACGGTGTCGTCGCCTTTTTTGACCAACACATCGGTAACGGTTTCGCCTACCGACTCGCGCTGGGCAATGGCGTTAAGGTGATCCTGGCTTTTTTGTTCCGCGATCTCGACCAGATCTTCATCCTCAAGGACCGTGCTGTTCTGGAGCATGGGAAGGGCGACTTCGAGCTCGTCATTGGCGAGAGAGAGAACCAGGTCGCGCGGGGCGTTGTCGACGCTGGAAATGGTCTCGGACAGGTGCTGGCGGACCATGGTTTCGACCTGGTTGACCATACTGCCCATGATCTCGCCGAAATGGGCGACTTCCCGTTCGTTCAGGGTGTCCGGCGACTGCATGAACATGTCGGTAACTTCGCGGAGCAGTTTCTGGCGACCATCTTCGGAATTTTCCTTTGTCAGACGGGCGAGATCCTCCAGATGCGATAATTTGTCAGCCACGATAATTCATTTCCGTAGATCGCGATCGATTATGAAAACGGCCGGATAGAGCCTACGATAGTATTTTAAATTGAAACCTTAATCTACCGGTCGGATGGAATATGCATACGCGCCCAATCAATCCTGAACCGCTGGGGCGCTGGTTGGGAGGGAAAAAAATCGGCCGTCCCGGTTGCAGCGTGGGGTAATCAGGTTTAAAGACGACCGGGGTTTGACTGAACTTGGGACGCGCTAAAATAATTTATAATTTAAGAGACGGGAATTTCATGCGAAAGAACCAGTTGCCTCTATTGAAGCGTTAATCTCCGGACATTGGATTTTGCTCTATGATTGGGCGTCCTTTCGGGGGCGTCTTTTATTTTGAGCCTCGGGTTTTTGAGTGTTGTAGGATTAAGGCCATGACCGCAAAAATTTTCATCGACGGCGAAGCCGGCACCACGGGTTTACAGATCCGGGCGCGCCTGGCTGCGCGCGATGATGTCGAGGTCATCAGCCTGGGCGACGAGCTGCGCAAGGATGCAGGGGCCAGGGCCGACATGCTCAACAGCGCCGACCTGGTCATCCTGTGTCTGCCCGACGATGCCGCCAGGGACGCCGTCGCCATGATCGAAAACCCCGACGTCAAGGTCATCGACGCCTCGACCGCCAACCGGGTCAATCCCGATTGGGCTTATGGCTTTCCGGAACTGGGCGCCGATCAGGGCGCTGTCATTGCCGCCGCCAAACGGGTCACCAATCCCGGGTGTTATGCGCTGTCGTCGGTGGCGATGATCCATCCCCTGGTGACGGCGGGGGTTTTGCCCGCCGATCATCCGGTGACCATCAACGCGGTTTCCGGTTATACCGGCGGTGGCCGCAAGATGATTGAAAGCTTCGAAGACGAAAACGCGCCCGATTACACCGAAGAGGCGTTCCGCGTCTATGCGCTGTCGCTTCAACACAAACACGTCCCGGAAATTCAGGTCCACGGCGGCCTTAGTCATCGGCCCTTGTTGATGCCCAGCGTCGGCCGGTTCAGCCAGGGCATGATCGTGCAGCTGCCGTTGGCGTTGTGGTCGCTGCCGGGCACACCCACGGCCAACGATCTGCACGACGCCCTTGCCGCCCATTATCAGGGCCAGCGGTTCGTCAAGGTCGCGGCGTTGGAGGAGGCGTCAACAATGACCGGCCTCCAGCCCGAGGCCCTGAACGGCACCAATGAAATCCACCTTTATGTGTTCGCCAACGAAGGAGAAGGCCAAGCGGTGGTCATGGCGCTGCTCGATAACCTGGGCAAAGGCGCGTCAGGCCAGGCGGTGCAGAACATGAACCTGATGTTGGGGTTGGATTCGGCGGCGGGGCTGGTCTAAGGCCCGTTAGTTTTCTAAAAACCGGGCCTCAGAAAAACGGGGTCGCCTATTTTATAAGGAGTTGGCTATCTGGTTGAACGCATTACTCAGGTCGGTGCCGAGAAGGGTTAACCCGGTGATAATGATGATGGCCACGAGGCCGGCAATCAAACCGTATTCAATGGCTGCTGCGCCGTCTTCTTGTTTCCAGAGTCTCTCAAAAAAATAACGAATCTTGCGGGACATAATTTTATAGCTCCAATATGACTTTCTTCCACCGGTCCTTAGGACCGATATGCTCACCATGAACTGTATTAGGAAAATAAAGGTTGTCCGTGTTACTTACAAGTGATGACCATCTCGATTTTGAAGGAGACAGGAAGGTCAAAAAAATTCTATTCGGCGGCGATGGAATGGCCGTAGGCGGCATCGCTGTAAACGCGGGCGATGTCCTTGAAGGTGTCCTCAATGTCGGTGAGGGCGTCGACGATATCCGGGTCGAAGTGGTTGCCTCGGCCCTCCAAGATGATCTCCATCGCCTTATCGTGGGAAAAGGCCGGTTTGTAGACTCTTTTCGAGATCAAGGCGTCGTAGACGTCGGCCACCGCCATCAGGCGGCCTGAAACCGGGATGTTTTCCCCGGACAGCCCCATGGGGTATCCGCTGCCGTCCCATTTTTCATGGTGGCTTATCGAAATCTCGCGGGCGAAGCCGAGGAAGTCATTGCTGCCCAATTCGGTCTCGGCAACGGCCAGGGATTCATTGCCGATTTCGGTATGGGTTTTCATGATTTCAAATTCTTCATCCGTCAACTTGCCGGGCTTGAGCAGGATGGCGTCCGGAATCCCGACCTTGCCGATGTCATGCAGGGGGGCGGACTTGTACAGCAGGTCGATGGTTTCGTCGTTTAGGAAATCCGAAAAACGCGCATGATCACGCAGGTTTTCCGCCAATGCCTTGACGTAGCGTTGGGTGCGCAGGATATGGGCGCCGGTTTCGTTGTCCCGGGTTTCTGCCAGCGAGGCTAAGGTCAGGATGGTGGTGTCCCGGGTTCGCATGATTTCATCGGTGTCCTGCCGGATTCGTTCGACCATCAGATTGGTGTGCTTGGCCATGACCCCGAATTCGTCGTTGGTGCCGACGGGAACCGAACCGGTGAGATCGCCGGCGGTGACGCTTTGCATCAGGCCGTTTTGGGTTCCGAAGAACCCGCGCAGGTTTTTTGAGTACGACAAGATAATGTTGAGCGTATGGGGAAAGATTACGACGAAGACGAACAGGAATTCCTTAATGATCGCCACCCTGGCTTCGTCGAGGTCGATGGTGTTGCCGACTTCGACCAGCCAACTCAGGTCCTTGTTGACGAGCAGCATGAATATACCGATGACCAAGGTGATGGATACGGTAGCAAACAGGGCGATTTTTGTGGTCAGCGGAAAGTAGCCTTCTTCGGGATCAAGGAATTGGCCGCTTTCGGCGATGACCCTCGCCACGATGCGTTCCTGTTTGAGGGCCATGTCGGTGGCTGCGAAGAAGCCCAGCGATCCCAGGCCGACCATGATCTTGAGGCCGCTGACCATGGGGAAGTCGTAAGTGATCATGTTGTAAAACATGAGCGCCGTGGCGGTAAGGAGAAACAAGGCCAGGTCAAGCTTGAAGGAACGGGTGCTTTGTTCGCATAGCGGCTTGGGCGTCACGAAGACGCTCATTAGTGGCCCCCTGGACGCGAATTGCAGGGCAAGGGCGATGATGACCGGGAGGGCGACCTGCACGGGCGTGAGGCTATCGAGAAAGGGGCAGACCTGAATCCCGTAAACCGGGATGATGATCAGGGCCGCCAGATAGTGTAACGCCAGGCGCATGCGTAATTCTCCTTAAGAGATAAAAATGGAATACGTATTTAAAATAAGCCTGAACAGCCGGAATTGGTAATCAACTCCTGCTCACAAGTGGTTGATGATTATGTGAAAATAGCCTCGGAATCCGAAAGCGCCGAGGGATCGTGCTACCAGGAAGGCTTGGTTTCAATTAATTCGAGGATTTCACTGGCCGGCAGGGGCTTGGACATGTAAAAGCCCTGGCCGTATTGGCATCCTAATCCATTCAACGTGTCCATTTGCTGTTTTTCCTCGATACCTTCGGCAACGATATCCATTTCCAGCGCCAGTGCCAGTTGGGCAATGGAACGGACGATGCGGTTACTGCTTTCAGACTTGTCCATGTTGGTGACGAAGGCGCGGTCGATCTTGAGCGTATCGAGGGGGAATTGGTGCAGGTAGCTGAGGCTCGAATACCCGGTGCCGAAATCATCAATGGCAATCATAACGCCAACGGCTTTCAGCTTTTTCAGGGCTTCGGCGGCGTGGTCCGGGTCTTCCATCATCAGCGTTTCGGTGATTTCAAGTTTGACGGTCGCCGGGTCGGTGCCGCTTTTAACGATGATGTCGGCCAACAGATCGATTTCAGACAGTTCGGAGAGTTGCAGGCCCGAGACGTTGACGCTCATGAACGGCGGCGCCAAATCGGGAAAGGTCTTGGCGAAGTCGTCGTTAAAGCGTTTTTGGTCTTTAAGCCCGGTTTCCAGGGCGACCCGGCCGAGTTCAATAATCAGGCCCGTCGTTTCGGCCAGCGGAATAAAATCGATCGGCGAAATATAGCCGTCTTCTTTTTTCCACCGCATCAGCGCCTCGAAACCGGCGATGTAGCCGCCGTTCAGGGCGACGATGGGTTGGTAATGCATCTCGAACTCGTCGGCATCCAACCCCCGGCGCAAGTCCTGTTCGTTGTGAATCC